>UMIB01031608.1_pt1 | contig 33354 bp, 40 predicted proteins | sample 1965641 | NCBI WGS metagenome assembly UMIB01 (sample SAMEA4836110, study PRJEB28245) | human gut metagenome | biome: gut microbiome; material: fecal sample | place: Denmark | collected 2008
CCCTCAGGACGAGACCAACCAGCTCAAGTTCCGCTTCGAATACGACGTGGAGCCGTGGAATGAGCTGGTGCTGCTCAAGAACCTGACCATCAAGATCGGCGACCGCACCCTGCTGGAGCCCTTCACCTATACGGTCTGCCGCGGCCAGCGGCTCATCATCGCCGGCCCCAACGGCGCAGGCAAATCCACCCTGATGCAGGTGCTGGACGGCAAGCGCCGCCCCTCCGGCGGCATGGTCCGCCTTGGCACCGGCGCACGGCCCAGCATCTTTGCCCAGCAGCAGAACCGCATCGGCGCGGGCCGCGTCATCGACGTCATCTGGAACAAGTACCCCCGGATGACCGAGCTGGAAGTCCGCAGCCATCTGGCAAAGCTGGGCTTCCGGGGCGAGACGGTCTTCAAGCCCTGCGAGGCCCTGTCCGGCGGCGAGCTGGCCCGACTGCGCTTTGCAGAGATCGTGCTGGAACGCCCGAACCTGCTGTTCCTGGACGAGCCTACCAACCATCTGGACATCTACACCCGCGAGAACCTGACCGAGGCGCTGATGGCCTACACTGGCACGCTGCTCCTCGTCACCCATGACCGCCACCTGATGAACAGTCTGGCCTGCCCCATCCTCTACCTCGAGGACGGCAAGGCGGTCATCTACCCCAGCTATGACGCCCTGATGGGCCGCGCCGCTCCCGCCCCCGTGGCCGAGAAGAGCAGCGAACCCGCCAAGGCGGGCTACGGCAAAGAGCAGCGCCGCCGCCGGGCCGAGCTGCGCGCCAAGATCAAAGCCTGCGAGGACGAGATGGAAGCCTGCGGCGCCCGCGAAGTGGAGCTGGAAAACGAGATAAACTCGCCGGAGGTCTACAACGACCCCCAGCTTTTGCGGGAAAAGAGCGACGAGCTCAGCGATCTGCGCTTCCATCAGGACGAGCTTTTCGCCGCATGGGAGGCCGCCGTCGAGGAGCAGGAGCAGTACGAGCAGACCGCCGGCGGCGAAGAATGACCGATGCAGCAAAGGGGGAGAGCCGATGGCAAACCGAAATCATGACCCGAAGAAAACACACGAGATCGCACTTTCCGGCCTGCTGTTCGCGCTGGCGATGGCGCTTTCCTTCATCGAAGGCACACTGGTCATCCCGGGCCTTGCGCCGGGCATGAAGCTGGGCCTTGCGAATATCGTGGTGATGTATGCACTGTTCTTCATGGGGGCGCGGCAGGCGCTCTATCTCGACCTGCTCAAGGCGCTGTTCGTCTTCCTCGTCTCCGGCTGGACGGCAGGCTTCCTCTCGCTCTGCGGCGGACTGCTGTCCCTGCTGGTGATGTGGGTGCTCTACTACAAGCTCCCGTTCCGGCCCACATGGTTCATCCTGTCGGTCTGCGGCGCGCTGTCCCACAACATCGGCCAGCTCCTTGGCGCGGGGCTCATCCTGTCCTCGGCCATGTCGCTGTACTATGCGCCGGTGATGCTGGTGCTGGGCCTTGTCATGGGCGCCCTCACGTCGCTGACCCTCCGGGCCATCCTGCCCGCACTGGGCAGACTGGGCTACAACACCCGGGAAAAGCGCTGAACAGTTGCATCTGCAAACATTTTTCGCTATAATAAAATGATAGATTTGATATGACCCTACAAAAAAGCCGCCCTTATGGATGACTCGCATCCGAGGGACGGCTGGGAGGTTTTGTACTATGTCTGAAAAAGTTACGGTCAAGGTGGAGCGGAGCGTCCTCCACCTTCCGGCCATCGCCCTGCGCGGGCTGGTGGTCTTCCCCAACAATCTGCTCCACTTCGAGGTGGGCCGCGAGAAGAGCATCGCCGCCGTGGAGTGGGCCGTCAGCAACAACTCTGACGTCTTCCTCGTGGCACAGAAAGAGATGAAGGTCGAAGACCCCAAGGCCGCCGACCTCTATACTTACGGCGTCGTGGCCGAGGTCAAGCAGGTGATGCGGGTGTCGGACGACCTCGTCCGCATCCTGGTCGAAGGCAAATACCGCGCCAGACTCTCCGAGATGGAGGACGACGGCAGCTTCCTGCTGGCCACCGTCCGCCCGGCCCCGGTCAAGATGGCGAAGCCCGAGGAACTGCCGGAGGCGGACGTCCTCGTCCGCAACGTCAAAAAGAGCTTTGACGACCTGCTGGCTCTGAACCCCCACATCGGCAAGGACGTGGTGTTTGCCATCACCACCAGCACCGACGCCGCTTTCCTGTCCGAGTACATCCCGGCCAACCTCCTGTTCCGCTTCGAGGATAAGCAGGCCATTCTGGACGAAGGCACCCTGATGGGCCGTCTGCATCTGCTCATCGAGAAGATGCACCGGGAGCGCCGGATGCTCGAGATCGATAAGGAGATCGCCCAGAAGGTAGACGAGGCGATGGACAAGAACCAGCGCGACTACTACCTCCACGAGCAGCTCCACATGATCAGCGAGGAGCTGGGCGAGGACGACGATACCACCACCGAGGCCGAGGAATACCGCCGGAAGATCACGGCCCTCCATCTGGACGAGGACCGGGAAAAGAAGCTTCTCAAGGAGGTGGACCGCCTCTCCAAAATGCAGAGCAGCAATCAGGAAGGCACGGTCATCCGCACCTATCTGGACACCTGCCTCGACCTGCCCTGGAACACCTTTACCGAGGACGATCTGGACATCGCCAAGGCCCAGCGGGTGCTGGACCGGGACCACTACGGCCTGAAGAAGGTCAAGGACCGCATCCTCGAGGTGCTGGCCGTCCGCAAGCTGGCCCCCGACGTGAAGGGCCAGATCATCTGCCTCGTCGGCCCTCCGGGTGTCGGCAAGACCAGCATCGCCCGCTCCATCGCCGAGAGCCTGAACCGCAAGTATGTCCGCATCAGCCTCGGCGGCGTGCGGGATGAGGCCGAGATCCGCGGCCACCGCCGCACCTACATCGGCGCGATGCCCGGCAAGATCATCAACGCCATGATCTCTGCCAAGAGCTCGAACCCCCTGATGCTTCTAGACGAGATCGACAAGCTGGCAGGCGACTTCCGGGGCGACCCGGCGGCCGCTCTGCTGGAAGCCCTCGACCCCGAGCAGAACAGCACCTTCAACGACCATTTCGTCGATATGCCGTTTGATTTGAGCCATGTGCTCTTCATCACCACGGCCAACGACCTCAGCGCCATCCCCGGCCCGCTGCGCGACCGCATGGACGTCATCGAGCTGCCCAGCTACACCCGGGTGGAAAAGTACAACATCGCCCGGAAGCATCTGGTCCCCAAGCAGCTGGATGCCTGCGGCCTGACCGGCAAGGTCACCTTCTCCCAGAGCGCCCTCTACGGCATCATCGACGGCTACACCCGCGAGGCCGGCGTCCGCAATCTGGAGCGCACCATCACCAGCGTCCTGCGCAAGTGCGCCCGGAAGATCGCTTCCGGCGAGGCGGAGAATGTCTCCGTCACCGGCACCGGCCTCGAAAAGCTGCTGGGACCCCGCATGGTCAAGCCCGAGTTCCTCAACCGCACCAATGCCATCGGCATCGCCAACGGTCTGGCATGGACCAGCATCGGCGGCGAGACCCTGCCCATCGAGGTGCAGGTCATCGACAACGGCAGCGGCAAGATCACCGTCACCGGTTCTCTGGGCGACGTGATGAAGGAGAGCGCCCAGCTGGCCATCACCTATGCCCGCGTCCATGCCGCAGAGTACGGCATCGACTCCGAGCGCCTCAAGAAGTGCGACCTGCACATCCATGCCCCGGAGGGCGCAGTCCCCAAAGACGGCCCCTCTGCCGGCGTCACCCTGACCACGGCCCTCATCTCCTGCCTGTCCGGCATCCCGGTGCGGGGCGATGTGGCCATGACCGGCGAGATCACCCTCCACGGCAATGTGCTGCCCATCGGCGGTCTCCGCGAGAAGAGCATGGCCGCTTACCGCGAGGGGATGAAGACCGTCCTCATCCCGAAGGACAACCTGTCCGATCTGTACGAGGTGGACGACGAGGTCAAGAAGAACATCGAGTTCCTGCCCATGTCCAACCTGTCGCAGGTCCTCGCCGCAGCCCTCCTCAAGCCCAAGACGGTGTCTGCGGGCCACCCCCGCACCAGGAAGGTAAAGCCCGCTGAGGCTGCGGCCCTGCCGCAGACGGCGGAAAAGCCGCAGCCGGGCGCGGTCTGCTGAGACGAAAGAACTCCTTCCACCGCTGACGCGGTCCCCCTCCCTCAAGGAGAGAGGCTTTGGCATACCGGAAAGCTTTCCCTCTTCGCCAGAGGCTCCCTCACTGAGGGAGCTGGCATCGCGTAAGCGATGACTGAAGGAGTTGGGATAGATGGCATTTATCAAAGAAAGGAAAGCTCCATGAACTATAACAAAGCGGATTTCATTGCAAGCTACGGCATTTCCAGCCAGCTGCCCGAGAGCGACCGCCCGGAGCTGAGCTTCTCCGGCCGCTCCAACGTGGGCAAATCCAGCCTCATCAATAAGCTCTGCAACCGCAAGAATCTCGCCCGCGTGTCCAGCACGCCGGGCAAGACGGCTACCATCAACTTCTACGCGGTGGATGACTGCTACTTCGTGGACCTGCCCGGCTACGGCTATGCCAAGGTGAGCAACGCCGACCGTGAGCGCTGGGACGACCTCATCAACAGCTACTTCGAGGCCCAGCGCCACCACACCCTGCTGGTCCAGCTCATCGACTGCCGTCACGCCCCCAGCGCCGACGACATCCAGATGCTGCATTATCTCCACTACCACAACATCCCCTTCGTTGTGGCCCTGACCAAGGCCGACAAGCTCAAGAAGAGCCAGCTGGCCCAGACGCAGGAGGAGTTCGAAAAGCTCTGCCTGCCCTACGGCTGCCAGAAGGTGGTGCTGACCAGCGGCGAGAGCGGCTACGGCATCCCGGAGCTGCAGGCTGTGCTGAACGCAGCCGTCACCGCCGAGTACGAGGCAAACGCAGAGGACGCGGAGTAACGCAATGGCTTACAACGAATTTGCTTATTTTTACGATGAGTTCAACGGCGAGGCCGACTACGAGGCCCTGTATGCCCACATCAAAAAAGAGCTGGAGGCCCACGGCATCCATGACGGCATCCTCGCAGACCTGGGCTGCGGGACAGGAGAGCTGACCCTGATGCTCACGCAGGCGGGCTACGATATGATCGGCATCGACCAGTCGGAGGAGATGCTCTGCGTCGTCCGGGACAAGGCTGAGCAGCTGGGCCTTTCCGGCGGCCTGCTTCTTTTGCGGCAGGACCTGCTCAAGCTCGACCTCTACGGCACCATCCGGGGTGCGGTGTCCACCTTCGACACCTTCAACCACATCCCGGACCTGGACAAAGCCATCGCCAACGCCGGTTTCTTTATGGAAAAAGGCGGTGTGCTCCTGTTCGATATGAACACGCCCTATAAGCACCGGAACGTGCTGGGCGAAAACGTCTTTACGTTTGAAGAAGAGGACGCCTCCTGCGTCTGGCGCAACCATTACAGCGCCGCCGACCGCCGGGTGGAGATCAGCGTGGACATCGACTACCGCGAGACAGGAGAGCACTTCCACGAGCAGTTCTATGAGTACACCTACGACCTCGACACCATCCGCGCCGCTCTGGAAAAGCATGGTTTTGCGCTGGAAAGTGTCTGCGACGGCGAGAGCTTTGGCCCTCTGACCGACGAGAGCGAGCGCTATTTCTTCTGCGCAGTCAAACAGTATACCCAACTGGAGGAACAATAATATGTCGAATCTTATCCGCGGCATTTCTGAAAACGGCGGTGTCGTGTTCTGCGGCGTGGACTCCACTGAGATCGTCCGCACGGCAGAAAAGCTGCATACCACCAGCGCCACCTGCAGCGCAGCCCTTGGTCGTCTGCTCACCGGTGTCTCCCTGATGGGCGCGATGCTCAAGGATGATGGCGACTCCATCACCCTGCGCGTGTCCGGCGGCGGCCCGGCGGGCGTCGTCATCGCCTGCACCGACGCACACGGCAACGTCAAAGGCTGCATCGACCACCCGTTGGTCGAGCTTCCCGCAAAGGAGAACGGACATTTGGACGTGGGCGGCGCAGTCGGCAAAGACGGCGTTCTGACCGTCATCCGGGACAACAAGCTCCAGAAGGAGCCGACGGTGGGTCAGGTGCCGCTGGTGTCCGGTGAGATCGCCGAGGACATCACCAGCTACTACGCCTACAGCGAGCAGATCCCCACCGTGTGTGCGCTGGGCGTTCTGGTGGACAAGGACCTGTCCATCGCCTGTGCCGGCGGCTATCTGCTGCAGCTCCTGCCGGGTGCCACCGATGCCGAGATCACCCGTCTGGAGCAGAACATCGCCGCCATGCCTTCCGTCACCGAGATGCTCCGGGCAGGGAAGACCCCGCAGGATATGATGGAGCTGGCAATGGCAGGCTTCGACCCGCAGGTCCTCGATACCCGCGAGGTGAAGTATCAGTGCGACTGCAGCAAGGAGCGCACGAAGGATATGCTCCTCAGCCTTGGCCGCAAAGAGCTGGTAAAGCTCCGGGACGAAGACCCGAAGTGTGAGGTGGTCTGCCACTTCTGCCACACGAAGTATGAGTTCGACCTGAACGAGCTTCTGGCCGAGACGACCCCGGAAGAAAAGTAACAAAAATCCATAATTATAAATCGCCGCATGGCCGGAGCAGATGTGCTCGGGGCTGTGCGGCGTTTTCATTTGCAGATGTCGGCGGTGATGGTGTAGACGACCCGGTAGTGGAGGGTGTTTTCTTCGACAGAGACGTCCTCTTTGCGGGCCAGAAGCTCAAAATCAGGCCAATTCTGCTGTAAAGCTTGTTTACTTTGCAGCCTTGCAAGGGCCAGAGCCTGCTCTTCGGTCCGCTCCAAATCGGTGGAGACTTTGTAATAATATGTCGTTTCTTCGATAAAAGCGGGAACGGGAAGCCCGAAGGCTTCTGGCTGGTAGTGCCGGACGACGGCAGCGGCCTCTGCCGAGTTTGGGACGGGATGCAGGGAGGGCAGAGCAATCGCATGGCCGTCCCAGAACAGCGTCCGATGCACGGTCTGCTGCCCTGTGAGCTGCTCGATGGGCAGCAGGAGGGCAGTATCCTGCTCGTTTTCCCACTCGAACTGCGCCCGGACGCTGCCCGCTGCAGGCTGAAAGATGAGCGTTCCGTCCCGTTCGGCGCGGGCTGTTCCGATGAGGCCCTGACCGGCTTCTACGGCCTGGCCGGGGACGACGAGCATCGTCCCGCTGAAGAGGTTGGTGCGAACGACCGTGCCGGACGCCCTGGCCCGGAGGCCGTGGAGCGTCCCGGCCGCGATGTCCGGCACCGGTTTCGCCGCAGCCGCCTCCGCCACCAGCTTTCCCTTCATAAAGTTGAGGCTGGCCCAGGAAAACTCACCGCTCTGGAGCAGGGCGTATTCTCCGGCGGCGAGCTTTTCCTGTGTGACGGCATTTCCCGGGAAAAGCCCTGCCTCCCACAGGACGACGGCGGCCCGCGCCTGCTGGCCGGGCGTCAGGCCCACCGGTTCGACGAACCAGATAAAGCCCTGCAGCCAGAGCAGCAGAGGGAGAAAGACAAGGCATCCGGCCCAGAGCCCCCGCCGCCGGAGAAGGGGACGGATGCAAAAGAAAAGACCCTGCCGTTTTTGGATGCGCAGCCGCACCCGCCGTCTGCGGGCCAGAGCGGCCAGTTTCCGATAATGCCATGCGGCGCACCGGGCCGAGAACCCGCCGGGCCGGGGAACGATGTCGGAGAGGTGCAGCCCGCCTGCGGCCGCAGCAGTCAGCAGACCTTCGACATCGCCGTTCTGCGCCGCAAAGGTGACGCCTGCCCAGAGCTGAATCCATTCCATGGTAGAAAGCTCCTATTCCTTTGAAAAATCGGTCCGCAAGATCTGCCCCCGCAGGGTGAGCCTCCGGGCGGAGAGTGTCTCTATCTTCAAATCATCGCCGTAGACCGTCAGAGTGCCGCACCCCAGCTCGAGGCAGAGCTTGCCTTCTTCGTAGGAGCGGATGCGCCGGAACTGCTCGATCTCCATCCTTCTGCCGCTCAGGTAGACCGAAGCCCGTCCGTAGAAGTCCCCGGGCGGCTGACGGAACATCCGCCGGAACCAGCCGCGCAGGGAATGTGTTTGCTTTCGTTTCCTTCCCACGCTGCTCCCTCCCGCCATGCAAACCGCTGCCAATTACCACATATATATGGAAATGGAGGGTGCGCGTATGATTCAGAAAGAGAAAATCCGGGGCGTGGGGTATTTTTTGATGGCGCTGGCCGCGGGTCTGCTGCCGTTTGCCGCGCCGGATGCCTGTGCGAAGGCCCTGCGGGAGGGGCTGGCGCTCTGCGGCGGTCCGCTGCTGCTCTCGCTGTTCCCATTCCTCATCGTGTCCACGCTGCTCATCCAATGCCCGGCGGCGGATGTGCTGGGGCTGCCCTTCTGCCCAGTTGCAAGGCTCATCGGGGTCCGCGCTCCGGCGGCTGGGCGGGTGCTGCTCATCGGATTTTTGGGCGGCTTTGCCCCCGCAGCAAGTGCCGCCGCCGGGGCCGTCCGCTCCGGGCAGCTCACCGCGCGGGAGGCCGATGCGCTCCTCCCGGCCTGTGTCTGTTCCGGCCCGTCCTTTGTGATACTGGCCGTCGGGCAGTCCATGCTGGGCAGTGCAGAGCTGGGCGTCCTGCTGTTCCTTGCACAGGTGGCGGCGGGCTATCTGTCCGCCGCGCTTCTGGCGCGGCTGGGAGGGACGCTTGGGTCAAGGGCACACCCCGCTGTCCCGACCGCTTCGCAGCCTCTCCGGCTGGACGGCATCATCGCGCAGGCGTCCCAGACCTACCTCAAGCTCTGCGGCTTCGTCCTGTTTTTCCGGATGCTGGCTGCAGGAGCGGGGGAAGTGCTGCCCTCGGGTGCAGGCGTTTTCTGCGCGATGCTTTTGGAGGTCTGCTCCGGCTGTGACCTGGCTGCAAAAAGCGGCCGGTTCGCCAGTATGCTGTGCTGCGCGGCGCTGAGCGTGCAGGGGCTTTCTGTTCTGATGCAGGTGCGGACCATCTGCCCGCCCGAGATGACCCTCCGCCCGCTCTACCGCGCCCGGCTGCTCCATCTGCCGCTTTCGCTGCTGATATTCTATCTTCTCCTTCCTCAGCGGGCGCAGGAGACGTTCAGCACCCTGTGCGGCCGCGTGACCACGATGCGCCGCCTCCCGCCCGACTGTGCGCTGCTGGTGTTTCTCGGCTGCTGCTTTGCGGTCTGTGAGCTGAGCCGCGTCCTTGCAAAGGAGCCGGATCAAACACAGAGGGACAAAGTTGCGAATCAATCTTGACAGCTCCCGGCTTTTATGGTAAAATATCACACGTTGCAGAGATCGCAATGTGCTACTGTGGCTCAGCCGGTAGAGCAGCTCACTCGTAATGAGCAGGTCGTCCGTTCGAATCGGATCAGTAGCTCCAAAAATCCTACAAATCAACGTCAAAATTTGACTGATTTGTAGGATTTTTTCTTATTTAAGCTGGCGCGTGCGAAGAAAACCGCAACAAAAACCGCAACATGAGGTGCTCAAAATCGAGAATTAAGGGTTTGGGGCAAAATTTTCAATGAATTAAGTAATAGATAATTGTCGTGAAATCGGTTTGAGAAAAAGGACAGAACGGTGGATGTATGAACTTTCCAGAAGAACAGCTGGGTCGCGTTGGACAAAAATTCTCAGATATAGGGCGAAAAATCGAACATATCAAGACACTTGACTTGGTCAGCTGCGTTGCAGAGGTTGAACAGCTCTGCGGTGAGATTCAAGCCGCAACGGAAGAAATGAGGCATATACTTGCGCTGATGAAGTTCTAACAAACAAAAAACTCCCCCTCTGCACATAGAGTGCAAAGGGGGAGAAACTCCGACTTATGAGCCGATAAGCCAATCACTTTCAGGCTTAGCGATGAGACGAGCGTTGTTGTAAGCCATATCCAGCGTCAAACAGGTGTGCCCTGTGTAAACACCATTACGCGCACCAACTGCGAGCGATAAGTCAACCTTTTTAGGATCGCCCAAGCTAATAGGGAGCAAGAACTGAATGCGTCCGTGATAATACTGAGGCACAGCCGCCTTATAGTTTTCTTTTACGCGAATTTTTGCGTAATCCAATGCGGCCCGGAACAACATGGGGAGATTGCTCATATCCCTATACTGTTCTGGAATACGCTTGCGATTCCTTTCGTCTTCTAAAATGTGGTCGATATTGATACGCATTTCAAGACGGGTGTCAAACATCAAATCCGAAATGCTGTCAAAATAGCTTGCCCGTTCCGGCAATGGGGATATCTGACTAAGCTCTACTGCGGATTCCTTATAAAATCCTCGGAGCTTCCATTTCGCCCGACGTTCAGTGTCGTTTCTGCCAAACAGAACAAAGATTGGTTCAAAGTTCGGTGTGAATAGACCTGTATTGAAGCACATCTCCGTGTCCGTTTCGTATATGTAATTGCGCTCGGGGTTAGCTTCTTGCTGCGCCCGGAGACGATTGAACGTATGGTAAACGTAATTTTCTAAGATGATGTTTTTCCGCGTACCGGGTGTTTCAGCGTAGTTCCAACGTTCCGGACGCGCCATATCGGCCAATTCCTGAACGGAGTTGCCGAAATTTCCAAGATACGCATATTTTCTGAGAGTGGGGACTGAGTAATTAGTCATAAAAGGCTCCTTCCTATAAGGAATACGCCATTTTTATTCCCTGAAAGCTTGACATTTAATGAAACCTCTAGTATAATGTCAACAGGAAACGTTGTAGGCCGCTATTCCGCTAATGTTTTAATGCTTACAGTAAATAGGCTAATGCCAGATACAGAGAGACACCGCAACGTGCAAGTTGGAACGGTGTCTCTCTCTTTTTAGAGGTTTCAACAAATATTATACCATATCTTCTTGTTTTTTACAACCCCCAACAAAAAATCCCCCTGCACCAGCCTTTTTACGGGTCATGGTACAGGGGGATTATCATTTTACGCTGACTTTGCGCTGACTCAGCCCAGATTCAGCGTATTCTGGGCAGCGGCCTGCTTGGCGGCGATGTGATTGGCGTCGATCTGGGCCTCAATACGATTTTCGAGGTACTGGGTCGTATCGCCGAAGTTGCTCTTGATGTAGTCCTGCGCGTCGTTGCTCATGCTTTTCAGGGCAGCAGACACGGTTCGCATCAGTGCTTCCTTCTGCTCCGCCTCATTGAACGTCCCGGCGGCTTTGAGGTCGTTGACGTATCTCTGGCTCATCGCGGCCACGGCATTGGCAACGGCATCGCCGATTTCCTGGACGAGCCGCTGCGCCTTGATGTTCTGAGTCTGGGCGTTGATTGCATCAACGGCAACTGGCAATGCCTTTCTGGATGCAGGCGGTCACGATGGGGACGCAGACCAGCAGGGCGACGTACAGCAGGCTTCTCGTAAACTCATTCATATTCGGTTACTCCTTTCATTCAGTGAACCTGATTCTTCAGGCTGTTCATCCGCTTATCACCTTCGATGGCGGCGGCGGTAAAACTGTTGTTCTTCCACCATGCGGCCAGCGCAGCGCCGACGGTAAACCCGGTGGAGATCATCTGTTCGAGCTGGGCGTTGTCGATGGGCAGCAAAGGTTTGCCCGCTGCGCTGAGCAGCTGATTTGTCAGGGCGAGGCCCAGCGCTGCGGTACGGGTCAGAGTACCGGCGGAGATCTTCTTTTTCATGTCAGTCCTTGCCTTTCTCGGGCGTCTCGGCCCGCTGCTTGAGGATGTCGATGGCCTTGGTGATGGCTGCGGGGATGGGCAGACCCATCAGGCCGGCATTCTCGACGATGGAGATGGCCTCGTTGGCCGAAAAGCCGATGATCGCTGCGTCGCGGACGAAGCTGCCGCCGATGACGGCATCCAGCTGGCAGGCCACCAGAACGATGAGCAGAGTCTCACCTTTGCGGATGAGGCCCTTCCAGCCAGCCTTGCTTTCCAGCGCGCCGGTCTTGGTCTTGGGGCTGGCGTGGAATACGCCCGCCACCACCAGACCGGTGATGTAGTCGATGGCCATAAAGATGACCAGCGTCTGCAAGGCAGTGTCCCAGCCACCGAACAAGGCGGCAATGGCCCCGCCGATGAGGCCGATGACGGTGCAAATGGTATCCTTCATTTTCTTCACTCCTTTACATACTCCACCGGCTCTTATTCGCCCGGGTATCGATATGCACCCAGCCGGTCTTGCGGGTGGGGTGCTTTGCGTCCTTCCGGTAGCGCCCGATGCCGCCCCGCCCGGGCAGCAGGGTCTCAGCGTAGGCGGCCACAGTGGCCACGTCCACGCCCTCAACGTAGAAGTCCGCCGCCCGGCCCAGCAGGTGCTGGCTGGATTTCGCCCCGCCCACGGCGGCGTTGTGGGCGGCGGTGCGGTAGCCGCTGGTGATGTGTACCGGCTTTCCGAAGTGCTCCCGGATGCACTGGAGCAGCACCACCAGCTCCTCGTCGAGGAGCACGACATCGCTGCCCTTGCAGCCGAACTCCCGCACCTTGAAGCTGGGCGAGAGCTGGCGGGCGCCGTCTTTGTTCAGGGTATATTCACGGATGGACATTCTGAATCCTTTCTATATTTGTTGACAACGTATTGAAATTGTGCTACTCTGTATTCAGAAGGAGTGTGATACCATGGCACAGACCACTGTAAGCATCCGCATGGATAACGATCTGAAGAACAGCTTTGACCACATCTGCAACGAGCTGGGGATGTCCATGTCCACCGCCGTTACTATGCTGGCTAAAAAGATGACCCGGGAGCAGCGCCTGCCTTTCGAGCTTTCAGTAGACCCGTTCTATTTGGAACAGAATCAGGCCCGGCTGCGTAAGTCCATCGCTGAGATGGAGGCCACCGGCGGCACCATCCACGAGGTCAAGTTCGATGATTAAGGCATGGACAGAAGAAGCGTGGGAAGATTTTGAATACTGGACCACCCAGGACCGCAGGATGCTCAAGCGGATCCTACAGCTTCTGAAGGACATCGACCGCAACGGCTATGAGGGCATCGGCAAGCCCGAGCGTCTCAGCGGCGATCTGGCCAGCTATTGGAGCCGCCGCATCGACGATGCAAATCGGATCGTCTACCGCATTGATGGCAGCGTGGTCAAGATCGTCCAGTGCGGCTCCCACTACAGGGACAAATAATCCCTCCCGCAGCCCCCACCCGGGGGCTGCTTTTTGTTTTGTCAGTAGTAGTGGTAGCCGGTGGCAGTAGCCAAAAAACTGCCAGAGTAAGCACCATGCTTTGATATAGAAAGCGTATTACCTGAAAATGCAACGGTGCTATATGCTATTTCGTGGCGGTTGCTGGCCCAGTTATATACTTCGCCAGAGACAGTGGCGTTTCCTCCACGGGTAAGTTTCTGACCATTTACGACTACATAATCCACCTCATCGGGAACTGTCACAGAGGAGCCACCACCAGAAGATGAGGTAAGACCATTGCTCGACCACACCACCTTCCCATCCGGGTACGCTTTCTTGTCTGCTAGCCGCTCGATTTCCGCCCGGGTAAACGAGATAATACTAACTGTGCCGGTTAAATCCTCCAACTCCCCCGGGATAAAGCTGGATATACTTACGCTTCCCAGCGCCATACTCACGCCTCCATCGCCGCGTCTGCGGCCTCGAGGGTGGTGTCGTCCGGCTCGGCGAGGCCCCACTCCTCCCGCAGGGCCTTGAGGGCGGCGTCCCTGTCGGGGGCCGTGCCGGCCAACAGGGAGAGCAGCAGGGCCTTGGCGTTGTCACTCAGGCCCTCGCCGGGGTCGCCCTGCGGGCCGGGCTCGCCCTTGGGCAGGGTCAGGCTGAGCCTGCCGTCCCGGATGCTGGCCGCCGGGGCGTCGCCGGTGGTCACGGTGCCGATGCCCTCCACGGCTGCGGCGCAGGCGGCGGCGATGCCGTCCTCCATCCGGTTGAGCACGTCGGGCAGGCTGACCTTCATGCCGCTGGAAAAATGATGTTTGGTATACTTCATGCTGTGCCTCCGTTATAAGGTCATATCGCCCAGGGTGGTGTCGCCCAGAGCGCTGGAGTCGTCGGTCTCGGTGCTGCTGCTGTCGGCGATTTGGCCCAGCAGGCTCACCTGCATCTGGATGTCCCCCTCCGGGACGTTCTCGGCCCAAAACGTGATGCTGCCGTCCTTGGTCTCGCAGACGCCTGCGAGGCCCGCAGAGACGGCCACGGTGAAGGTCTCCGGGGTGGGTACGGCGGAGGGGACGTTTGCCTCTCTCGCCGCCCGCAGCTCTGCCGTCTGCTTGTAGGCGTAGCCGGGTACGTCGGTGCATTCGGCCCAGCCGTCTGCCGGGAGGGTCACAGGCCAGATGCCGAGATAGCCGCCGCTGTAGCTGGCCAGCAGGCTGTCGCAGAGAGCCGCCGTCTCTTTGGCTTTCGCCAGCGCCTGCCGGCCCAGCTCGTCCATGGGGATGCCGGTGACGCCGTCCCGCATGAGGCCGCAGAGGGCCTCGTCGGTGCGGGTGTCGGTGAGGTCGGCGGTGGAGACGGAGGTCTGGCCCGCTGGGCGGGAGACCTCGGCGAGGCAGAGGTCATAGACCATCTCGGTGCGGGAGAGGTCCGGGCCTGCCGGCTCGGAGGACGGCGCGCCCTGCAGCACCTGCAGAGAGGTGCTGCGGCTGGTAGCGTCGTACCGGAGCACGACGCGGTCGATGCGGGGCAGAGCGCTGTCCGCGAGGGGCAGCGTGAGGGTCTGGGCCTCCCGCATAGTGACGCTGAGGCCCACCCACCGGCTGACGTGCATCCACGCCTGCCCCGCGCTGACGGTGAGGTCGGTACTGCCATCGGCGGCAGCAGCCACCGCGAAATCGATGTCGGTGCTGTAAACGCCGCTGGTGCGCCCGGCAAAGTAGGCCGCAGCATCCTCGGCGTCATAGGTGATGCCGCCCAGCGGGTAGGTAATAATTCCGGGGGAGCTCAAGCTATCGCCTCCTAGATCTTGTGCCAGACGGGCGTACCCAGCCGCGCGGTGCGGGTGGTGCCGTCGGTCTGGCTCTGAATGATGATGTCGGCCACCCGGACGGTGGCCTTGTAGCCGAGATCCGGCAGAGAGCAGAAACAGACGTCACCCGGCTCGAGGCCGTCGGCGTCCAGCGTCATCTCGATGCTGCCGGTGCGGAGCTGTTCGAGGAGCTTCGACGCGCCCCGATCAGCCAGCTTCTTGAGGTAGCTGTCGCTTTTGACGGTCTCGCCGTCCTCGGGCTGGATGTCCCGGGCGTCCACGATCATCTCCCGACGCTCTGCCCCTTCGGCTTCGGTGTCGCCCACCCAGACCATGGCCCGGTCTTTGCCCTCGCCAGCGCCTAACACAAGCGCCACGTTGGCATAGCTGCCGTCGCCGAAGGCCCAACTGGCCTCTTGTAAACTGCCCCACTTGGTCGAAAAGCGGTTGTTGGGGTCGGCAGTAGGCCGCCAGACCTCGAACACGAGTTTTTTCGCACTGTTTTTACCTATGAGGATGACCCGGAAGCCCAGGTCGCAAGCTGCACCCACCGTTTTGAAGTAGTCGAAGAGGGTATTCCCCGAGGTCTGCTGCTCAAAAGTGGTGTCAAAGCCCTTCGGCTCAGCCACCTCCAGCTTGGGCCACGGGGCGGCAGACTTGGCGAGGGCTAGCATGGCAGCCTCGGCGTTCTCGTTTTTCACGGCAGCCACGCTGACCCGCTTGGTGAAGATCCACGTTGCCGGGTAGCCGGTGACGACGAGGTTGGCGTCCTCGTTCTCGTTGCTCCGGTGACAGATGCGCATGGGTACACGGGTCGCGGCGTCGGTGCGGACGAGCCAGCGGCCCTCCCGCAGGAGCGAGAGGTTCTCCTCGGTGGGGCGGACTTCCAGAGTGAAGCTGCCTTCGGAGTTGTAGGGCTCATCCCAGTACACCGACACCCATACGTCGATATTCCCGAGGCGGGCGAGGGTCGTTTCATCCAAGACGTCGAATGTCATACCAACACCTCCGGCAGGATGCCCACCACCATCGGGTAGAAGGAGATGGACGCCTGCAAGCCCTCCCTGCCGCTGGCGGCGTCGGCGGTGAGGACGTTATCGCCGGGGTGCAGCTCCATGAGGTCGCTGTCCTCGTCCAGCAGGGCGAAGGCGTTGGTCTCCACGCCGCCGGAGATGAGCTTGACGGCCAGACGGTCGGTGGTGGTTCGGTAGATCTCCAGCACGTCCCCCTTGTTTAGGGTGGTGTCAAAGCCGATGTGCTCCCCGGTGGTGCTGTTGCGGATGGCGGGGTTGACCACGATACCCGAGGAGCGGAGCTTCGCGGTGAAAGGCACCGGCAGCGCACCAGGGTTGCGCACGTTGAGGAAGTAGCTCTGCCGCCACTCGCTGTACCGGTGGCTGTCGTAGCAGAGCGGGAAGCGGAACTGGGGTACGAAGCCGCCCATGACGGCGTTCTGGCTCTCGAGGCTGTACCAGTAGGGCTTGGGGCGGTAGAGCATGAAGTCCAGACGGGGGTATGGGTGGAGCTGGACGGTGTAGGGGGTCTTTTGCAGGAAAAACCGGGAGAAGTATTTGTCCCCGAAATAGGCCGTGCCTGAGGTGAAGAAGGGCAGCAGCTGCAAAAAGCGGTCAGCCTGCGCCTCCCCGTCCGGCCCCCAGAAGTCCGCGATGACCTCGTGGGCCACGCCTTCGACGCTCTGCCCCTCTACCGTCACACCCTGCTGGTTGACGCCCTGCGCCGTCTTGAGGGTGACATCCACGCCCGAGAGGTTGTCAATCTGGTAGGGGATGCCATAGTCCCAGCCGAGGTCGAGGGCGGCCCCGGCGTCGGTGACGAGGCGGAGATGGTCTTTGCGCATGGCAGATGTCCTTTCAGCGTTTTTGAGCCAGGCCCCGGTCGGCCTCCCAGCGGGCCTCCCGCTGGAGGTCGGCGGCAGTCTGGGCCTTGGAGTAGATGTGCTGGGTGATGTGGACGTCCCCCTCGCGGTAGCTTCTGGCCGCAGCGGCGACCTGCGCTGTGCCGGATGCTGCCACCCGGCTGCTCACGGCCATGTTGTCGCTGAGGACAAGGGCGTTTGCGCTCTTGACCAGCTTCGCGAGGGACTTGTTTATTTCGGTAAGCTTCGCGGTGTTGGCGTCGATGGTGTCTGTCAGCTTGTTCGACCCGTCGGTGATGCTGGGGGTGTCGAGGTCGAGGCCGGAGCTTCCACTCCCGCCCCCGCCGCTGCCGCCAGAGCCGCCGGAACTGCTGTGGCTCCCGCCCAGCTTGGACATGATGGCCGCGATGGCGACGCCCAGAGCGACGGCGGCAGCGGCCACCACGAGGCCCGCCGGGATGCCGAAGAGGGTGGAGGTGAGGGCCGCGCTGATGGCGGCCAGCATCCCTTCGACGGCAGCGCCGATGGTGCCGATCATGCCGGCGAAGCCCGCATAGATGGCGGGAAACATACTCAGGAGGCCGCCGGAGAGGCCGGCGCTGATGGCTTTGGCCGCAGCGGCCAGCGGGACCTTGAGTGCGCCGAACACGCTTTTCAGGGTGCCGCCCATCTTGACGGCCATAGAGGAGATGTCGCCGAACTTGCCGGTGATGCCCTCGAAGAGCGTCTGCCCGATGCTCCACGCCGCCTGCGCCAGACTGCCCGCCGCGTCGCCGAGAACGCCGTTGAGCTGGTCCACCAGCGAGAGGGCGTAGTCGGTGAGCTGCTGCTTCTCCCCGTCAGTCAGGCCCGAGTAGAGGGCGGATGCCGCCCACTTGCCGATGCCCACCCAGTCGCCGGATTTGACGGCGTTCCACAGGGTGTCTACCGTGCCGAGAATGCCCTCGTTGGCCCGGTCTTTGAGGGCAGACCAGAGGCCGTCCAGTGTCTTGGCGGAGCTGTCCTTGATGGTCTCGGCCACCTGCTCGGTGCCGTCGGCGGCAATGGTCTTGACGGTCTCCACCGTGCGGAGCGCCCCGTCGATGACCTTGTCCTGCGTCTGGGTGATGACCTGCTGCTGTTCGGTGGTGCCGTCCGCGAGAGTTTTGGTCACGGTCTGGGTGGTGGTCTTGACCCCGTCCGCGAGGGCCGTGGTGGTGGCGGTCACGGTGTTCACCACGTCCCGGACGGTCTCCATGGTCTGGCTGACCGTCCGCTTGCCGTCCGCCGCGATGGTCTCCACGGTCTTTACGTCCTTGAGGACGCCGTCCACCATCTGGCGGCTGGTAGAGGTGATGACCTGCTTCTGCTGGGTGGTGCCGTTGGACAGCGTCTCAGTGACGGTCTCGGTGGTGGTGGTCACGCCGTCCTTGACTGCGGTGGTGGCGTCGCTGATGGATTTGATGATGTCCGCCGTGGCCTGTTTTGTGCTCTTGGCGGCAGAGGTGGCCGCAGCGGCCGCAGCGGTGGCAGATGCCGCGCCGGAAGAGCCGGAACTGCGGGCCGCGTCAGCTTGAGACTGTGCGACCCGCTCATTGTGCTTGTCGAGACGGCTCTGGCTTGCCTTATCTCTTTTCGACTGCTGATAGCTGCCGATAGAGTCGGAATAGGCCTCGTTGTAGGCATCTTTTGCTGCACCGAGACCGTTTTTCAGAGAGCCCAGCGCGGCGGCTGCACCCTTGATGCGGGCCACCAGCTCATTGATCCAGTCCACCACCGAACCGATGACATTCGAGGCTGTCTTTTGAATGGCCGAAAATGCTGAATCGACAGCAGAGCGGAAGGTCTCGCTGGTGTGGTAGGCTGTCACCAACCCCGCAGCCAGAGCGGCCAGAGCGGCCACCACAAGCCCGATAGGGTTGGCCGAAAGCACAGTATTCAATCCCGCCTGAGCAACCTTGAGAACCCCCGCACCACTTGCAGCTTCGAGCTGCATTGCGTTCAACGCTTTTATAGTGGCAGTATGCAGGGTCGTGATGGCTGTAGTCGCTGCTACGGTCGCCTTATAGCTCAGGACTGCCGCCGTGACGGCCACAACTGCCGCCGTCAGGACGCCGATGGTCTCCTTGAGCGCGGCCATTTTGGCGTCGTCCTCGGTGATGGAGACGACCAGCTCGTTTGCCTTGACGATGATGTCCCCGAGAGCCGAGAACAGCCCGCTGGTCAGTTCACCGGTCAGCGCGGCCACGTTGTCCTTCAGGGTGGACAGCCTGCCGTTGAAGGTCTGGCTGGCCTCCAGCATACCGTTGTAGAACTGCCCGCCCTCACTGGTGGCAGCAGCCACGGCGGCTTCCAGCTCATTGAAGCTGACCTTGCCGTCCGAGATGCGCTTGTAGAGGGCGCTCATGCTCTCGCCGGTGGCGTCGCAGATCTGATTGAGCGGGTTGAAGCCCGCGTCGATCATCATGTTGACGTTTTCCAGCGTGACCTTCTGAGCCGAGGACATCTTGCCGTAGGCCCGCACGAGGGTCTGGAGCTTGTCCGCGTTGCCCAGCGAAATATCGCCCAGACGTTTCAGTACGCCGGTGGTGTCGTCCGCCGCGACGCCGAACTGTAAGAGGGTCTGGGTCCCCTCGGTCAGGTCGGACAGGGAGAAGGGCGTGGACGCCGCCATCTTCCTGATCTCTTCCAGCTTCTCGGCGGCAAGCTGTTCGTTGCCCAGCATGACCTTGAAGTTGGTCAGATAGCTTTCCATGCTGCGGTTGTAGTCCAGACCGCTCTTGACCACGCTTTGCAGGCTGGATGCAGCTTTCTTGGCAAAGTCCGCGATGAGCTGGCCTGCGGCCACGGTCCACTTGCTCGTGGCTTTCTCAGCCGGGTCACTGTTGAGCTTTACTTCGCCGGTGATGGAAAAATCTGCGGCCACGGTGTCCACCTCTTTCTGTGAAAAAGAGCGCAGGCACAGTGGCACAGGCTTAGAGTTTTATTTCGATTTCTTTGCGGCAGGCCGGGTTCTTGCATTTGACCCAGATGCCCCGGGCGCTGGCTTCCGGGATGGCCCAGACCGGCAGAGGCCGACCGCACAGGGGGCAGAGCACCGGGGCGCGGTCAGCGCCGGAAGCGGGCCGCAAAGGCTTCGTTGCGGTCTTGCAGGGTGACAATGCGACCGCCTCCTTTCCGCAGGGCAGCGGGCAGCGCGAAGCGTTCCTTCAGCTCGGCACGCCGCTCCCGCTCTTCGCCCTGAAACTGCGCAGGGTCAGCCGTCCGGAAGCCGATGATCTTCACCAGCTGGGTCTCCTCGGGCAGGTTGGACATGAGGGCCTTGAACCGCCACCAGTGCAGTTTTGCCCGGGTGAGGTCGATGCCGTATGCCTGCTGGAACGCGGCCACGATGGCGGGGCCGTCTGTGACGTAGTCCAGCGCCAGCTCCTCGGTGCGGCTGCTGCCGGGGCGGTCGGCCTCTACCGGGCCTGCGCTGTAGAACTCCACCAGCGCCTTGAAAGCGTCCACCTCTTCCTCCGGCGGGACGGCCACGCGGTAAAACCGGCGCATGGTTTCCCGGGCCAGCTCAGGCAGGCCCTTTTCGTCCTCCGGAAGGCGGAGATACTGCCCGTTGAACCAGACCATAGGCCGGAAATCCCAGTCGATGGGCCTGCCTGCCCACATGCGGGGCAGTTTGTCCAGCAGGATGTCAGCCATTTTCCAGAGCAGCCAGCTCATCCAGCAGCTGCTTGCGGCGTGCGGCCTTGTCCACCCGCTCCACCATCTGGGCGGCGGGGACAGCCTGCGGGTAGAAGCCCTCGCTCCGGGACACCGGCTGGCCCGGATAGTTCACAGGAGGCTTGTGCTTGTCCTTCTTGCGCTTCTCAGCCCGGCGCTGGGCGCGGTTCTGGGGGACGGCCGCCGGACGGGAATAACGAGCCTTCTCAGCAGCGGCTGCCTGCGTGATCTCGTCGAGAACGTCGTACAGACGGCTGACATCGTTTTCGTTCAGCCCCAGACGGGCGGATGCCCCTGCGCCCAAGATCTTGTCGAGGCCGCGCATGGAGACGCGGGCCTGTGCGCGGAGACGGTCGCCCAGGCGGACATTCTCCCGTTCGCACCGGGCTGTCTCGGCCTCGCCCTCCCGGGTCATCTCGTCCAGTGCGTCCTCCAGACGGTCGAGGTCGTTGGCGTTCAGAAGCGAAAAATCAAATTCCTGTCCATGGATCAGCATTTATCGGTACTCCTTTCTCTCAGCCCGCGATGGCGGTGTTATAGTCGAACTCAGCCGGGGTGCCGATGCCCTTGAAATCGGCGGCAAAGGTGGCATTCGCGCCGGCGCTGCCGCCCACATCGCTGGTCAGGATGAGCGCGCCTTCGCCCTTCTCGCCCTTGCCGGTGCGGAGAGAGAAGTAAACATAAGGCACCACCACGCTCTGGCCGGAGCCGAACGCGATCTTGTGGGAGAGCAGAAAGTCCTGAAAAGCATCGCCCACGTAGCGGTCGCCCTGAATGGAGAGGGTGCGCTGGACACTGCCTTTGGTGGTGACAGGGCCGGTGCGGATATAGGTGTTGTCCGTGGTGGAGGCGTTCAGTGCGCCGCTGTGCTCCCGCACGTGGTCGGCACAGACCACCCAGTTTTTCACGTCGGTCTGGCTGGCCTCGGTCTGGACGGCCAGCAGGAAGTCGTCGGTGGTCTCCACGCCGGTATAGTCGGCGCTGGGGGTCAGGCCCGACAGCTTGACGGTTTCGGTAACAGTCATAGAAAAAACTCCTTTCGTTTCAGCCCTTGGGCTGGTAATATTCGAGCCGGAGCTGCATCTGCATCTTACAGCTGCCCGCGCTGGCCGTGACGATGTAGCTGCTGGACGTCACTGAAACGCGCAGCGCTTCCTTGCGGCCATCCAGCCGGGGCAGATGATGCCGGTCGTTCTGGGCCAGCACCCATTCGGTCAGCTGCTCAAAAAAGCCGCTGTTCGCGATCTGGACGCTCTGGGCCTCGCTGTAGTCGCGGCGGGAAACGAAGATATAGCTCTTGGCGAGGTTGCGACCGGAAAAGAAAACAGCCGTCACCGGGTCGGTGGGGCTGTCCTCGATGGAAAACTCTGCTACAGGCTCCGGCGAGAGGCCGGAAATGCAGAAGGCCGCGCCGTTTTCGCTCTGCTCCTCGGCGATGAGGGGGCAGGTCTTGAGCCACTCCCGCATGGCCGTGATGGTGGCTTTCTCGCTCATAAGTGTCCCATCCCTCCCCAGAAAGTCGCGACGGCCTTTGCACCGAAAAGGGCCAGATGTTCGCCCACATCGGCAAGTGCTCGCTGGCCCCAGTAGGAGCCGCGCAGACCCTTGTATTTGTCCTCCTGCCAGGTGCCGCTTTCATCATAAGCGCCGTGCCAGCTGCGCAGGTCGGTGCCCTCGGCATGGAGGTAATACTGCTTTCGGGCGTAAGGGGTGTTGTACACCAAAAGGCCCTCGTCGTACTTGGAAGCGGTCTGGACGCTGTTTTTCAGCTGGCCGGTGTCGAAGGGGACGTAGCTGTCGATGAGCCGCGCGGCCTCCTGCGCAAGGGCGAACTGGGCCTTTTGCAGGGCGGCGGTCTTTTCTGCGCCGAAGTCGGGACGCCAGCTCAGCTCCATCCGGATGCCGTCCACCTGATATTTCAGGCCGTAGGGCTGGTCAAAAATGGGCTTGGACATGAGGTGTCAGCTCCCTTCCACATGAAAATGCGGCAGCGGGACGCCCCGGTTGTCCGAGACATCCGCCACCGTACAGCAGATGTGCGTTTTTTCGAGGGCGGCGTATTCGGCCTCCGTCAGGCTGCGGACAGCGCCGCAGAGGAGCTTGCTGCCCCGCTTGAGCGTCCAGTGCGCGGCTTTTTCTGCCGGGGGCAAACGCGCCCACTGGGGATAGGGCAGATAGCCCGGCGCAGGCGGGAGGCGGATATGGACGACTCTCTGAGGGTCGCCGGAGGCCGAGGTGCGGCGCGTCTCCCGCCAGCTGCACCCCGTGAGCACCTTGCAGACCGGCTGGTCGGCTTCGGTGGCCGTGTCGTGCAGCAGCATGACGACGGTGACGGGGGTCTGCATCAGAAACACCCCCGATACAGCAGATTGTGCGGGTCGCTGCCCAGTGTGTTGGCGAGGATGTACGCCGCCTCTGCCGCCAGCCGTTCGGCCAGTGCGCCGGAGGTGAAGGTCATGGACACGCCATCGTTGGAGACGCTGGACGCGCCGGGCGGCGTGCAGGCGCTCTGCACGGCGTTCGCTGCGTCGATGATCTGGATGCAGGCGTCCGCCAGTGCCTCTGCACAGCCTTCGCACGCTGCGGCATGGCCCTCGGCCCGGCCAAAGGTCATCCGGTCGATGAGCCGGGACGCCCGTGAGGCCAAAGGGGCAAAGGCGGCTTCGTCCAGCGTGCCGCCAGCGGCTGCATACTGGTCATAGGTGCAGTAATTCAAAAAAATCAGCTCCTTTTAGGCTCCCCTGTTAGGGGAGCTGGCTGCCGCAGGCAGACTGAGAGGTTCGGTCACGCTTTCTTCTTGATGAGGATGGTCTGGGGCTTGGTGACTTTGAAGGCGTAGACCTTGCGGCCTTTGACTGCGGACGCGCCGATGTACTTGCTGGAACCATTGAGGTCCTGCACATAGACAGGAACAGCCCACTCGTCGATGAATGCAAACCAGTTGGGGTGGCCAGCAATGTACTCCACGTTTTCGCCGAGGGTGGAATCCTCAAAGACGGTGAAGCCAGCGATGCGGCCCACAGCGCCGGTCTGGACGACAGCATCGCCAAGGTCAGATGCCTTGATGAACTCGGGACTCTTCAGCAGCAGACCATAGATCTCGGGGGAGACCAGCAGCCAGCGGCCCTCGGTGGGGACATGGACGGTGGAGAGCTTGGTGCGGGCGTCCACGACGTTGCCGTAGAGGGTCTTCTCGGTCAGGGCGGTGGTGGTGCCGAAGGCCGTGCCTGCGGTGGTCAGCTCCACAGAGCCGTCGGAATCCACCTGCAGCGCCAGAGAATAACCGGCACTGTCCAGACGGTCGGCCACCAGATCATCGGGAACACTGACGGCGTCGAAACCGTCGATGATCTCATTGACGGCCTTGTCCTTGTCGATGTTGACGGTGAGATAGGTGGTGTCGCCGCCGGTCAGCTCTGCGCCGGTCTGCTTGTCGTAGTCGTTCACAGCGACTTCAGTGTCACGGACGGGGACTTTGACGGAACCGGCCTTGGGGCTGCCCTCATAGCGGCTGTTGCAGATAACACCGACCTTCTTGACCAGCGTTGCCCGGAGCTTGAGGTCAACCAGCTTGGAATAACGAACCTGTGCTTCGTGTGCCATAATGTTTCCTTTCTATCAGTCGATCTTGATGCCGGGGTTCATCGCTTTGAAGGCAGCGGTGACAGCATCGGTGTCACCGGTGGGCGGAGTGCCGTGCTCTGCGCCGCTGGAAACGTGGACACTGCCGCCCTCTGCGGCCTCGCCGAAAGCCCAGGGGTTGGCCTTTGCGGCTTCTTCCAGTGCCTTGTCGATGTCGGTGGTGCGGTCTTTGGAGGACTTGAGGCCGTCCACGTCCAGCAGGGCGCGGACGGCCTTGACGCTGCGGCCCTTCTTTCCCATGATGGCGGTGTTCAGGGCCGAGTCGAAAGCAAAGCCGTCTGCCTGTGCCTGCATATCGCTCCGGAGCTTGGTCAGCTCGGCCTCGTACTCGTCCGGGGTCTTCTTGCCGTCGAACTTGGCGAGGCCGTCCTGCGCGGTCTTGAGCTGGGCCTGTGTGTTTTCGAACTGGGCCTTGAACTGCTCGGCGGCGGTCTTCTCGCGGTTGATGTCAGCGCCGTTTTCGCTCATCAGCCAGTTGAGCTGTTCATCGGTGATGCCGGGAATCTTTGCCTTTACGTCTTCACGCTTCATAAGTAAACCCCTTTCTTTGGGTGAAACTACGGTTTGTTGACGCGGTTCGCCTTCCGCATGGATTCCGGGCAGGGTACGCGCTGCCCGCCGCGATGGTGCCGTCTGCCGGAATCGAACCGGCGGCCCGCTGCTTACAAGGCAGCTGCTCTGACCAATATGAGCGAATACGGCATGAAAAAAGCGCCCCTGCCCGGATGGGCAAAGACGCTTGCGGTATTTGGCTGTTAATCCCAGTCAGCATAGTGCTGACACTTGAGACAGCTTTTGTGGGCTTCATCCCAGCTGCAAGGCGGCTTATCGTCGCCCTTCAGGCAAAGAATATCATCGCCGATGTTGGAAATGTCGAAGCACAAGCCGCAGTCGATTTTTCGGTTGTAAATGGGACAAAACCATTCTTCAAGCTTCACATCATCACTAATGCGGAATTCCATGCTTTTTGACCACCTCCATCAATTTCTTTCCGCCCTCATCCAGCGGGCCGATGCTGGATACATTGCCATCTTGTCCGATGGCGACAAAGCCCAGCTCAGAGTAATAACAGGTCTGTGTACCGTTTCGCTGGGACATTGCGACCTTAGAGGAGCGGATAATGCGTTCGGCATCCATTGGCCCCATATCGCGTTCAGCCCAGCGCTGCAAGACGTGGTCGCTTGCAAAATTTATCTCATTTGGAGCAGACGGGGATTCAATGAGCCGACCTTTCGCCTTTATTGTACCAGCTTCCCGCATTTGCTGCAACTCAGTATTTGCAGCATTGAACCGCTCCTGTTTCCGGGCCGCGTAGCTGGCCTTGCTGCCCTCGCTCCGCCCGAACCCATGCACGCTTGTCCGGGCGCTGTCCACTCTGCCGCCGGTGGCCCGAGTGAAGTCTGCAAGGCTCTGCCGGGCCTGTCGGAGCTTCACGGCGCTGGCGGTGGTGTCAGCCCCGGCGGCGTCCTCGGCCAGATACCGGCGTTTCCACTTGCGGACGGCCCGCTCCCGGGCGCGCTGCATCTGGCTGATCTCGTAGCGGGTGTATTTCTGGCCGTTGTACTCGATGTTCCGGGCGTTGAGGGCCTCAAGGCTCTCCTGCGTCCATGCGGGCGGGCTTCCCAGCTCCGGGAACACCACGAAGAAGGTGTGGCGGCAGTTCCAGCCGCAAAGCCCCGCGCCGGTGCCGTAGCCGGTGGCCGACTCGAAATCTTCGTAGTGCTGGCCCAAGTAGTCCACAGCCCCGCCCCGGTGGTAGTGCCTGCCCTGCCACACGGCATGACTGGGGCGCGCCCCGCCGTGGGCCGTCACCTCGACAAAAGAGGCCCCCATCTCGTCCATCCGGGCCTCCTGCAGCTTTGCGCCGGTCTGGTTCACGCCGGTGAGCACGGCACGGCGGCAGGCCACCTCCAGCGTGTCCCTGTGGCCGCTGGGGTAGGTGACGTAGGGCATGGAGTCGGCAAGGCCGTCCACCGCACGCTTGACGGCGGTCTTGTAGTCGAACGTGCCGCTGCTCACTTGGAGCCACGCTCTGTCCAGAGCCTGCTCAAAAGCCCCGGAGACGGTGTTAGCCGTGGTGGCGGTGAGATTGGAGAAGCTGCCTGCCGTCTGCCGATAGCCCGCGTTGAGCAGGTTCTGCAAGGGCGCTGACTCCTCGAAGGGCGTCGGCTCCTTGCCGTAGTGGTAGTAGATCTCGTCCTCGGCTTCCAGTGCGGCGGCCGCGGCCTCCTGCATCAGGCGGCGGATCTCGGCCTCGCTCTTGCCGGTATACCGGGCCAGAAGCTTCACCACATCCTTGCGGACGGCCTCGGTCTGCTGGTAGCGCCAGAGCTGCCAGTTCGCCGTCGGCGTCAGGGTGTCCATCCTGCCGATGCGCCGGGCCACATCCCGCAGGATGTCGTCCTCGGCCTGCTGCCAGAGCAGGATGAGCCGGTCGGGAGCGTGGTCGAGATAGTCCGGGGCCAGCATCAGGCACCCCCGCCGAAGGTCAGCTCAGGCTGGCGGTTTTCGTCTTTGGCTTCCTGCGCCAGCCGGCGGGCGTTCTCCTCACTGATCCCGTACCGGGCCGAGAGGTACTTGTAACGGGGTAGCAAGCCGCTGAGGGCATCATCTCTCATCTGGGTCATGCGGGTCTCGGCATCGGTGATATAGCTGTCGTCCCAGTTCACCGAGATGGGAGTGTCGGGGATGACTGTAGCCTTCTGCAAGTCTTTTGCTGCCCAGAGGACGGCCCGGATGATGGAGATCAGCGCACCCTCAATGGGTATCTGGTTTTTGTTGGCGCTGGCTACGAGATCCTGACGGCTGCCGTTGTACTCGGTTGCCGTGGTGACTTTGCCATTCTCGAAATCGTACCGGTGACAGCCCAGCCCGCACTTGAAGGAAAACAGGTTGAGCATATCCTGCACGGCCTGGTGATTCTGCTCCACGCGGAGGTCGGGGTTGTATTCATGGTACTCGCTGGACTGGTCGAGGCTGCTTTCCTTGCCGGGCAGATGCACAAACTGGCTCACAACATCGTCGTCCGGCGGGATGGAGTGCTCCACGCCCTTATCGTCCACCACCTTGCGGCAGATGTCGGCACTGTAGAATATTTTCTTGTGGCCGAGGCGGATGTCCTCGCGGTAGTTGTCAAAGGCAAGGTCCACGCCCTGCGCCTCTTCCAGCGCCTCGGCAAAGACGCTCATGCCCAGCCCACTGCCGCCATCGATGTTCTTGACAGCTCCCGGGCTGAACAGTGCAAACCAGGGCGGGGAGCCCTCTACCGTGACGCTTTCCACCGTGCCTTCCGGGGGCTTCTCGACCGGAGAAAACACCGGTGAGCCGGATGCGGAGTCAGTGACGCGGAACCATTCGTTGCGGATGGTGCGCTTCTTTTCGTTGCCGGTGTGAGTCTGTAAGTAAATGGCAGGCTTGCCGTCCATCAGACACTCGGAGACAAAGGCCGCTTCGGTCACGACGCCCCGCTCCACCCGCAGGGGGAGGATGCAGGGAGCCGGGTCGTAGTCCAGCCTGAGCCGGACGTCCGGGCTGGGGACTGCCTTGCCGTTCACGACGGTCATATTTTCGACGCTCAGAACAAAAGCGCCTGTGCCGGACCAGAACGCTTTCTCGACCAGCGCGTTGGCGTTCGTCCAGAAATGCAGGTCGCGGAGCAGACCGCCCACCTGCTGCTCATCGTCGCCCAGAAGATACCGGGCGGTGGCCGCGTCTGTGATCTGGAAGGTGGTGCGGTCGTTCAGCAGCAGGTTGGCCCAGTCCTCGCAGACCCGCTTGGGCATCCGCAGGGAGGCAATGGTGCGCTTTTTGGTGCCGTCGGCATACTCGGCGGCGCGGGTATGAACGCCGGGTACGTTGCCTTTCCACCATTGCCGCCATGTCTCGATCTGGCTGTAGTAATCGGCATCCAGCTGCCATCCGCGCGTCTTATGCAGGTGATCCAGAAAATCGGTGATGTTCATGTGTTCGTCAACCTCTTGAAATCGCGCTCGATGGTGTACTCATAGGCGTCCAGTGTGTCGATGTCGGTGCTGCCGTCGTCGAGGCGCTCATCTACGCCGGGATGTTTGCCGCTGTAAAGAGCGGTAGCAAGGGCATCCCGCAGGGTAGAAGCCTCGGGCATGAGCCAGAACCGCCCGCCACCCATCAGGATGCAGGTGAGTCGGATGCGGTCGGTGATCTTTATCTTGGCACTGTTCTCCACCCGGTCGGCCAGCCAGGAGAGCTTGCAGCGGCGCAGGCGGGAACGGATGTGGTTTATCAGGGTCTGCTCGGCGCTGTCGCAGAAGATGTACTGGATCTCACCCCAGCGGGAGAAGACCGCGATACAGAACTCGATGAGCTTGTCGGCCAGAAAGTCGGCATCCTGCGCCACCGGGTCGATGCGCTGGGACGCCAGCCCCACCACACCAGACCAGCCCGGGAGAATGGCCGTCGCCACAAAGGCGTGTTTTGAGCCATTGCCGCCAAAGTCCACGCCAATGCGGATCCGCCACGGGTGCAGCTGCTTCTCGGCGGGCCAGAAAAAACGCCCATCCCCGGCGGCAAGGCTGTCGGCCAGCAGGCGGTAAATAACGCCGTTGGCTGCCATCCACTGCCCGAGGATGAAACGGTTATAGTAGACGGTGCCGGTGTACTCTTTTTTCAGGTCGGCCACGAACTGGGCCGGAAGCGTCGGGTTGTCGTCGATGGTGTATGCCTGACAGTAGATGTCAGCATCGCTGTCGAGGAATTTCTTAAACCAATGGGACGGACTTTCCGGGTTGCAGGTGCCGTCAAAATGGCTGTGCGGACAGGACAGGCGGCTTTTGAGCATCTGGAACACGCCCTCGTCCCATGTGGTGATCTCGTCACCGTAGGCGTACTCGAAAGCTGCGCCCTGAATGCGGGCAATGTGCTTTTTATTGTCGGCACCGAGGACATAGACTTTGCGGCCGAAGAGCTGCACGATGTTTCCGGAGGCAGAGGTGCGGACGACGCCCACCAGCTCCGGCCCCCAGAGACCGCGCATAGGCTCCAGCACGTTGCGTTCCAGTGTGCCGAGGGTATTGCCCAACATAACCAGCAGGCCCTCGCCCCGGGCCGCGCAAATCCGCTTCGGAATGGTCACGGCGCAGTCAAGATAGGTCTTTCCGGAGCGGGTGGCTCCGGTCTTAACATTCCACCGGTGGGAACAGTTGCGCAGGTACTCCTGCTGAAACTCAGTCAATGGCACTGTCTACACCTCCCAGCAGCTCCTTCGCCTTCGCCAGAGCATCTGCGGCGGGGTCTTTCTCGGAAGTGTCTTTGTACATCCCGAGGTGTTTGCCCAGCAGGTCGAGCGCGCGGAGCTTGTCGGCCAGCTTCACTTCCTGCTCAAGCCCATCCTCGCCGAACGTCTTGACCTTGACTGACTGCACAGCGGCAAGGTCATCGTGGCTGGCATCGGATTTGAGAGAGGCGGTCTTGGGGTCGATGAGGTCAGCGGCGTTGACGAAGGCAATCTTTGCCAGCTCGCGCACCACCCGGTCAGTAGATACACCGGTGCGGCGACTCTGCTCAGCCTGAAGCTGGGCGATGAGCTTCTGAACTCCAACATTTTCCAACAATCGCGGCCCCACGGTCTTGGCACTTGCTGGGGAATATCCGGCGCGGATGGCCGCTTGGGTCGCATTCAAATCGACCATGTATTCTTCGCAGAATCGTGCCTGCTTGTCGGTCATCCTCACCACCTCTCCTGCACAAAAATGGAGCAGCCGGGAGGGTGCGGCCCTCCGTCCGTCTGGTCACGCCAGCGCTCTTGCGGCTGAGCTACGGCTGCATAAAAAATCCCCGCACATTTCTGTGCAGGGAAGAAAATCTTTGAAGCAGCCTCAGAAAGCTCAAGAAGGAGAAAAATGCCTGTCAAGCAGTAAAAAGTCCAAAGGAGCAATTCATCATGATGGAGGAAAAGTTTCGGAGGCTGCGTGTATCGGTGGGTCTTTCCGGCTCTGCCGATGGTATCATTTTACACCGGAAGAGAGTGAACGCACAATGAACGGATACTGCACAGTTTCAGAGTTTCAGGTGTTTAATGGCCCGGCGGCGCAGGGCGAAAATGCCACGGGAAGTGAAATTCATGTCTGCGGCTACCTGCTCCCATTTCAGGCAGTCCAGATAGTATTTGCGAAGAGCGCAGTATTCGGCGGAGTCCAGCTGCACAAGCACGGCATCGATCTCCGCAAACAGAGCATCACAGACAGCCAGCTGCGCGTAGGCGCGGCGTTCGGCTTCTTCTTCACGCTCCACTGCCCGGGCGAGGCACTGCCCATCCTTGCTGCCTCCCGGCGCGGCGCTGAGGTTCTGGGTGATGTGCCGGGTGGCTTCCTGCGCCTCTGCCAGCCGGTAGGAGAGCCGCTGGTAGAGCTTTTCGGCTTCCCGATAGCGGGAGAGCCAGCTTATTTTCTCTTCGTAGGTCAAACGGCTTCACCCCCTTCCAACCGCTTCAGCAGCCCTTCCACATCATACCGCCAATGGACACGAAGCAGACGCTGCTCCACCTCGATGCCGTTCAGGGCGGCCCACTGCCATGGGATGCTTTTGCGGGTCTGGGTGTTCATGTACTCCAGCACAGCACTGGCCGAGATGGCGAAGGTGCGGTTGACCTTGCCCCGGTAATTGATGACCACATGAGCGGTCTGGCCGTGAAACTCAGCTGCATGGGCCATGTCGGTGATATGCTTGAGCTTGTGATACTTCTGCTTCTCCCGGTCGAATCGACCAAGGATCTTTTCTAGTGGGATGCTGGGGGTGTCGATGGTCTTGAGTTCGAAGTAGTGGTGCATGGGGTAGCGGTAGACGTCAAAGTCACAGATGTTATCGATGGAAAAGCTCAGGCTTTCATTTCCGCCGTAATAGGCGGCTGCACTGTCCTTGAGCCGGTAGCACCATGCATCCTTCGGCATGGAACTTTTCCAGTCGGCTTCAAATTGCTTTCCGGTGTTCAATCGAGTCTCCTTTCTGCGGAGGTCCTCCAGTGCCCGGCCGACTGTCGGGTCGGGGTAGTATTCAGGATTCCGATACATCGAGTCCCTCCTTTTTTGTCAATCGTCTGCGCCGGGCGGCAGCCTTCAGGAAATCATGCCCGCTCGGCTCGGTACGGTCAACCCGGAGATTCCGTCCGCTACCGATGGGGTGAAGCCTGCGGTACTCCTCCACAGACTTGCATCCCTGAGCCTCAGCCTCTGCCAGCGCTTTGCGGACATACGGCCAACTGTAAGCCCCAAGGTCGGCGCACCTGCTGACGATCTCCGACACCAGTTCCTCTCCCAGTCGGTCGGCGTATCCAGCCAGCTGGGCTTTTCCTTGGATGCTCAGCTTGCAGATACGCTGCTCGAAATCCTCCGCGATGGGGGAGGTCGTCTTCGTCGGAGTCGGCTCAGGCGTCGCGCACGCAGACGACGACTTATTTATGTTTTTTATGTTATTTATGGTTAAGTTGTTGTTATCTGCCTGTTGCTTGCCTGTTATCTGCCTGTTACCGGCCTCAATCAAATCGTAATTATTCAACGTGATAAGGCTGTATTTCGACCCGGTTTTGACTGTTATGTATCCTGTTGATTCGAGGTGTTTCAGGGCTGTTCGCACCTGCATAATGCTCAAATTGAGCTTTTTTGCCAGCTGAGATTGGCTCGTGACCAGCTCACCGGGATGGATCGTGATACCCTGCCACTGCTTTTGGCTCCAGTTGGCCGTGAGCAGCAGATGGATGAACAGCCGGGCGGTGTTTGGCTCTGAGTACCACTCCCAGTCGGTCAGGCCGCGCGGGATGGCAACAAAGCCGCGAGAAGGGTCAATGCCCACGGCCTGACCTCCTTTCGAATGAAATGCCCGTATCGCCAGATAGCACAGCGGCAGCGGTTAGAAGGGGAGGTCGTCACTGTCATCAATGATGGAAAAGCCATCAGAATCGTGTGCTTCTGCGTCGGGGACAGCGACCGGCTGACCATCGGGTGATTTGCGTTCGGCGCGATAGCTCTGGCTGGCAAAACTGGTCTGTTGGGCCTGCGGAGCGCTCTGTGCGGCCTTTGCTTCCTGAACATGATTTGCTGTCTGCTGGTCAAAATCCTTCACGACAGCCCGCTCTGCGGCCTTACTGCCGCAGAAGCTCACGTTACTGGCGACGACCTCAACTTTGGTGCGGTTGTTGCCGTTCTTGTCCTGGTACGAGGTCGTCTGCAAGCTGCCTTCGATGGCGATCATGCTGCCCTTCTGGAAATACTTACAGACGAACTCGGCGGTCTGCCTCCACGCGACGATGTCGATGAAATCGGCCTGACGCTGCTCGCCCTGACGGGCAAAGTTGCGGTCACAGGCAATGCGGAAACTGCACACATTGATGCCGCTCGGGGTGGTCTTCAATTCCGGTTCGTAGACCAGACGGCCCATCAGCGCAACAACATTAAGCATGGGCCGCGCCCTCTTCCTCGGCGTCGCCGGCGCCTACCTCGTAGTCGATGTTGGCGCCCATCAGGACCTCCGGACACTCGGCGCGGGCAAAGTAAGCGGCGGCGCGGTACTTGAGCATCATTTCGGTCATCTTGGGCCAGTAGCTGCCATTCTTGTCCCACCACCCGGCATCCTTTGCCATCTTGACCGTGACTTTCGGGCCTTCGACCTTTTCGCCGGTGAGCTTATCCACGCCGATCAGGCGGCAGCCCCAGTTGTCGGTGCCTTCTTCGCCTTCCATGCGGTAGCGGGTGCGGCCTGCAAACTGGCCGCTGTTGTCGATGAGGGCTTTGCAGCTCTTGCCGCTCCATGTGGGCATACCATGGACGACGTAAAGGTTCTGCATGACGAAGAGATGAGAAACGCCCATGCGCAGGGCCATCTCGCAGGCGATAGCGCACGCGCCGGGATTGCCGGTGTAGGTCTGGGGCAAGAAGCCTGCGGGAAGCTGCGCCATAGCGGCGGCTTTAGACTTTGCAAGCATCCAGTTGCGCTCGTCAACGGTCAATCCCTGCACCTTCTCGGCGTAGCTCTGGCGCTGCTGCAGCTGGATAGGTGCTGCAGGCGCAGGCACCTCTGCACTCTGGACGACAGCTGAATTCTGGTTGAGCATTTCAGCAGGAGACTGGTTCATTTTTTCAGGCATGGTGAATTTCCTCCTCGGTAAATTTAATATCGATGATATTTGCATAACGCTTGATGGCGTCAAGCTCGGATTTGGTGCAACGGAAGACGAGCTTCCGGTCACGTGGCTCTTCCCGGCGAGTGAAACGGGCGAAGAAATCGTCATCGT
>UMIB01025533.1_pt1 | contig 32715 bp, 28 predicted proteins | sample 1965641 | NCBI WGS metagenome assembly UMIB01 (sample SAMEA4836110, study PRJEB28245) | human gut metagenome | biome: gut microbiome; material: fecal sample | place: Denmark | collected 2008
AGGACTTCAACATCACCGATTACCGCTGCGTGCTGAGCCTGCGCGACCCCGCCGACAAGAAGAAGTACCACGACGATGACGCCATGTGGAACCACGCCGAGAACGCTCTGCGTGAGGTGCTGACCGAGCTGGGCATCCACTTCACCGAGGAGATCGGTGAGGCTGCCTTCTACGGCCCGAAGCTGGACGTGAACGTCAAGCCTGCTGTGGGTGCTGAGTACACTCTGTCCACCTGCCAGCTGGACTTCTGCCTGCCCGCCAAGTTCCACCTGACCTATGTGGACAAGGACGGCACCGAAAAGACCCCTGTGGTGCTGCACCGCGCCATCCTGGGCTCTCTGGACCGCTTCATGGCTTACCTGATCGAGGAGACCAAGGGCAAGTTCCCCACCTGGCTGGCCCCCGTGCAGGTCAAGGTGCTGCCTGTGTCCGAAAAGACCCTGGACTACGCTCAGGATGTTACTGAGAAGCTGGTGGAGGCCGGTGTCCGTGTGGCACTGGACGACGACAACCAGAAGATCGGCTACAAGATCCGTGCCGCACAGCAGGTGGACCGTGTGCCCTATATGCTGGTGCTGGGTGCCAAGGAAGCCGAGGCCGGCAACATCTCGGTGCGTGACCGCAAGGGCGAGACCACCACGATGGAGCTGGATGCCTTCATTGCCAAGGTGACCGACGAGATCAAGAACCGCACCTACAACGCCTGATAAAGGCTCATAACAATGCAGAGGCCCCTGTTCCAACCGGAACAGGGGCCTCTGCTGCATTTATCAGAGAAAAATAGGAGAACGTCAGGCGGTCTCGATTTGGGTGCGCTGCACGCTCTTTACGGCCAGTGCCTTGGCGGGCTTCATCAGCAGCACGCACACGCCGTTGAAGGCCAGCGAGCCGAGGATGTAGGTGGCAAAGAACAGCGGCAGGTTGGCCGCGAAAGTCTCGGCGTCGATGCAGGCCACCGTGAGGTAGGCAAAGCCCACATTGTTGAGCACCTTGGGGGCGTAGGGGTGCAGGATGATCAGCACGAACAGCACGACGGCCAGCGGGATGAGGAAGCCGAAAAAGCTGCCCAGCACCGGGGTGAGGAAGGTGATGGCCAGCAGGGCGATCACGGTGAACACCATGCCCACCAGACCGCCCAGCTCCACCGAGACGAAGCGGTCCTTGATATCGCCCTCCATGGTGAACAGCATGATGTTGCTGAGGAAGATGAGCCAGCTGTACGCAAAGCCCACCACATGCAGGATGGAGTTGACGATGAGGATCCAGACCAGCAGCATCAGGCGGAAGTAGAGCAGGAAACGCTTGGCGACGGCTTCGTTCATGAGAATATCCCTCTTTCTTGATGATCGGAAAGTGTTTCTTGACAAGTAAAACTGGAAATTGACAGGTAAAACTTGCATTTAATGAAGCAAGTATACACGAAATTAGAACTAAAAACAAGACTTTGACAAGAATAAATTGCATATTTTGGAAATTTACGCTTGCGAAACTGTGCGCGGCCCCGCAGAACGGCCTGCGGCGGCCTCTTTGCACTTGCTCCGGAAGTGCAAAGGGAGTATAATAAAAGCGTGGAATTCCCACCGCGCAGGCGGTGTTTGCGAAACAGAGGAGGAACTTGTTATGAACAAACCGGTACTGGTCGTGATGGCGGCAGGTATGGGCAGCCGTTACGGCGGCATGAAGCAGATCGACCCGGTGGGCCCCAACGGCCAGGTCATCGTGGATTATTCGCTCTACGACGCCCGCCGCGCAGGCTTCGAGACCGTGATCTTTGTGATCAAGCACGAGATCGAGGATGCCTTCAAGGCCGCCATCGGCGACCGGGTGTCCAAGGCCATGAACGTGAAATACGCTTTCCAGCAGCTGGAAGAGCTGCCCGCAGGCTACACCGTGCCGGAAGGCCGGGTCAAGCCCTGGGGCACCTGCCACGCCGTGCTGGCCGCCAAGGACCTCATCGACGGCCCCTTTGCGGTGATCAACGCCGATGACTACTACGGCCCCGAGGCGTTCCGGGTGATGTACGATTACCTGTCCACCCATGAGGACGGCAGCTATTACGACTACTGCATGGTGAGCTACCTGCTCCGCAACACGGTGTCGGAGAACGGCAGCGTGGCCCGCGGCGTGTGCGTGACCAACCCGGACGGCACCCTGCACAGCGTGACCGAGCGCACCCGCATCGAGCCCTATGCAGACGGCGTGCACTACACCGAGGACGGCGGCGCAAGCTGGACCGACCTGCCGGGTGATACCCCTGTCAGCATGAATCTGTGGGGCTTTGGCAAGAGCTTCCTGGGCGAGGCCGAGAACCGCTTTGCCGCATGGCTGGACGCAAATCTGCCGACCAACCCGCTCAAGTGTGAGTATTTCCTGCCGCTGGTGGTCACCGAACTGATCGAGGAAGGCAAGGCAAAGATCCAGGTGCTGCGCAGCACCGACAAGTGGTACGGCGTGACCTACCGCGAGGATAAGCCGCTGGTGGTGGAGGCCATTGCCCGCAAGACCGCCGAGGGCCAGTACCCGGAAAACCTCTGGGCATAAATTGAACCGAAAACAGCAAAAGAGCACCGTTCCGGCCGGAACGGTGCTCTTTGCTATTTTACGCTGTTACGATTGTTTTTTGATTTGCGTCGGGGGGGGGGTAAGCGTTGCCGTATCATCTGCAAAGATCCAGATGGTCTCGTGGATGTGAGAGCCGCTGGAGGAATACGGGGTGATCTTGAGGGTGTAGGGTGCACCGTCTGTTCTGGTGTAGTGCACCTCCACGATCTCGCCGCTCAGCACCTTGCTGCGCACAAAGCTGTAATCCAGCACGCTGTTGAAGGCGTCGCGGGATTCCGGCACCACATACTGGTCGCGGTAAGCGGTGATGACGGCACGGAAGGAGCCGCCGGAGGTGTCCAGGATCTTCTGGAAGAAGTCCGGAATGATGATGGGCCGCACGCTGTCGTCCTGCAGGTTCACCACATACACGCTGCGGTACTTGGGGGCCAGCACCCGCAGGAAGTGCTCGGTGTCCCGCTTCTGGGTCAGGGTGCGCTCCAGCTTTTCGTTCAGGCCCTTGAGCTGACGCTCCTGCCCGTTGCGGCCGTAGTAGGCCAGCTTGTCCTGCTGCATGGCCTGCTCGGCCTTGTTCACGGCCGCTTCCAGCTTGCGCAGATTGTTGGTGTTCTGGATGCCCACCGAGATCTCGCAGTCCTTCTCCCGCAGGAACACGCGCATCCGGTCGGAGGCGGTCCATACGTCGTAGGGCGGCAGGTTGGGGGTGAGCACGACGAATTCGTCACCGCCCACGCGGTAGATGCGGCTGCTTACAAAGAACTTGCGGGCGGCGTTGGCAATGGTGCACGGCAGGTTGTCGCCGCTGCGGTGGCCCAGGTGATCGTTCACCTCATGCAGGCCCACCACGTCGATGTAGGTGCACACCATGGAATCGTAATCCGAATATTGCAGCTCCCGCAGGTCGCTCTCATACTTGCTGCGGTTGGCAAGGCCGGTCAGGGTGTCGTGGCTGTAGGAGAAGTCCAGCTCCTCACTCAGCTGGTTGGCCTGTGCGTCCTCCCGCATCAGCACGGTGGCCCAGGGGTTCTGGGCGCAGCAGCCGCGGCAGGGCAGCACTTCCATGGTGATCCAGACGAACTGGTTGGCCATCTGCTTGCGGAAGCGGTAGAACTCCGGCTGCTGGGAGTGGAACAGGGTGTCCTGCAGCAGGGGCAGGTCCACCTGCTCCTGGAACATCTCTGCATCGTCCGGGTGCACGACCTTTTCATTCACCAGACGGTCGCAGAAGGTGGTAAAGTCCTCTTCCTTGGCCAGGTCTGCGCCGGGCAGGCGGGCATCCCGCTTGATCACCCGATAGGTGCCGGTGACCAGGTTAAGCAGCGAGACTTCCAGCAGATTGTCGGTAAAGATCTGATATGCCTGCAGGGCCAGTGCCGTCTTTTCCGAGTCCGGATCCTCCGCAGCGGTGCGGTGGTCGCGGCGCATCAGGTCGCGGCGTATATCCCAGTAGTCGGCGTTATTGGGCTGGGCCAGCAGCTTTTCAGCGTTTTCAACGGGCATGGGCTTGAAGAAGTAGTAGCCCTGCGTATACAGGCAGTCGGCAGCCTGCAGCATGGACACCTGCTCCGGGGTCTCCACACCCTCGGCAATGATGGGCAGATTGAGCCGGTGAGCCATATTGACCACCGATTCCACGATCTGCACACCCTTGCTGCGGTTCTGCTGGTTCATGTCGATGAGCTTCATGTCCAGCTTGATGGCATCCACGTTGGTGTCCTTGAGCATATTCAGCGACGAGTAGCCGCTGCCAAAGTCGTCCATCATCACCGAGAAGCCCTTGCGGTGCAGGCCCTGGATGGCGTTTTCCACCACCGAGGAGTTCTCGGCTAGCATGGTCTCGGTGATCTCGGCCAGCAGGAGCTTGGGCTCCAGCTGGTATTTCTCCACCAGATCCGAGAAGATCTGCGGCACGTCCAGATTCACGATGTCCACCACGGACACGTTCACCGACACGGGCACCAGATTGCTGTCGCTGGCCTGCCACTTCTGCAGCGTCTGGCAGACGGCTTCCCAGATGTACTGGTCCAGCCGGGAGATCAGGCCGGTGCTCTCCAGCAGGGGCATGAACTCGGACGGCTGCACGCAGCCGCGGGTGGGGTGGTTCCAGCGCACCAGTGCTTCCATGCCCACGATGGCGCGGGTCATGCTGTTGCACTTGGGCTGCAGAAAAAAGGTGAATTCGTGGTTGTCCAGCGCATGCTCCAGCTCACTCAGCAGCTGCTGCTGGGCCTTGAGGCTGTCCAGCATGGCCGGGGCAAAGCGGTGGATGCCGCTGCCGGAATGGTCCGGGTTCATCACGGCGATCTGGGCGTAGTTGCACAGGGTGGCGGCGTCCGCTTCCGGATGCTCGCTCACCGGGCACAAGCCCAGCGCCAGAAAGAAGGTGACATCCTGATGATTGGGGCTCACGCAGGTCTGCAGCGTGATCACGATGTCCTGCTGCTGCACGCGGTCGTCCGGCAGGCAGAGGAAAAAGTCATCGTTGCCCCAGTAGCCCACAGGGCAGCCGGAGGTCTTTTGATAGTCCAGCAGATGGCTGGCCAGGGTGTTCAGCAGGGTATCGCCCTGCTCGGTGCCGTAAAGCTCGTTGTACAGCCTGAAGTGCTCAACGTCGATGGCCGCGACGCACCACTTTTCGGTTTTGTGTGTGTCCAGAAAGTCTTGCAGATGCTGCAGGAAGTCCTCCTTGCGTGCAATGGCTGTAAGGGCACCCGGCTGTACTGTGCCGACGGTTGTATTTTGAATTGTTTTATCAGACATGGTCATCCCTCGCAGTCCGGCAAAAATTGCCAGCTTCAGACATAGTTTATCCAGTTACACTCTTATGTAACAGTATAGCATCAAATGTGCAATTTGGAAATAGCTTCCGGCAATCTTTAATGCACAAAAATGCACAGAATACGCCGCAAAAAAACCGATAAAAAAGCGGGTCATCGCAGATAATTGCAACAAATCCGCAACAACCCGCTGGGCTTATTCCTTGCTGTCCCGGTCCTGATCGGACTCCCGCCGATCCAGTTTTTTGCGCAGCGTTTCCAGCGAAGTTCTCTTCACGCCGTGCTTCAGCTTGGGGTAGGCCCGCAGCATGCGGCGCTGGCCGATGACGCGGGGCTTCTTCAGCATCTGGGCACGCATCTCGTCGGAGCGTACCTGCAGCTCGGCCGACAGCTCTTCCAGCTGCAGCAGCTCGGCGGCGCGTTCTGCGGCCCGCTCCGAAGCGCCCTGTGCAGCCAGTTTGGCGGCGTTGGCGGCCTCGGCCGCGTTCAGACGGGCGGTCTCCGAAGCGCGCCGTGCGGTCTCCATGGCTTCGTCGGTCCGGGCACGGATGGCGGCCATGGCCTCACGCGGCTTCAGCTTGGGGACATTGTCCCGGGCTTCGGCGGCAGCCAGCTTGAGCTGCAGGCGGCTCTCGTCCATCTTCTGGTCGGCGGTCATGGCGGTGGTGCCCAGCAGCTCGGTCATGGCGTCGCTCACGGCATGGATGCTGTCGCCCAGCTTCTCCATGGTGTCCAGTGTGTCGGCCAGGGTGGAGGCCGCAATGGCGGTGGCCACCACGTCCGTGGCATACACGGCGTAGAGGATGCACATCAGAATCACGCCCACCAGGGTGGGGACCATGGCCACCAGCCCGGCTATGATGGGGTGCACGATGCGCATGACCACCAGGGTGCCCACGCCCCACAGCAGGCAGAATTCCAGGCAGATGTAGCCGCCGATGTTGAAGGGGTAGTCACTGTAGTCCCACCAGCGGGTGCGGTACAGCTTGTACAGGGCCCAGCCGCCCACCAGCTCCAGGGCACTGGGCAGGATGACGCCGCCCAGATAGAGCAGCAGGGTGTTGTCCACCAGCGGGGTCAGAGCATAGAGCACGATGACCATGCCGAAGCCGTAGATGGGGCACACCGGCCCGTTCAGGAAGCCGCGGTTCACCAGCTTGCCAGTGGTCACAGCGGCGTAGACCACTTCCAGGCACCAGCCCAGACAGGAATAGATCAGAAAATAGGCCAGCGTCTGGTACAGCGAAAAGCCGCAGACGGTGGTCTGGGTGAGGAAGGCTACCACAAAAACACCTCCGGTCAGTTTTGCTTTGCTACGATCTTGTATTCGTCGCCCGGCTCAAAGAAGGGGCAGGCGGCGGTGCGGCAGGAGAGATAGCGGGCCATTTCGTCCTCGTCCAGTGCGCTGCCCTGGGCACAGTAATAGCTGCCGTATTCGTCCTGCAGGTTGTTCAGGCACAGTTCACAGGGGTCAGACATTGCTCTCGCCTTCCTGTGCAGCCTTGGCAGCCGCCTCGGCTTCGGCGGCCTCCCGTGCCATGCGCTTGAGCACCTTGGGCTCGATCCAGGTCACGCTGTCGTCGCCGGGCTTTTTGCGGGCGATGAGGGCCTTGATCTTGATACCCATCTCGGTGAACATGCCCTCGTGCTCGGTGCGGATGTTCCACTCCGGCTCGTTCTCGTGCAGGTCGTAGGTCATCCACTCGATGTCGTAGCCGGAAGCGGGGAAGTACTCCAGACTGTCGCGGAACAGGTCATCGTCATCGGTCTTGAAGTAGATCTCGCCGCCGTCCTTGAGGAACGCGCGGTAGTTGATGAGCTGGCGGGGGTAGGTCAGGCGGTGCTTGTGGGAAGAGCCATTCTTGCTCCACGGGTTGCAGAAGTTGATGTAGATGCGGCTGACTTCGTCCTCCGCGGTGATCACGCCCTTGATGCGCTCAATGTCGGTGCTCATGATCTTGACGTTGTCGATGGGGCGGTTTGCGGCCTGATAGGCGGCCTCGATCTTGCGCTTGGCCAGGATGAGCACCTTGTCGGTGATGTCGATGCCCAGATAGTTGTTCTCCGGGTGGGCAGAGGCCAGCTGGGAGATGAAGCCGCCCTTGCCGCAGCCCAGCTCCAGCACAAAGGGCTGCTCCGGGCGGGCATACTGGGCGTGCCACTTGCCGCCCCAGATCAGGGGTTCGTGGACGTGGAAATCGGCGGCCATCAGCTCGTCGTGTGCATAGGGTTTAAAGCGCATTCTCATGATCAATATTCTCCTTCAAAAAATCTTCAACCTGCTCCGGCGTGGCGGCGCAGCTGCCCTGGCAGATGCCGGGCTTACCGCCGCCGCGGCCGTTCAGGGCGGTGTTCAGGGCCTTGGTCAGGGCACGCACATCCCCGCCGACCTGGGCCAGGCAGTAACCGGTGCCCTTGTCGTTGGGGGTCAGGGCGGCGCACAGACCGGTGGTGGCCTCGCTCAGGCGCACGGCCAGCCGGTGCAGGCCGTCCGGGTCCAGCCCCGGCACGATGCGGATGGCATTCTGCTCCGGCTCCACGGCGGCGGCCAGTGCGTCGAACAGCTGGCTGCACAGGCCGAAGTGGTTGAACTTGAGGGCCGTGTACTCGTCGTACACCCGGTGTACGGCCACAGCGGTCTGGTCGGCTTTGGCGCTGAGCAGGGCCCCGATGTCCGCCTGCCGTGCCCGCATGGCCTGGGCAGCTTCCAGCGCACGGGCACCGCACACGATGCTCAGCCGCACGCCGCCCTTGTAGTTTTCGCTGGTCAGGATCTTGATCTGACCCACCTGCCCGGTGGTGCGGGTGTGGGTGCCGCAGCAGGCGCACACATCGGCACCGGGAATGGTCACGATGCGTACCTGCCCTTCGATCTCCTTTTTGCTGCGGTAGGTCAGGGCGGCCAGCTCCTGCGGGGTGGGGTAGGTGATGACCACCGGCACGTCCTGCCAGACGATGCGGTTGGCCTCCAGCTCGGCGGCGCGCAGGCCCTCGGCAGAGATGGGCACGCTGGTGTCCATGCGCACGGCCTCGGCCCCGATGTGGAAGCCCACATTCTCGGCCCCGAACATCCGGTGCAGGATGCCGGAAAGGATGTGCTCGCCGGTGTGCTGCTGCATTTTGTCAAAGCGCCAGTCCCAGTCGATGGCTTCCTCTACCGTGATGCCCGGCACGGCGGTGTCGGGCAGGGAAGGAACGCTGTGCCAGAGGATGCCGTCCTGCTCGTGGACATCGGTCACGGCCAGCTCGGTGCCGTCCGGCAGGGTCAGGGTGCCACGGTCGGCAGGCTGACCGCCGCCTTCCGGGTAGAACACCGTACCTTCCAGCGCGATGAGTCCGCCGCCGGTACGGCTGTCCGGCACGGCGGCCAGCAGGACGCTTTCGGCCCGGGTGCGGAAGGCATCCGCTTCAAAATATTTTTCAGTGCACTGCATGGTGCGTAAGACCTCCTGATGCTGTTTGCCGGCGCACCGGCCCATACCGCGTGCAAGCGGCAGACAAATACCAAGTATACCACAGTATACCACGATTTTTGCCTGTGGAAAATAGTCTGCGATTATGTTATGATAAGAATCAACAAGTTTCCGGTCAAAATGTGGAATGTGAGGAAGGTAAAACCATGCGTGAAAGTGGAATCCTGATGCCGGTGTCCAGCCTGCCCGGCCCTTATGGAATTGGCTGCTTTGGCAAGGAAGCATTCAAATTTGTGGATTTTCTGGCCGATGCCGGGCAGAAGATCTGGCAGCTGCTGCCCCTGAGCCCCACCGGCTACGGCGACAGCCCCTATCAGAGCTGCTCCGCCTTTGCGGGCAACCCCTACTTCATCGACCTTGATGCCCTGAAGGAAGAAGGCCTGCTCACGGCAGCCCAGCTCAAGGCAGAGCCCTGGGGCGATGACCCGAAGCAGGTGGACTACGGCACCCTGTACACCAGCCGCTACAAGGTGCTGCGCACCGCCTATGCGGCCTGGCGCAAGGCCTGCAAGGGCCTGCACGGCTGCAGCGATTACTTCCCGGATGACTACTATGCCTTCACCCTGAGCAACGAGGCATGGCTGGAGGATTATGCCCTGTACATGGCTCTGAAAGTGGCCAACGGCATGAAGAACTGGGTGGAGTGGGAGCGCCCTTACCGCCTGCGGGACAAGGCTGCGCTGGCCGCCTTTGCTGCCGAAAACGAGGAAGAGATCGGCTTCTGGAAGTTTGTACAGTACAAGTTCAGCACCCAGTGGCAGGCCGTGAAGCAGTATGCCAACGACAAGGGTGTGCAGATCCTGGGCGATATCCCCATCTATGTCTCTGCCGACTCGGTGGATGCCTGGGTGGGCGGCAAGCTGTTCGAGCTGGATGCCGAGGGCCGTTTTGCCCGTGTGGCAGGCTGCCCGCCGGATTATTTCTCCGCCGATGGTCAGCTGTGGGGCAACCCGCTGTATAACTGGACGTATCATAAACAGACTGGATATGCATGGTGGGTCCAGCGGGTGCGCCATGCCCTGGGCATCTACGACCTGCTGCGCATCGACCACTTCCGGGGTTTCGATACCTACTGGGCCATCCCTGCCGACAGTGCCACCGCCAAGACCGGCAAGTGGGAAAACGGCCCCGGCATGGAGCTGTTCGACGCGCTGGAGCAGGCGCTGGGCCAGCTGCCCATCATTGCCGAGGACCTGGGCGAGCTGTTCCCCAGCGTGCGGAAGCTGCTGGCCGACAGCACCTTTCCCGGCATGAAGGTGCTGCAGTTTGCCTTCAGCGGCGGGGATAACGAGTACCTGCCCCACAACCATGTCAAGAACGGTGTGGTCTACCCCGGCACCCACGACAACACCACCATCACGGCCTGGTGGGAGAGCGCTGCCACCCCCAAGGAAAAGGCCACGGCGGCGGCCTATCTGCACCTGACCGGCGCACACCCTACCGCAAAGGAACTGGCCGCCGTCAAAACGGCGGACGCCCGCACCGCTCTGCTGCGGGCAGCCCTGGGTTCGGTGGCCGACCGTGCCATCATCCCCATGTACGACTGGCTGGGTCTGGGCGAGGAAGCGCACCTGAACACCCCGGGCAAGCTGGGCGGCAACTGGGCATGGCGTGCAGAGGCCGGTTTTGAGAGCAAAACGCTGGCAAAGACCATTGCCGACGAGTGCAGTGTGTACTGCCGCGTCTAATTCCGGCGGGCACTTTGTAAATTGTTTGGCAATCTGACGAAAATGCAAAAATTCCAGTAAAAAATTGTGCGTTCTGCTGGCAATGGCCCCGCCTGAATGTTATAATGGCTATGAGTTCCCGGAGAGTGCCGGGAATCAGTCAGCTGCCGGTGCACGGCAGCACGATGCATGATGATGGGGAAAATGCAATGGAAAAACAATGGACCGAGCAGGATCTGCACAGTTTTGTGCAGACTGCACAGGCGGTGTTTGACGGCGTCAGCCTGACCGAAGAACAGCCGGAACCCGGCTGGCAGGACGAAAGCCTGCAGGTGGACTATGAGCTGCGCGGCGGACGGGTGGACTGTGTGCTGCGCCGCATCGTGGAAGCGGACGGCAAGCGCTGGAAGCTGCAGATGTCGGCACCGCTGGCAGGCAATGTCCTGCCCGAAGAGCGCATGACGCCCCGGGAACGGGAGCTGTGCCGCGACGATATGAGCCACGATTTTCTGACCGGTGTGTACAACCGCCAGTATCTGGAGCGGGTGTTCGGCGCAAAGCTGGAACAGTGGGCCCGGCAGGGCCGCAGCGCTGCTGTGGCCCTGGTGGCTCTGGACAAGGGCCCTCAGCTCTGCGATACTTATGGCCAGCCGGTGATGGACCAGCTCCATTGCTTTGTGGGCAACCAGTGGAAAAAGCACTACGACACCCCCCTGCACCAGGTGGTGTGCCGTCTGACCGGCAGCATTTTTGTGGTGGGCAGCGTGGACACCACCGGCCCGCAGCTGGCGGCCCGGATGCAGGAGCTGTACGAGCAGATGCCGCACGAGTGCATCACCACCACCGGCATGATGCACCGGGTGCAGTTCACCATGAGCGGCGCGGCCGCCGGGCTGGACGAGGTGGAGGCCAAGAACTGGCCCGCCCTCTACGAGCTGTGCGATGCCCGCCTGCGCAAGGTGCAGGCTTCCGGCGGCGACCGGATCGGCTGTGCCGAATGACGATCATGTATAGAAAAGCCCCTTTTGGCGCACACTGGCTGCCAAAGGGGGCTTTTTGTATGGAAAACCAGAAAAACGACAACCTCAATCTCCTGGAAGCCGTGGTGCAGAACACCGAAATGGGCAAGAACACGCTGGAACAGATCGTGCCTATGACCGACGACACCCAGTTCAAGGCGGAGCTGCTGCGCCAGCGCAACCTCTACCACCAGCTCAATCAGGAGGCCCACACCGCCATGGAAGCCTGCGGCGGCACCGCCCAGGGCCAGAGCGCCATGGCAAAATTCAACACGAAGATGGGCATCAGCATGAAGACCCTGACCGACAAGTCCACCCGCAACCTGGCCGAGATGCTGACCCAGGGCAGCGGCATGGGAGTGGTGGACTGCGTGAAGGCACAGAAGGACTACCCCAATGCCGCACCCGGCACCAAGCGCCTTGCCCAGCGGCTGATGGAATTTGAAGAGGACAACCGCGTCCGGCTGGAACAGTTTTTATAAAAAAGAAACCCTCTCAGGCTCACGTTGTTCGCCAGCTCTCCCGAAGGGCGAGCCCTTGGCAAAACGGAAAACTTTTCCGGAATGTCAAAAGCTCCCCCCTTTCGGGGGAGCTGGCAATGCGAAGCATTGACTGAGAGGGTTTTGTATTTTACAGTGCTTCCACCATGGCGGCCACGATCTTCGTGGCGGTGGCAACGTACTCTGCGATGCTGAACTTCTTGACCACCAGCACCTCGTGGCCGTCCTCGTCGGCATTGTCGCTCATGGCGCGCAGGATGACGCAGGGCACGCCGTTCTTGGCGGCGATCTGGCTCACGGCTGCACCTTCCATCTCCACGCAGTCCGGGGCGCACTTGGCCTCGATGGCGGCCTTGGTGGCGCTGTCGCCCACAAACAGGTCGCCGGTGGCGATCTTGCCCACCAGTGCCTTGACACCGGCCTCGGCGCAGGCCTTTTCGGCGGCGGCAATCAGCTCCGGGTCACCGGTGTATTCCTTCAGGAAGGGCGGGTTCTGGCAGATCATGTCCAGCTGGGCGTCGTGGTACAGCACGGTCTTGCCGATGACCACGTCGCCGATGCCGATCTTCGAGGTCATGTTGCCTGCAATGCCGGAGAAGATGATCTTCTCGGCACCGAACTTGGTGATGAGCACCTGGGTGGTGGCGGCGGCGTTGGCCTTGCCCATGCCGGCACAGCACACCACCACCTGCTTGCCTGCCAGCGTGCCCTTGTGGTACTCCACGCCGCCGTAGGGTTCCACGGTGACGTTTTCCAAGCGGGCACACAGCTGATCGACTTCATCGGGCATTGCGCCCATAATACCAAAAATCATAGAACTCTCCTTACACGTTGAACAGGAACTCGATGACGTCGCCGTCGTTCACGACGTACTCCTTGCCTTCGGTGCGCTGCAGGCCCTTGGCCTTGACGGCGGCGTAGTCGAAGTTGTTGGCTTCCAGATCCTTGTAGCCGATGACGCTGGCGCGGATGAAGCCGCGCTCAAAATCGCTGTGGATCTTGCCGGCAGCCTGCGGGGCCTTGGTGCCCTTGCGGATGGTCCAGGCGCGGCACTCCTTCTTGCCGTCGGTCAGGAAGGAGATCAGGCCCAGCAGGTCGTAGCTGGCGGTGATCAGGTTGTCCAGGCCGCTGGCCTCGATGCCCATCTCAGCCAGGAATTCCTTCTTCTCCTCGGGGGAGTAGTCGGCAATGTCCTCTTCGGTCTTGGCGCAGATGGGGATGTAGCGGGCGCCCTCTTCCTTGGCGCGGGCGGCCACCAGCGGAACATACTTATTGTTCTCGATGCCCTCCATCAGGTCATCCTCGCCCACGTTGCAGGCGTACAGCACCGGCTTTGCGCTCAGCAGGCCCATCTCGTGCAGCACAGCCTGCTGCTCGGCGTCACCCTCGTCAAAGTCGAAGCTGCGGGCGGGCTTGCCGGCGCTCAGGTGGTCGGCAAGCTGCTGCAGCCAGGCGGCCTCGGCGGCGGCACCCTTGTTGTTGCCGCTCTTGGCGGCCTTGGCCATGCGGCCGGCGCGGTTCTGCACCACTTCCAGGTCGGACAGGATCAGCTCATAGTCGATGGCGTCAATGTCGGAAATAGGATCCACGGCCTCGGCCTTGGAGACGTCCTCCACCACATGGATGATGTTGTCGTCGTCAAAGCAGCGCACCACATGCACGATGGCGTCGCACTCGCGGATGTGGCCCAGGAACTTGTTGCCCAGGCCGGCACCCTGGCTGGCACCCTTCACCAGACCGGCGATGTCCACGAACTCCACGATGGCGGGGGTCTTTTTGTTGGTCTGCCACACCTCGGCCAGCTTGTCCAGACGCTTGTCCGGCACGGCCACGATGCCGCTGTTGGGCTCGATGGTGCAGAAAGGATAGTTGGCCGCCTCCGCGTTCTTGGTGGAGGTGATGGCGTTGAACAGGGTAGACTTGCCGACGTTCGGCAGGCCGACGATACCTAACTTCATATAAAATACGCTCCTTACACGTTTTTTGGGCATAACAATACATCTATCATTATACGCAAAGCACCGGGGGAGCGCAAGCGTTTTGGCAAGATTGGCCCTTTGGGGCAGACAAAAAGCCCGCCGGGGAGCAAGGCATCCCCTGACGGGCCGGGACAGGTGAAAATTACAGCAGCTTTGCGCGCAGGTCGGCGATCATGGCGTCGTACTCGGCGTCGGTCAGCAGCACCTTGGGCAGGCTGTCGCTGAAGGGCTGGCCCCAGCTCACGCCGCCCTTGTACTTGGGCACGATGTGCACATGTACATGGGGCATGCCGTCGCCGTAGGTGGCGTAGTTGATCTTGTCCGGGTGGTACAGCTCATCCAGCACCTTGGCCACCTTGGCCACGTCGGCAAAGTAACCGGCGTTCTCCTCCGGGGTCAGCTGGAAGTACTCGGTCTTGTGGCCCTTGAAGGCCACCACGCAGCGGCCCTTGTTCTTCTGGTCGCGGAACAGGTATACGATGCTGTAGGGCAGCTCGCAGACGTCCAGCATCAGAGCCTTGCGCTTTTCGTTGTCTTTTTCACAGTAAAAACATTCAGCCATGGGGAATACCTCTCTTCTCTCAAAACATAAAGCGGTGCGGCACCGCTTGCGATGCAGGAATGAAGCCCCGGCTTGTAGTACAAACCCGGTACGGTTTCAGTATACATCCCGCCCGGTAAAATGCAAGGAACTTTTCCCGCCCGGCGGCAATTTTGGCGGCCTGTACAAACCGGATGACGCTGTTTTGTGCGGTTTTTCGGCTCGAAGGGGCAAAAAACGCGCCGCTGATGCCTCGTCGATAGGAGCGGACCTGACCCGGCGAAATACATCCATCGACCGACGTGTGATGTCAGACCGAAATGCGGCCGCCGGGCCGGGCACATCCGGATGGGCAGAAGAACGGAGTTTGTGAAAAAATCATACAAAACCTTCTTTATTTTGTCATAACTCTCCAGTATAATAAAAGATGGAGAGCCTTTTTGACACACGGCCTGCCGCAAGCGCGGCGGCCATTGGATAGACCAGACGGGAGGAAACCTTTATGGCAAACGAAAAGATCCTTGTGGTGGATGATGACGCCAACATCTGTGAGCTGCTGCGCCTGTACCTGACCAAGGAGGGCTATCAGGTCACCACGGCCGGCGACGGCGAGGAGGGCCTGGAAAAGTTCAACCAGATCAAGCCCGACATGGTGCTGCTGGATGTGATGATGCCCCGGATGGACGGCCTGGAAGTGTGCCGCCGCATCCGCAAGGCGGGCAATACCCCGGTGATGATGCTCACCGCCAAGGGCGAGACCTTTGACAAGGTGCTGGGCCTGGAGCTGGGCGCCGACGATTACATGGTCAAGCCCTTTGACGCCAAGGAAGTGGTGGCCCGCATCAAGGCGGTGCTGCGCCGCTGCCAGACCACCACGGCTGCTGCCGAGAGCACCGAGGGCGTGATCGAATTCGACAACCTGCGTCTGGACATGAACAGCTATGAGCTGCGGGTCAAGGGCAAGGTGGTGGAGGCTCCCCCCAAGGAGCTGGAACTGCTGAACTGTCTGGCCTCCCATCCGAACCGCGTCTACACCCGCGACCAGCTGCTGGACGAGGTGTGGGGCTTTGAGTATTACGGCGACAGCCGTACCATCGACGTGCACGTCAAACGCCTGCGCGAAAAGCTGGCCGGTGCTTCCGACAAGTGGGAGCTGAAAACCGTGTGGGGCGTGGGCTATAAATTCGAGGTGCGTCAGTAATGCGCAAGAGTATCTCGACGGCATTCTTCTCGCTGGTGTCCACCCTGATGGTGCTGGGCATCGTGCTGATGGGCTGTTCGGAATGGGTGCTGTTCAAGAATTATTTTGCCCGGGACCGCTATGAGACGCTGGACCAGGTGGTGGGGGTCACCCGCCGCACGGCCCAGTATCTGGCCCAGCAGGCGGCGCTGCCGGAGGGCGACGAGCTGGACGCCCTGAACACCAAGCTGGAGATCATCGGCGAGAGCGCGGAGGCCTATCTGTTCTTCACCGACAACGACGGCCGGGTGCTGATCGCTTCCAGCCCGGAAATGCTCACCGCACAGGCCGTGCCGGATGAGATGATGAAGAAGGCGGCGGCCTCCGGCGCGGACTACTACCATGTGTTCGGTACGCTGGATGGGGTGCTGACCGAAAAAAGCTATATCACCGTCAGTGAGATGTGCGACGAGCGCGGCAGCCAGAGCGGCTGGATCTTTTTGTGCTCCTCCGGCAGGCAGCTCACCGAGTTCAAGCAGCAGTTCTGGTCCAACTTCCTGCTGTCGGCCTGCGTGATGCTGCTGTGCGCCAGCATCCTGACCAAGCTGTTGATGCGCAAGCTCACCGACCCGCTGCAGAAGGTGACCGACGCGGCCCAGCGCTTTGGCGGCGGCGACCTGTCCGTGCGTGTGGAAGGCGTGGAGGGCGAAGGGGAAGTGGCCGACCTGGCCCGCACCTTCAACCGCATGGCCGACAACATCCAGACCAACGACAACTCCCGGGGCCAGTTCATGGGCAACATCGCCCACGAGCTGCGCACCCCCATGACCACCATCAAGGGCTTTGTGGACGGCATTCTGGACGGCACCATCCCGCCCGACATGCAGAACCATTATCTGCAGCTGGTCAGCGAGGAGACGGGCCGTCTGGCCCGTCTGATCCAGAACATGCTGGATCTGTCCAAGCTGGAAAGCGGCGAATATCAGGTCAATGCCCGGATGTTCAACATCTGGGACACCCTCACCGGCGTGGCGCTCTCGGCCGAGCAGCGCATCAACGACGGCATGATCGAGATCGAGGGCCTGACCATGGACGAAAAGGCGCTGGTGTACGCCGACCCGGACCTGATCCATCAGGTGGTGTACAACCTGCTGGACAACGCCATCAAGTTCACCCCGGCGGGCGGCACCATCCGCTTCAGCGTGGAAAAACTGGGCCCGGAAACCGAGATCGCTGTCTGGAACTCCGGTCAGGGCATCAGCCCGGAGGCACTGCCCTATGTGTTCCAGCGCTTCTACAAGGAGGACCGTTCCCGCGGCCTGCACGCCCGCGGCGCGGGCCTGGGCCTGAACATCTGCAAGGTGCTGGTCAACCTGTCCGGCGGACAGATCCGGGTGGAGAGCCAGCAGGGCGAGTGGTGCCGGTTCGTATTCACCCTGCCCTCGCAGGCCCCGAACCCCGGCGGCATGAAGCGTCTGCCCGACGAGGCCGGCGGTGCCCCCGCCGTGGAGGACCCGGCCAGCATGAAACCGGTGGAATAACCGCACAGCCAGACTGCCCGGACGTCAGGGCGGTCTGGCTGTTTTGTGTTTCAGGAATGGAAAATGTTCTCTTTTGATGGCAAAAGAGAACCGGAAAACCACCAGCCATTTCAAATCGTCAATACGCCGCCCGCAGGGCCAAAAGAAAGAGGGCAGATGGACAAATCTTTCAAATTACGACTTTTCGGTGAAAAACAGGCCGGCAGGTTTGATTTTTTGTGCGTTTTCATGTAAACTAAAGATATCCATGCCCCGGTATTCCGGAAACCGCAAAACCGGAAAAATACCGGGCCCGTGAGGATAAAAACTTTTGAATATAACGGAGCGTAACGATATACTATGGCGATTGTAAGTCCTTCGATCCTTTCGGCTGATTTTGGCAAGCTGGGCGCGGACTGCCGCACGGTGCTGGACGCCGGTGCACAGATGCTGCACTACGACGTGATGGACGGCCATTTTGTGCCCAACATCAGCTTTGGCGTGCCGGTGCTCAAGAGCCTGCACAAGACCCTGCCGGATGCCTTTTACGATGTGCATCTGATGATCAGCCACCCGCTGCAGTACGCAGAACCCTTCATCAAGGCGGGTGCCGCCCTGTACAACTTCCATCTGGAATGCGAGGACGATATCCAGCAGACGCTGGATGCCGTGAAGGCGCTGGGCTGCAAGACGGGCCTGACCATCAAGCCCGGCACCGCCCCGGAGGCGCTGGCCCCCTATCTGGACCAGCTGGACCTGGTGCTGGTGATGAGCGTGGAGCCCGGCTTCGGCGGCCAGAAGTTCATGCCCTCGGCACTGGACAAGCTGCGCTGGCTGAAGGCGGAGCGCGAGAAGCGCGGCCTGCACTATCTGCTGGAAGTGGACGGCGGCGTGGACGACACCACCGCCCCGCTGTGCGTGGAGGCCGGTGCCGACGTTCTGGTGGCAGGCAGTGCCGTGTTCGGCAAGGACGACAGGACCGCCGCCGTGCGCCGTCTGGCTGCCCTGTGAGAGGGAGCGTTGTATGGATGAAGCATTGATCCGGGAGCAGGAACAGCAGCTGCAAAAGACCGGAAAATATTACAAGCACATCTGCTGGATGGCGGTGCCGCCGCTGTGCATGGCCTGCTACCTGTACGGCCTGCGCCCGCTGCTGCTGTGCGGCATTGCCATGCTCACCGGCAACCTGTGCGACCGTCTGGTGTCGCTGCTGCGGCACCGCGTATATCAGAACAGCGACCTGTCCAACGAGAGCTTTGGGCTGGTCATCGCCCTGCTGATGCCGGTCACCGTGGACATCTATGTGCTGGTGGCGGCGGTGCTGGCCGGTGTGCTCATCGGCAAGGAGGTCTTTGGCGGCTACGGCAGCTACCCCTTCAACCCGGCCGCCGTGGGCTATGCCGTGGCGGCGGTGTCCTGGCCGGAACAGGTGTTCCGCTACCCGCAGCCCTATACGGCCATCCCGCTGTGGGATGCCTCCGGCGTGCCGGTGTCCAGTGCCATTGAGGACACCCTGAGCAGCGGCGGCATGCTGAACTACAGTTCGATCGCGCTGAGCCTGGGCGAATACGCCGCCCCCATGGGCACCGGTGCCGCCCTGGTGCTGCTGGCCTGCGGGCTGTTCCTGTGGAGCCAGAAGGATGCCCATATGACGGCATCGGTGAGCTTTCTGGCCACCTGCGCCCTCATCGCCTTCTTCTTCCCGCGGCAGGCGGGTCTGGCAGAAAGCGATGTGCTGGTCAACGCCCTGCCCCGTCTGCAGTGCGTGCGGGACGAGCTGCTCACCGGCGCGGTGCTGTTCAGCGCGGTGTTCCTCATCAATGAGCCCTACACCTGTGCCCACCACCGGATGGGACGCATCCTGTACGGTGTGCTGGTGGGCGTGGTAAGCATGGGCTTCCGTTATTACGGCGTGTACGAAACGGGCGTGTGCTTTGCCGTGCTGGCCGTCAACAGCATCTCGGCGTGGATCGACCGCACCGAGGTGCGGCTGTACCGTCTGCTGCACTACCTGCCCGCATCCGGTGCCGGAAAGGAGGCCGCAGAATGAGAAAAGCGACCGCAGAACTGATTTTGAAGGACCCCGACCGCTTTGCCCACCACGACCGCGTGTTCCTGAACAACCCCGTGGTCATGCAGGGCATGGGTCTGGCCCCGCTGGTGGTGCTGGCCACCACCGCCCATAACGGTGTGATGCTGGCGGCTGCGGTCACGCTGCTGCTGGTGCCCTCCCGCGTGCTGGCCTGCCTGCTGAGCCGTTTGTTCCCCCTGAACAGCGAGAATCCGGCCCCGGAAGAGCTGCAGAAAAAGCTGCTGCCCCGTGCGCTGGTGTACAGTCTGAGCGCGTCGGTGGTGTATCTGGCGGCCTATCCCATCCTGAATGCAATGTTCGGCACCAGCCTGCTGACCCTGGGCATCTACCTGCCCCTGCTGGTGGTGGAGCCGCTGCTGACCTACCGCTTTGGCCGCGTGCAGGAAACGCTGCATAAGGCCGTGTCCAAAGGCCTGCGCATCACGGTGGGCTATGCGCTGCTGCTGATGCTGCTGGGCTGCGTGCGCGAGTGGCTGGCACTGGGCACGGTGTTCGGCACCCCGGTGGGGCAACGGGCCGTGCTGCCCATGGCCGGGATGCCGGCGGGCGGCTTTATCGTGCTGGGCGTGCTGTGCGCCGTGTGGCGTGCACTGGCAGCCCGGCGCAAGGCCTATCTGGTACGGGAAGCGCGCAGCCTTGTGGATGTGCATGCACAGAAGGAGGCGGACGGCGAGCAATGAGAGATGTTGTGAATGCCTGGGTGGTGTTCTTTGGCTATGCGGTGCTGGCCGTGTTTGCCCAGAATGCCATCTTTACCCGCGCACTGGGCGTGTCCCGTCTGGTGCAGCTGGTGGGGGATGACCGCACCAGCAGCTGGCTGTTCGGCCTGCAGCTGTGCATCACGCAGGTGCTGGTGGCCCCGCTGGCCTGGTATGCCGGCAGCTGGATCGTCCCGCTGGAAAACCGCGCCCAGCTGCGCCCGCTGGCGTATGTGGCCGCCATTGCCGTGGTCTGCACCGCCGAAGAGCTGGTGCTCGGCCTGGGCCGCCGGCTGCCCCTTGCGGGCAAGCTGCTGCGCATCGTGCCCGCTGCAGCCCTGAACAGCTGCGTGCTGGGCACCGTGCTGGTGGAGCGCACCCAGAGCTTTACGCTGATGCAGAGCCTGGGCTTTGGCCTGGGCAGCGGCGTGGGCTACCTGCTGGCTGTGCTGCTGGTCACAGAGGCCCAGCACCGCCTGCGCAGCAAGGCTATCCCCTCCGCGTTCCGCGGCCTGCCCATCACGCTGGTGTACATCGGCGTGCTGGCGCTGGCCATTTATGGCTTTACCGGCCATTCGGTGATCCTGTAAAGGGAGGTAAGTCAAAATGGCAAAGTATAAACGTCGGCCCAAGGTCAAGCGCTACCGCCGCAGCTTTTACAGCCGCGGAATGCGCATCCGCAAAATCGTGGGCATCGTCGTGCTGGTGGCCGTGGTGCTGGCCGCGGCATGGTTCGCCGCGCCCCATGTGCTGGACTGGGCTACCCACACCTGGTACACCGTGGTCAAGGACCGGGATCTGGAAGCCGAGAGCGCATCCCGCGCGGCGGCATCCTCCCAGGCAGCGGCTTCGGCAGCCGCGTCGGAGGCTGCTTCCTCGGCGGCATCGGAGCCGGAAGAGGACGTCTTTAACGGCAAGGCAATCGTTTCCGGCCGGTGGGCGGAGCTGGACACGGCGGCCCTCACGGACGATGACACCCTCCGCGCCACGGCACAGCAGCTGAAGGCGCAGGGCGTGGAATACGCCGTGCTGACCCTGAAAGATGCGGCCGGAAACATCTACTATGCATCGCAGGCGGCGGCTGCGGCGGGCGGCATCGTGGCCGACCCGCTGGACGCCGGGCACATCGCGGCCATCCTGCGGGAAGAAAAGCTCATTCCGGTGGCGCAGCTGGCGGCCTTCAAGGACCCCATCTCGCCCCGCACCGACCCCTCCATGGCCATCCACTACAACGGCAGCGCCCTGTGGCTGGATGCCCAGAAGAACGGCAACCCCTGGCTGAACCCTTATTCCACGGCGGCAGTGGAGTATGTGGGCGACCTGGTGGAAGAGGTGCAGCAGCTGGGCTTTGAGCAGGTGGTGCTGACCAATGTGCAGTTCCCCAAGCTGAGCAAAAAGCAGGACTACGGTACCACCAACGGGGTCTCCCGTGCCGACCAGCTGAAGGCGGACATCGCCGCCCTGCAGGACCGTTTGTCGGGCAAGGTGACCCTGTGGTTCAGCTACACGCTGGATCAGTGCAAGAACAGCAGTGTGGCGCTGGACGTGCCGGCCCTGACCCTGGGCGTGCAGAACCTGCTGGTGACCTCGGACGCGGCCATGGATGCCGATGCCCTGCAGGCGCTGGAAACGGCGGCCACGGATGCAGGGGTGGAGAACCTGACCGTACACGCCGCAGACCGCTTTGAGACCGACCGCGTTTCGGGCTGAGTGATGCAGTAATTGTCTTTGATGATACGGGAAAGTGAGGAATCGACCATGAACACCACAACTTGCTTTGCACCTGCGCACATCCTTCTGCCTGCGGAGCAGATCCCGCTGAAACAGTGGGGCTGCATTGCCTGCGACCAGTTCACCAGCGACCGCGAGTACTGGCAGCGGGCCAAAGAAGCGGCTGACGGCAGCCCCAGCACCCTGAACCTGATCCTGCCGGAGGTGTATCTGGAGGACGGCGACGCGGACGCCCGGGTGGAGCAGATCCATGCCACGATGGCGGATTATGCACAGAATGTGCTCACCCGCGCCGTGGACGGCTTTGTGTATGTGGAGCGCACCGAGCAGAGCGGCCGGGTGCGGCAGGGTCTTGTGGGCAAGGTGGATCTGGAAGCCTACAGCTATCAGCGCGGAGCAAAGTGCACCGTGCGGCCCAGCGAGAGCACGGTGGAGAGCCGCATCCCGCCCCGCATGAAGGTGCGCACCGGTGCCGCACTGGAAACGCCCCACATCATGATGCTGGCCGACGACCCTCAGTGCACCCTCATCGAGCCCATCGCAGCCCGCAAGAACGAGCTGCGCAAAGTGTACGAGGGCGAACTGATGCTGGGCGGCGGCCATGTGGCCGGTTGGGCCGTGGAGGACCCGGCCATGATCGACCAGATCGAGACGGCACTGGCTGCGCTGGGCAGTCAGGAGGCCTTTGATGCCAAATACCCGGATGCTGCCCGCCGCGACCCGCTGACCCTGGCCGTGGGCGACGGCAACCATTCGCTGGCCACCGCCAAGGCCTGCTGGGAGGAGCTGAAAAAGACCCTGACCCCGGAGCAGGCCGAGAACCACCCGGCCCGGTGGTGCCTGGCCGAGGTGTGCAACGTCCACTCGCCCGCCATCGAGATCGAGCCCATCCATCGGGTGCTGTTCAATGTGGACTGCGCTGCCGTGCTGCTGGCGCTGATCACCTGGAGCGACGAGAACATGGCAGGCTGCTGCTTTGGCGGCGAGAAAAAGCAGCCCTTTACGCTGGCCGGCCCTCACATGGCCAACGTGCTGAGCTTTGAGGAGCCCACCGCGCCGCTTACTGTGGGCACCATCGACGAATTTATTGAGTATTATCTGGAGCGTCACCCGGAGGGCCGGGTGGACTATGTACACGATGAACCGGCTGTGCGCGCGCTGTGCAAGAAGGGGGCTGTGGCCTTCCTGATGCCGCCCTTTGCCAAGAGCGACCTGTTCAAGGGCGTTGTGATGGGCGGCGTGCTGCCCCGCAAGACCTTCAGCATGGGCCATGCGGAGGAAAAGCGCTATTATATCGAGTGCCGGAAAATTACGGAATAAACCCTCTCAGTCAAAACCTGACGGTTTTGCCAGCTCCCCCGAAGAGGGAGCTTTCGGGCTATGCCGGAACCCCATCTCTCTGCAAAAAAGCTCCCCCCTTGGGGAGCTGGTGAACGTATGCGAGCCTGAGAGGGTTCCGGGGTAGAACGAACGATGGAAACGAATCATAGGAGAACCATGACATTTGAAGAACTGAATCTGTCCGCCCCGCTTCTGCGCGCTGTGCAGGAGGCAGGCTATGAGACCCCGTCGCCCATTCAGGCAGCGGCCATCCCGCCGGTGCTGTCCGGCCGGGATCTGATGGGCTGTGCCCAGACCGGCACCGGCAAGACGGCCGCCTTTGCGCTGCCCATGCTGGACCGCCTCACTGCCAACCCGCCCCGCCGCAAGGGGGCCATCCGCGCGCTGATCCTTACCCCCACCCGGGAGCTTGCCTTGCAGATCGGCGAGAGCTTTGACGCCTACGGCAAGTACCTGAAACTGCGCAGCACCGTGATCTTTGGCGGTGTGGGCCAGGCCCCGCAGGTGGAGGCCCTGAAAAAGGGCGTGGACATCCTTGTGGCCTGCCCGGGCCGATTGAACGACCTGATCGGGCAGGGCTTTATCGACCTGTCGGATCTGGAGATCTTTGTGCTGGACGAAGCCGACCGTATGCTGGATATGGGCTTCGTGCACGATGTGAAGAAGGTGATCGCCAAGCTGCCCAAGGTGCGCCAGAACCTGATGTTCAGCGCCACCATGCCCGCCGAGATCGAGCAGCTGGCCGCCGGCATCCTGCGGGACCCGGCCTTTGTCAAGGTGGACCCGGTGTCCAGCACCGTGGACCGCATCCAGCAGAGCCTGTACCATGTGGAGAAGGGAAACAAGAAATTCCTGCTGCCCTGGCTCATCAAGAACCTGCAGCCCCCGGTGGTCAACGCGCTGGTGTTCAGCCGCACCAAGCACGGGGCCGACAAGATCGCAAGAGACCTCACCAAACAGGGCATCCCGGCGGCGGCCATCCACGGCAACAAGAGCCAGACCGCCCGCGTGACCGCACTGGAGGACTTCAAGGCCGGTAAGACCAGGGTACTGGTGGCCACCGACATCGCCGCCCGCGGCATCGACATCAGCGAGCTGTCGCATGTGTTCAACTACGACCTGCCCGAGGTGCCGGAGACCTATGTGCACCGCATTGGCCGCACGGCCCGTGCCGGAGCCGACGGCACCGCCGTCAGCTTCTGCGCCCCGGAGGAGCAGGAGTATCTGGCCGGCATCGAAAAGCTGAACCGCCGGAAGATCCCAGTGGTGTCCGGCCACCCGTGGGACGGCGTGCCCGCCCCGGTGCGCCCGGAGCCGCCCGTGCGCGGCAAAAAGCCCAAAGCTGCCCCCGAACAGGCCGGGAAGCAGCCGGAACAGCAGGCAAAGCCCGCCAAGGCAGCGGCCGCCCCTGCAAAGCCTGAAAAAAAGGCTGCTGCCGTGCCCAAAGCGCAGGCAAAGCAGCCCGTAAAACTGGAAAAAGAGGAACGAACCATGGATGATCCCAAGCGTACTTCCGGCGGGCGCAGCAATGACCGCCGTTCCAACAATAACAACAACAGCCGCCCCCGCCGGGAGCAGAACGCCCCGGCCCGCGGCAGCAATGCCCAGCCCAAATTTGACCCGCACTTTGTGAGCGCCCCGGAGGCAACGCCGCTGCGCTCGGCCAGAAAGGCCCCGGCTGCTCCCGCTGCCCCGGCCATCAAGACCGCGCAGGGTGCTCAGGCCGTGCAGGGCCAGAATGCCCCGAACGGCGACCGCCGCAATGCAGGCCGCCGCAGCGACCGGAACACCCCGAACGACCGCAATGCCCGCCCGGCTGCAGCCGGTGGTGCAGGCCGTGCTCCGCGCAGTGAGCGCAATGAGCGCACCGGCAGCCCCCGCAGTGCCGCCGGCGGCGCAGGCCGCGCCCCCAAGGCCGACACCGGCCGCCGCAGCCGTCAGCCCGCTGCAAAGGACGAGGACCCGGGCCTTGTGCTCATCAGCCGCCGCCCGCCGCAGCAGAAGTTCACGAACTTTGAGGAGTACATGAACGCCCACGGCGGTGCCACCGCCCCCATTGAGGACCACAGCGACGAGGTATGAGCCTGAACGAATTTGCCCCCTGGCAGTGCCCCCTGTGCGGCGCGCCGCTTGCCGGGGATGTGTCCCTGAAATGTGCCCGGAACCACAGCTTTGACCGTGCAAAAGAGGGCTACTGGCATCTGCTGCCGGTGCAGAGCATGCGCACCAAAGCCCCCGGAGACAGCAAAGAGATGGTGGCGGCTCGCCGCGCTTTCCTGAACGCCGGATATTACGGTATCTTCGGGCAGGCGGCGGGGGAGCTGTGCCTGGAATACGGCCAGCCTGCCGCCCCGGGTGCCGCACTGCATCTGCTGGATGCGGGCTGCGGCGAGGGCTGGTATGACCGCTGCATCGCGCAGCAGTTTGCCAAGGCGGGCAGGCCGCTGCAGCTGGCCGGGTTCGACATTGCCAAGCCTGCCGTGCGTCTGGCCGCCAAAGCACTGCCTGCCGCCCGGTACGCGGTGGCCTCCAGCTTCAGCCAGCCGGTGCGCACCGGCTGGGCCGACCTGCTGCTGAACTGCTTCTCGCCCTTTGCGCAGGAAGAGTTCCAGCGGGTATTGCGCCCCGGCGGACGCATGATCTATGTGGTGCCCGGCGCGGAACACCTCTACCAGATGAAGGCCGTGCTCTACGACACGCCTTACAAGAACCCGGTGCAGGAAGTTGCCTACCCGGGCTTCCGGGCCATCGGCGAGCGGGAAGTACAGGGCACCATCACGGTGCCCCACGACCAGCTGGAAGCGCTGTTCGCCATGACCCCCTATTACTGGAAAACGCCCCGCGACGGTGCGGCCCGTCTGGCCGCCCTGCCGGAGCTGACCACCGATATCGCATTCCGGTTTTTGCTGTTTGAGAAGCTGTGACCAAAAAGCTCCCCTGACCACAGGTCAGGGGAGCTTTTTTCATGCGTGATATTCCATCCACTTGCCCTTCCAGGCGTAGAGGATCATGAGCCAGGCACCCAGTGCCCAGGACACCGGGTAGAGGATGAACACCCCTTCGATGCCGGAGAAGAGGGGCAGCACCCACTGGATCCACACGATGCGGAACAGGCACAGCGACACCAGCAGTACCACCATGGGAGGGATGCTGGCTCCGGTGCCTCGCACCGCCCCGGCCAGGCCGTGGAGGATGCTGAGCAAAAAGTAGAAGGGGCAGAACCAGTGCATGGCGGCTTCGCCGAAGAACACCACGGTCTCGTCGTTGGTGAACAGGTGCATGATGGCGTCCTGCCCGAGCAGCAGCAAGGCACCGGTGGCCAGCGTGTACACCACCCCCACCGCCAGGGTGACCCAGGTGCCTTTTTTGACCCGGTCCAGCCGGCCCGCGCCGTAGTTCTGGCCCACAAAGGTGGTGGCGGCCATGCTGATGCTGCTCACCGGCAGGATGTTAAAGCCGTCGATCTTCATGTAGGCGGCAAACCCGGCCATGGCGGCGGCACCGTAGCTGTTCACGCTGGCCTGCACCAGCACGTTGGAAAAGGAGATGACCATGTTCTGGATGCCAGTGGGCAGGCCCACCCGGATGATGCGGGCGGCCATCTTTTTGTGCAGGCGGATCTCGCGGGGGATTACCCGGCAGTCGTCGGTGGATTTTATCAGAAACCGCAGGCTCAGCACGCAGGACACCAGCTGGCTGATATCGGTGGCGATGGCGGCCCCCGCCACGCCCATGCGGAAGATCACGATGAACACCAGATCCAGCACGATGTTGGTCACCGAGGCCCATGCCAGATAGATGAGGGAGCGGCGGGAGTTTCCGGCGGCGTTCAGGATGCCGGCGGTCATGTTGTACACTACACTGAACAGCACGCCGCCAAAATAGATGCGGATGTAGGTCACGGCATCCCCCAGCACCTCGGCGGGGGTATTCATGGCCACCAGCAGGGCCCGGCCGCAGGCGATGCCGCCCACAGTGAGCAGCAGGCCCATGATCACGGCGATGGCCAGCGAGGTGTGCACGGCCTCCTGGGCTTCCCGGTGGTCCTTGGCCCCCAGAAACTGCGACACCACCACGCCCGCGCCCACGGCCAGGCCCTGGCTGAAGCCGATGAGCAGATAGATGGGGGAACCGCTGGAGCCCACGGCGGCCAGCGCGTTAGCACCGACAAAGTTGCCCACGATGATGCTGTCGGCGGTGTTGTACAGCTGCTGCAGCAGGTTGCCGAAGATCAGCGGCAGGGCGAACAGCAGCAGGCTCTTCACGATGCTGCCCTCGGTCATCAGATTGTTTTGGGATGGGGTTTCAACGGCGTTTGCCACGGGAGATCTCCTTTCGATGCAGTGGATAAGAACTATCTTTTACCATAACACAAAACCGGGCCGGACACAAGAGCAAAGGCCGCATGCTGCATAATTGCGGCACAGCGGCCCATACTCCCTGCAGAAAGGCAGGGGAGCAGGATGCATGCACAGCACGACCGGCACCGGGGGTGGAACCCCTTCTGGGCGGCACTGGGGGCGGCGCTTCTGGTGCTGGTGCCGCTGGTGGGCGGCACGGTCTTGCTCAGTCGGCAGCAGCTCAGCCGCCAGCTGCGGCAGGCGGCCCGGAGCCAGCAGGGCGTGGCGGTACAGCTCCCGCGGGAGAGCGACCGCCTGACCGTGCTGGTGTGCACGGCGGGGGAGCAGCCGGGCTTTGTGCTGGCCTACCTGAACGCCAGCCAGAACTGTGTGCATCTGCTGGCGGTGCCCGCCGGGTTACAGGTGACCTTTGCGGACGAGGACGCGGCGCTGGCCGACTGTTACACGGCGGCGGGGCCGGCCCGCTGCCGACAGGCACTGATGGAGTGCCTGCCCCTGCCGGAGGATACCCGATACCTGGCGTTGTCGGAGGCCGTACTGGAGCGCATCACGGCCCGGTACGGGCCGGTGCGAGTGGGCTTTTCCGGGGCGATGACCGCCGGGGAGCTGGCCCGCTATGGCCGCGACAGCCGGGTGCAGGGGCTTTCGGCGGCAGAAGCCCACGGCTTTCTGACCGGAATGGACGCGGATGCCGTTGTGCCGCAGGCCCACCGGGCCGCGGCGCGGGGCGCGGTGTGGGATGCTTTCTTCCGCCAGAACCTCGACCTGCTGCCCGGGGCCCTGCCGCAGGCACTGCGGTCGGTGAGCGCTTCGCTGCTGACCGACCTGACCGCACTGGACCTTGACACACTGGACCGTACGCTGGAATTTCTGGCCAACAACGAAGCGCAGATCGAGACGCAGGTCCTGCCGGGCGACGAGCAGGCCGGGCGTTACACCCTCAACGAGGAGTCCCTTGCGGCGGTGCAGAGCTTTTTCAACGTTTCGCCCACCGACGGGCAGGCGTCATCCGCCAGCGAGCCGTAACCCAGCACAAAGGTGCCGGGGGCGGTGCTGCCGCTGCCGGTCAGGTCGTAGTCGCTGAGCAGGCTCAGCCGCACCCCCTGCGCCCTTGCTGCCGCGTGCAGGGCTGCATCCGGCGGGGCATTGCGCAGGTGTGCCAGCAGATGCAGGCCGGTGTGCAGGCCGGTGAGGGTAAGTTCGCCGGGGGCAAAGGCAGCGGTCAGGGCAGCGGTCAGGGCGTCACGGCGGGCCTTGTAGGCCACCCGCTCCCGGGCCAGATGCCGGGTGAAGTAGCCCCCGGTGATGAAGCGGGCCAGCGTCTGCTGCTCAAAGCGGCTCACGGTGCCGGAATACAGCCGGTATTTGGCGTGCCAGGCAGGCAGCAGATGTTCCGGCAGCACCATGTAGGCAATGCGGATGCCAGGCGCAAGGCTGCGGGAGCAGGTGGACAGGTACACCACCGGGCCGTCGGCCCCGGCCATGCCCTGCAGGCTGGGCAGGGGGCGGGTGTCAAAGCGGAACTCGGAGTCGTAGTCGTCCTCGATGATGTAGCGCTGGCCGGGGCGGCGGGCAGCCCAGTGCAGCAGCTCGGCCCGGCGGCCGGCCGGCATGGTGACCCCGGTGGGGAACTGGTGGCTGGGGGTAACGTAGCACACGGCGGCCCCGGAGCGGTCCAGTGCATCCAGCGAAAGGCCGCCCTCGTCCACGGGCAGGCAGCAGCAGCGCATGCCGGTGTTTTCCAACACCTGCAAAGCGCGGGGGTAGCCGGGGGTCTCCACGGCGGCGGTGCCGTGCAGCAGCGGGGCCAGCAGGCCCAGCAGATATTCCAGACCGGCACCCACCACCACCTGATGGGCACCGCACTGCACGCCGCGGTATTCGGCCAGATAATCCGCCAGCGCCTGCCGCAGGGCAAGGTCACCCTGGGCGTCGCCGTTGGTCAGCAGCTCCGGGGAGGAGTACAGCAGTTCCTTCTGCAGCCGCGCCCAGGTGCGGAAGGGAAACAGCCCCGGGTCCACGCCCCGGGTGGACAGGTCGTACCGCACCGGCGGTTCCGGCGCGGCGGGCTCCGGCACGGCCGGGGCAGGCGACGGGCCCCGTGCATCCGGCCCGACCTGCGGCAGCGCCAGATATTCCTGTACATAAAAGCCGCTGCGTTCCCGGGCGGCAAGGTAGCCCTCGGCAGCCAGCATCTGGTAGGCGGTGTCCACAGTGTTTACCGAGACCGACAGTTCCGCCGCCAGCCGCCGCTTGCCGGGCATCCGGGTGCCGGCGGGCAGGGCCCCGGTGCGCATCTCTCCGGCCAGACTGCGGTACAGCTGTTCGTACAGCGGCACCCCGGAGCCCGGCTCCAGTGCGGTGGTCAAATGGACCATGATCGTGTCCTCCTCTTTTTGCAGAATGCCAAACTGGCCCCATAAAAAAACTTTATTCTGGGTATTTTCATGAGGTCAGTTCCGCGTATAATAGGAGCATACCCGCCGGACACCCAAATGTCAAGTAGGATGGTGGGTAAGAGGCCGCGTGAGCGATCAAAACTCCGGTGGGGCTTTGAAACGGAAAAGTCCGGCGATGTTGAAATTTGGAGGGAAAGCAATCATGTCTACTACTGCAATGTGGCTGCTGCTGGCAGTCGTTGTCGTTGCCATCGTGTTTGGCAGTGTGCTGTACAAGCGCACCTTTACCACCAAGGAACTGGCCCTTACCGGCGTCATGGCCGCGCTGAGCCTGGTGGCCTACCTGTTTTTCCGGGTGCCGTTCTACGGCGGCTCCTCGTTCCATCTGGGCAACACCTTCACGGCCCTGACCGCCCTGCTGCTGGACGGTGTGTCCGGCGGTCTGGCCGGTGCCATCGGTCTGGCTCTGGCCGACATCCTGGCCGGTGACCCGGGCTACGCCATCACCACCTTTGTGCTCAAGTTCATCATCGGCATCACCTGCGGCGCGGTGGCCCATAAGGCCTTCAAGCTGCGGGAGCTGGACAAGCACAGCAGCGGTTACCTCGTCAAGGTGATCGTGGCCGCGGCCTCCGGCCTGCTGCTGAACGTGTTTACGGACCCGTTCTTGGGCTACTTCCGCAATGTGTACATCTTTGGCCAGGAATACACCGTGGCACAGGCCCTGACCAAGATCGCAGGCGGCGTCACCTTTGTGAACAGCGTGGCCTCCACCGTGTGCGTGGTGGTGCTGTACCTGGCCCTGCGCCCGGCACTGGAGCGTGCCGGGCTGCTGCCCAAGGGCGAAACCAACTAAGCCATCTCTCTCCCCTGATACAAGCACTGCCGCCCCCGTCTGCCGGACCCTATCCCCCGGCGGCCGGGGGCGGTGGTGTTTTTGGCCAGGCCGGTTCCGGCCGTTCTGCTTTGCATTCTGGCGGTGCGTGCGGCATAAGATGGAAAAAGAGCTTGCACATGGGGGCAAAATATGGTATAGTCTTTCTGTCGTGCACAGCTGTGCACAGAGAAAGAACTGGAAAGACGTGCGGGGAAGCATTGCCCTGCACTCTGGAGAAGCCCGCAGCAGCGGGTGCCGAAGGTGTAAGGCCGCAGGGAAAGGCGGCTGTATCTCTCAGGCAAAAGGACAGAGCCATCGTCTGATACGCACAAGGGCACCGCCGGGAATGCGGCGTGCCCGGCAGCGGAAAATGAATGCGCCTGAATTTTGCAGACAGAGCCTTTGGTGGGTTCTGTCTGCTTTTTTGTTTTGTGTAAGAGGGGGAAATTTACCATGCTGGAATGGATCACGCAGATCAACAATGCAGTTAACGGAGTGGTCTGGGGCCCGGCGGGTCTGGCGCTGCTGTTCGGCACCGGCCTGATCATGTCGGTGCGCACCGGATTTTTCCAGTTCCGCAAAATGGGCTACTGGCTCCGGCACACCATCGGAGCCATCTTTACCAACAAGGACGTCACCGCCCACACCAGCAAGGAGGACATGGCCATCAGCCAGTTCCAGAGCATGTGTACAGCGCTGGCGGGCACCATCGGCACCGGCAACATCGTGGGCGTGGCCACGGCCATCGTCTCCGGCGGGCCGGGGGCCATCTTCTGGATGTGGGTCATGGCGTTGCTGGGCATGATGACCAGCTTTTCGGAAAACGTGCTGGGGGTGTACTACCGCCGCAAAAATGAAAAAGGCGAGTGGAGCGGCGGTGCCATGTACTACCTCACCGACGGTCTGGGCGCAAAGAAGGGCTGCAAGCAGTTGGGCAAGGTGCTGGCCGTGCTGTTTGCCTGCTTCTGCATTCTGGCGTCCTTCGGCATCGGCAACATGAGCCAGCTCAACTCCATTGCCGGCAATATGAATGCTGCCTTCGGGGTGCCCACCATCGTCACCGGTCTGGCCCTCATGGTGGTCACGGCGCTCATCGTCATCGGCGGCCTGAAGCGTGTGGCGGCGGTCACCGAAAAGCTGGTGCCGCTCATGGCGCTGTTCTACATTGCCGGTGCGTTGATCATCGTGGTGATGCACGCAGGCAACATCCCGGCAGCCTTCGGGGCCATTTTCAAGGGCGCCTTCAACCTGCAGGCTGCCGGCGGCGGTGCGCTGGGCTACGGCATCAGCCAGACCATCACCTGGGGCTTCAAGCGCGGTGCCTTCTCCAATGAGGCGGGCCTTGGCTCGGCGGTCATGGTCAATTCGGCTTCCAACGTCAAGGAGCCGGTGCATCAGGGCATGTGGGGTGTGTTTGAGGTGTTTGCCGATACCATCGTGGTGTGCACCCTCACCGCCCTGGTCATCCTGACCACCGGCGTGGTGGACCTGCAGAGCGGCGCGGTGCTGGCCAACGTGCAGGACAACGCCTTGGTGGGGCAGGCCTTCACCGCTGCCTTTGGCAGCCTTGGCCCCAAGTTCATCGCCATTTCCATCCTGCTGTTTGCCTACTCCACCACGCTGGGCTGGAGCCACTATGGCACGAAAGCGGTGGAGTACCTGTTCGGCACCACGGGCAGCCGCATCTATAAAGTGGTGTTCGTGGGCATGACCGTGGTGGGCTCCACCATGAAGCTGGGCCTTGCCTGGGACCTGTCCGATACCTTCAACGGCCTGATGATGATCCCGAACCTCATCGGCGTGCTGGCACTGTCCGGTACGGTGGTGGCCATCACGAAAAATTATCTGGACCGCCGGGTGAAGGGGCTGGATATCGAGCCCATGTGGTCGGCCTTTGAGGAGTACCAGAAACAGGAAGAAGCCGAAGCGGCCGCCGAGGAAGCGGCGCAGCGCGGCCAGTAAGACCGGATAAAACGCGGCCGGGCCGTTCCACGCATC
>UMIB01003936.1_pt1 | contig 32233 bp, 34 predicted proteins | sample 1965641 | NCBI WGS metagenome assembly UMIB01 (sample SAMEA4836110, study PRJEB28245) | human gut metagenome | biome: gut microbiome; material: fecal sample | place: Denmark | collected 2008
GTAAAACTCCACAGCCTGCTCCGTGCAATAAAAAGCAAATGTCCCGCTGCACGGAATGCAGCGGGACATTGCTTTTATGCGGAAAATTATACCTGATGGGCTTCCAGCCAGTCGGTCATCTGCTGGGCGATGCCCTTGATGCTGCCGTCCTCAAACGGCACTTTCAGGCCGGCAGTCTCCAGCAGCTCGGTGTAGCTGGCCAGACCGGCACGGCGCACCAGTTTCAGGTAGCGCTCCCAGGCGTCCTTGTGGTCGGTGAGGCTCAGCAGGAAGAACTGCAGGGCGGCCATGGTGGACAGGCAGTAGTCGATATAATAGAAGGGGCACTCGTAGATGTGCAGCTGGCGCTGCCACCCGGCACCGCGGCCGTAGAAGGGCAGGTTGTCGAAGTCGATCCAGGGGCGGTACTTCTTTTCCAGCTTGAGCCACTCGGCGTTGCGCTCGTCCGGGGTCAGGTCCGGGTTCTGGTACATGATGTGCTGGAACTCGTCCACTTCGCAGCCATACGCCAGGAACACAAAGCTGTCCTCGGCGTGGAGCAGGGCATACTTGTCGGTGTCCTTGCCGAACAGCAGGTGGTGCCAGGGAGCGGTGAGAAACTCCATGGCCATGGAGTGGATCTCGGCGCTCTCCATGCCGGGACATTCCAGGTCGGCGGGCACGTTGGGGTCGCGCTCGGCCACATAGCCCTCGAAGGCGTGGCCGCACTCGTGGGTCAGCACATCCACATCGCCGGAGGTGTTGTTCCAGTTGGCGAAGATGAAGGGGGCCTTGTAGCTGGGCAGGCTGGTCATATAGCCGCCGGACATCTTGCCGGGGCGGCTCTCCACGTCGAACAGTTCGTTGTCCTGCATGAAGTCGATGAACTCCGCCGTCTCCGGGCTCAGCTCGTGGTACATGGTGCGGGCGGCATCCATGCGGGCCTGATAGCCGGGGATGGGTTTGGGGTTGCCGTCCTTGAAGATGATGGGCAGGTCGGTAAAGGTGGGGTGCTCGATGCCGGTGCGCTTGGCGCGCATGGCCATCACCTTCTGCAGCAGGGGCACCACGTCGTTGGCCACCTGATCGCGGAAGGCCTTGATCTCCTTGGCACCGTAGCCGATGCGGTTCATCCGCACATAGGACAGCTCGCTGTAGTCCTTGTAGCCCAGCACATGGGCCTGCTGGTTCAGATTTTTGACGATCTTGCCGTACAGCTCATCCAGCTCGGCACGGTGGGCGTCGAAATACCCGGCCTCGGCCTCATAAGCGGCACGGCGCACGGCAGGGTCCAGATCCTCTTTGTAGGGGCCCAGCTGGGGAATGGTGAGCTGCTTGCCGTCCAGCTCCACCAGCGCGCCGCCGTAGATCTGCTGGTACTGGCTGACCAGTGCGTTGAACTCCTTCTGCAGGTCCACGGTGCGGTCGTCCATGCCCAGCACGGCATTCTTCATGCCGGCCACACAGGTGGTGCCGAAATGCTCCGTCAGGGCGTCCACATGGGGGTTCGACAGGAAGGCCCGGCTGATCTCTACCTGGGCATTGGCCACGGCGGGGCCGTTGGCGTCAAAGAAATCCTGTTCAGCCTTCCAAGAAGCGTCGCGGGTGTCGCAGGTGTAGTGGATATTGGCCAGCTGGGAGGCGGTGGTGTAATCGGCAAAGGCGCGGCTCTGCTCATAATACACGGCCACCAGTGCGTCGCCGTCCGGGGCAGCTGCGGCCTTGGCGGCCAGAGCTTTGCAAGTGGCCAGCAGGGCGTCGATGTCCGGGCGGGTATAAGTCATTTCGCTGAATTTCATGGGAATGAGTTCCTTTCCGGGAGCGGGGCTCCCTTGTACATCTCTTGTGCCCATCTTACCACGTTCTGCCCCAAAAGAAAAGGGGTGTGCAGGCGAAGAAAGCCATACTACTGTGCAGCATAGACAAAAATAAGAACGCTGCCTTGGCAAAGCTGTCGGTTTCTGCGGTTGCGGGGGCGGGGAAAAAGGGCTATAATAAAACCATCAACAGAGTAAGATCCTGTGCGTTAAGTGCCGCATCAACGGGGAGTTGTGCTGTGGACGAAGGTGTACCCGCGGTACAGGATCTGCATCCCGCTGCTGCATGGACTTGGGTGCAGGCGAGACGGTCTGCCGCCTTGCCCGGAAGTGAAATTTGTTGGATTCACGCCCTCCTTTGTGCGGTTTGTCGCGCAGGGAGGGCGTTTTGCGTCTGCCCTGCTGGTTCCTTTCAGCCGAAAGGGGAGGACAATTGATATGAACAATACATCCAGAACTTCCGTCCGCACACTGGTCATGCTGGCATTGCTGGTGGCCATGAGCATCGTGTTCAGCCGGGTGCTGAGCATCTCCACCGGCTTTGTCCGGTTCAACCTGGGCAGCCTGCCGGTGCTGCTGGCCGCACTGCTGTTCGGGCCCGGGGCAGGCTTTGCAGTAGGGGCCGTGGCCGATATCATCGGCGGCGTACTGGCCGGTTATGCCATCAACCCGCTCATCACGCTGGGTGCCGGGGCCATTGGTCTGGTGGCGGGCTATGCCTGGCAGAAGCTGCCGGACTACCGCACCGGCCTGCGGCTGAGCATCAGCGTGCTGCTGGGCCACTTTGTGGGCTCCATGGTGATCAACTCGCTGGCGCTGCGCATCTTCTATGGCTACGCATGGAGCGTGCTGCTGGCCCGCATCCCCAATGCGCTGGTGCTGAGCGCGGTGAACATCGTCCTGCTGCGCATCCTGCTGGAAAACCGCAGCCTGATGAAGCTGGCAAAGAAATAAAACGAGAACGATTGAAAATGGCTCCGCGTGCGCTGCGCCATAGCCAGAGGAATGAATTTTCTTTTTGTCAATGGGAAACGACTGCGGTCGTTTCCCATTGACCTGTTCACGAAAAGGGGTCGGTACGGGAAATGCTGTTGCCCGCTGCGACCCCACCTGTGAAAAAGCAACTCCGGAAAATCCGCAGATTTTCCGGAGTTGCAAATTTAAAAATAATATTTCCGCTCAATATGCCCAGAGCACAGCGGAGGGCATTCAAAATCATAAAGAGGCAGTATCTATGAACTACGAACAGGCAATGGAATACATCCACGCGGTGCAGTGGGCCGGGCACAAACCCGGCCTGAGCCGCACCCGCACCCTGCTGGCCGCTCTGGGAGACCCGCACAAACAGCTCCGGTTCGTCCATGTGGCGGGCACCAACGGCAAGGGCAGCACGGCGGCCATGCTGGCGTCCTGCCTGCAGGCCGCCGGTTACCGGGTGGGCCTGTTCACCTCGCCCTTCATCAACCGCTTCAATGAGCGCATCCAGGTGGATGGGCAGCAGATCCCGGACGAAGAACTGGTGCAGCTGGTGGAGCGGGTGCAGCCTGCCGCCGACGCCATGACCGACGTCCCCACCGAATTCGAGATCATCACCGCGCTGGGGATGCTGTATTTTGCCCGCAAACAGTGCGACATCGTGGTGCTGGAAGTGGGCTTGGGCGGCACGCTGGATTCCACCAACGTCATCGAGAATCCGGAGTGCGCCGTGATCACCGCGCTGGGTATGGACCACGTCAGGGAGCTGGGTCCCACGCTGGCCGATATTGCCGCCGCCAAGGCGGGCATCATCAAGCCGGGCTGCCCGGTGGTGAGCTACGGCGGGGTCCCGGAGGCCGATGCGGTCATCCGGCGGGTGGCTGCAGAGCAGAACGCGCCCCTGACCGAAGTGGATTTCCACAAATTGCAGATCGACGGTGGAGATCTGGACGCAGTCACCTTTGATTTTGACGGGCTGGACGGGGTGCACCTGCCCCTCATCGGCAGCTACCAGCCCCGCAACGCGGCGGTGGCCATCACCACCCTGCGGGTGCTGCGGGCCAAAGGCTGGAATGTGCCGGAAAGTGCCATCCGCACCGGATTGGAGACCGTGCAGTGGCCGGGCCGCTTTGAACTGCTGCGGCATGCCCCGGCCTTCCTGCTGGACGGCAGCCACAACGCCCACGGCATGCGGGCCACGGTGCAGAGCCTGAAGGACCGCTTCCCCGGCGAGAAGTTCGTGTTCCTGGTCAGCATCATGGCCGACAAGGATGTGGACGAGATGCTGCAGCTGCTGGCCCCGCTGGCAAAGCAGTTCGTGACCGTGGCGGCCCACACGCCCCGTGCCATGCCGGCGGAAACGCTAGCGGAGCACATCCGGGCCTATGGCTGCCCGGCGGAGGCCGCAGGCAGCATCGAAGCCGGTGTGGCCCGGGCCATGGAGCTTGGCGGCACCGGGCCGGTGTGCGCGCTGGGCACCCTCTATTTTTCCGGTGACGTCCGGCAGGCATTTGCCGCGCAGACAAAAGGCTGACGCTGCACAATAGGATCCGATAAAAAAGAAAAAGCGGTGACCCGTGCAGGTTGGGTCATCGCTTTTCTTGCCCCTTGCGGGGCAGGCAGGGTAAATGATAAGAAGGTAAATGAAGAAAATAGCAGAAATCAGGGGACAAAGGCCGGATGGTAGAAGATGTGTACATTTGTATCCAACGAAATGCCTTTGTTGGATACAACATACCACGTTTGCCGGAAAATTACAAGAGGATTTTTAAATTTTTTGAACAAAACACACGGGAAATCGCATTTTTGTAGGAACGCACAAATTTGATGGAAAGTTCCCGGCAAACTGACGAACAAGCCCAAAACGGGCGGCAGACAGCCCCGCCGGGCGTGCAAAGACGATTCTTTACAACATGGGGCGGGTGTGTTAAGATGAATGCGTATGTAAAATCGAGGGGCCTGCGCACCGCGCAGGAAGAGCGCGGGCAATGCGGCCCGTGCAGGAGAGGAGTTCAATGATGCAGCAAACGGCACGCAACGGGGAAAAAGCACCGCTGTTCGGCGGACGGAAACCGCTGTTTACCCAATCACAATTGTTGAAGCTCACCTGGCCGCTGCTGGTGGAGCAGTTCCTGGCCGTGACGGTGGGCATGGCCGATACCATGATGGTGTCCCGCTGCGGCGAGGCCGCCATTTCCGGCGTCAGTCTGGTGGACATGATCAACAACCTGATCATCGTGCTGTTTTCGGCACTGGCCACCGGCGGTGCCGTGGTGGTGAGCCAGTTCCTGGGCGCAAGGGAACAGAAGAGCGCCAACAAGAGTGCCGGGCAGCTGATCCTGCTCAGCGGCATCCTGGGCCTGGGCGTGGGGGTGCTGTGCTTTGTGCTGGCGCGGCCCATGATCCGGCTGTTCTACGGCTCCATTGACGCCGATGTGCTGGATGCCGGTACGTTGTACCTCAAGATCATTGCGGTCAGCTACCCGTTCCTGGCGCTGTACAACGCGGGCGCGGCACTGTTCCGCAGCATGGGCAACTCCCGGATCTCGATGCAGATCAGCGTGCTGATGAACATCATCAACATCGTGGGCAACGCGGTGTGCATCTTTGGCCTGAAAATGGGCGTGGATGGTGTGGCATGGCCCAGTGTGGTGTCCCGTGTGGTGGCGGCCGTGCTCATTCTGGGCAAGTGCTACCAGAAGGGCCACGCGCTGCAGGTGCCCAGGACCGTGCAGCTGGACGTCGGCATGACCCGGCGCATCCTGGGCATCGGCATCCCGTCCGCCTTTGAGAACAGCCTGTTCGAGGCCGGACGCATCCTGGTGGTGAGCATGATCTCCACGTTCGGTACGGTGCAGATCGCTGCCAACGCGGTGGCCAACAATCTGGACGGCATGGGCGTCATCCCCGGCAAAGCCCTGAGCCTTGCCATGATCACCGTGGTGGGCCAGTGCGTCGGTGCGCGGGACTACGAGCAGGCCGTGCACTACACCCGCAAGCTCACTTTGTGGGCTTACCTGACCATGGGCCTGTTCAACGGGGCCATTCTGCTGTTTTTGCGGCCGCTGGTGGGCATCTATGAGCTGTCCGGTGCCACCATGGAGCTGGCCATCCAGCTTGTGACCATCCATGCGGGCTGCGCCATCTTTTTCTGGCCGCTGTCCTTTGTGCTGCCCAACGCCCTGCGCGCCGCCAACGACGTGAAATTTACCATGATCGTGTCCATCCTCAGCATGGCCGTGTGGCGGCTGGGCTTCAGCTACCTGCTGTGCGTGCGCATGGGCTGGGGGGCCGTGGGCGTGTGGATCGCCATGGTCATCGACTGGCTCTGCCGTGTGACCTGCTTTGTGACCCGCTTCCGCAGCGGGGTATGGAAAACCAAGTATCACGCATAAAACAAAAAGGGAGGACCCTTTGCATGAAACTCATCAGCTGGAATGTGAACGGCCTGCGGGCCTGCCTGACCCACGGCTTTGCCGACAGCTTTGCCGCGCTGGACGCCGATATTTTCTCGGTACAGGAGACCAAGATGCAGCCCGGTCAGGCGGATTTTGCCCCGGAGGGCTACACAGAATATACATACTCGGCCGAGAAAAAGGGCTACTCCGGCACGGCCTGCTGGTGCAGGCAGGTGCCGCTGGCCGTGACCACCGGCATCGGGCTGGAGGAGCATGACCACGAAGGCCGGGTGCTCACGCTGGAATACCCGGGCTTTTATCTGGTGAACTGCTACACCCCCAACAGCCAGGACGGGCTGAAGCGGCTGGACTACCGCATGACCTGGGAGGACGCCTTCCGCGCCTACCTGCTGGGGCTGGACGCGAAAAAGCCGGTGATCCTGTGCGGCGACCTGAACGTAGCCCACACCGAAATGGATATCAAGAACGCAAAGACCAACCGGATGAGCGCAGGCTTTACCGACCAGGAGCGGGCCAAGATGACTGAGCTGCTGGCGGCCGGGTTTGCCGACAGCTTCCGGGTGGTGCACCCGGATGAGGTGAAGTACAGCTGGTGGAGCTACCGTTTCCATGCCCGCGAAAAGAATGCAGGCTGGCGCATCGACTACTTTATCGTCTCGCAGCGCATCGCAGATAAGATCCGCGCCGCCGAGATCCACAACGAGGTGTTCGGCTCGGACCACTGCCCGGTGGAGCTGGACATTGACCTGTAAAGGAGAAGCTATGCTCAAGAATTATCTGCTGGTGTTTTTCATCTCCATGGTGCCCATCGTGGAGCTGCGCGGAGCCATTCCCATTGGGCTGGGTCTGGGGCTTCCGGCACTGCCCACCTACTTTTTGTGCGTGCTGGGCAACATGCTCCCGGTGCCCTTCATCTACCTGTTTGCCCGGAAGTTTTTGATCTGGGGCTACCATAAGCCCCTCATCGGGCCCATCTGCCGCTTTTGCATCAACAAGGGCGAAAAGGGCGGCCGTGCACTGGAGGCCAAGGCGGGCCGCGGCCTGACCCTGGCGCTGCTGCTGTTCGTGGGCATCCCGCTGCCGGGCACCGGTGCCTGGACCGGCACCCTGGCGGGGTCCATCCTGGACATGAAGTTCAAGGATGTGCTGGTGGCCTGCATGGGTGGCGTATTGCTGGCCGGGATCATTATGGGTCTGGCCAGTGCGGGCCTGTTGGGTGCGTTGAGCGGTCTGTTTGCCGTGGGCTGATGGCCCAAACCTGCCGCCGCTTTGTCGTGGAAATTGCCCATAGCATTTCTGCCCCGAGTGTGCTAGAATGGACAAGATGTGTTTGAATACAGCGGTCTGCGTGCAACAGCCCGCCCGGAAAGGAAACGATGATCATGGATCAGGGACTGAATCAGAAGATCGACGCGTACATCGCGGAAAACAAGGAGCAGCTGCTGCGGGACATTGCCGCGCTGGTGGCCATCGACAGCGTGGAGGGCACCCCGGAAGAGGGCGCACCCTTCGGCAAGGGCCCCCGTGCCGCACTGGACAAGACGCTGGAGCTGGCAGCCGGCATGGGCCTTGCCACCCGCAACTGCGAGAACTACATGGGCTACGCAGAACTGGCCGGTGCCGATCCGGAAAAGTATCTGGCCACCATCTGCCATGTGGACGTGGTGCCGGTGGGCAACGGCTGGACGGCCGACCCCTTCAAGATGCGCATCCAGGACGGCTGGCTGCTGGGCCGCGGCGTCTCGGACGACAAGGGCCCCATGGTGGTTGCCCTGTACGCCCTCAAGTTCCTCAAGGAGCAGGGCTATGAGCTGCGCTACCCCATCCGTGCCCTCATCGGTGACAACGAAGAGACCCACATGCAGGACGTGGAGTACTACCTGAAGAATTACCCGGCCCCGGTGTTCTGCTTTACCCCGGATGCCGAGTTCCCGGTGTGCAACGGCGAGAAGGGCCACTTCGGCGCCAAGATCGTCAGCCCGGTGTGCAACGGCGTGATCTGTGATTTTGAGGGCGGTGTGGCCAACAATGCCGTGCCGGACCGTGCCAGCGCTCTGCTGCACACCGACATCACCAAACTGAAGAACGCCCCCAACATCACGCTGGAGCCCGCCGGGGAAGGCTGCGTGCGGGTGCGCGGCTGGGGCAAGGCCGGCCATGCCGCCATGCCGGAAGGCACCGTGAATGCCATTGGTCTGGTGGTGAACTATCTGCTGGACAATGGCCTGTGCAACGACGCCGAGCGCGCCTATCTGGAAGCCCTGCGCAAGCTGCACGCTTCCACCGCCGGTACCGGCCTTGGCATCGACTGCGCCGACGGCCCCTTCGGTCCGCTGACCATCATCGGCGGCCGCATTTATATGGAGGAGGGCCGTCTGGTACAGACCATCGACAGCCGCTTCCCCACCTGCACCGACGGCGACAAGCTCGCCGCACAGGTCACCGCAGCTCTGGGCAGCGGTGCACAGCTGCAGGATGTGGACGCTGCCGAGCCCTTCTACATTGAGGCCGACAGCCCCGCCATTCAGGCCTGCATCAACACCTACAACGAGGTGACCGGCGAGGACGCCAAGCCCTTTACCATGGGCGGCGGCACCTATGCCCGCCATTTCCCCTATGCGGTCAGCTTCGGCCCGGAACATGTGGATCTGCCCCTGCCGGAATTTGGCGGCCCGATGCACGGTGCCAATGAGGCAGCGCCCATCGACAAGCTGCTGGAGGCCGTGAAGATCTACATCCTGGCGCTGCTGCGTCTGGAAGAGATCGACTTCTGAGGGGATGCTCATGAAGATCCTGGTCATTGACGGGCAGGGCGGCGGCCTTGGCAAACAGCTGGTAGCGGCCCTGAGCGCCCAGTGCCCGCAGGCCCAGCTCACAGCGGTGGGCACCAACAGTCTGGCCGCCAGTGCCATGCGCAAGGCAGGCGCAGTGCGCACCGCCACCGGGGAGAACGCGGTGGTGGTCAACTGCCGCCACGCGGATATCATCGTGGGGCCTATCGGCATCGTGATCGCGGACGCCCTGCTGGGCGAGATCACCCCCGCCATGGCCGCTGCGGTGTGCCAAAGCGGGGCCAAGCGGGTGCTGATCCCGGTGAACCATTGCGACAACTACATCGTCGGCGTGCCGGAACAGCCCATCGGTGATCTGGTGGCCGCTGCAGTGCAGAAGGTGACCGACCTGTGCGGCGGCAGCTCCTGCTGACCTTAGAAAACTGAAACGACAACACCCGCCGGGTGGCTTCTGCAGCAGCAGAAGGCCCGGCGGGTGTTTTTGCGTTGATGGATGCTCAGATGAGGCCGTTGCCGTCGCCAAAGGCCATGGCGTCAAAATCGGGCGACACCGGCACGGTGGACTTGGCCACGGCAAAGTAGGCGTTCAGGTCCGGTTCGGTGCCGTCGATGTCAAAAAAGATGATCCTGGGTTTGCGCATAGAGAAGCTCTTCTCAGGCTTGTGTGGGGGCGGCAGGCTGGGCGGTACCTTCCCGCACCAGTGCAATGAATCCCTTCATCTGGGGGGTCAGCCATTTGTCCCGGTGGTAGAACAGCTGCCGGTGCATCTCCACCCGGCAGTCCGGTACGTTCAGCCGGGCCAGTGTCCCGGCGGCCAGTGCGGCACGCACGATGTATTCCGGCAAAAAGGAAAGGCCCATGCCCCGCTCCACCATCTGGCACAGCAGCGCGGCGCTGCCCAGTTCCAGATAGGGCTGCAATTGCAGGCCGTGGGCGGCCAGACACTGGTCCAGTGCATCGCGGTAGCTCATGCCCCGCTCGGTGAGCAGGAATTCCTGCTGCACCAGCTCTTCCAACGACACGGTGTCCCGGGCGGCCAGCGGATGCCCGGCGGGCGCGATGAAGCACACCGGCTCCGGTACGTCCACGGCCTGCACCAGCGTAGGCTGCAGCAGGGGATGGTCCAGCGTATAGGCCAAGTCTACCTGATTGGTGGTCAGCATCTGCAGCATGCCGTCGTCAGTGGCGGTGCAGAGCACCAGTTCCACCTGCGGGAACTGCGCGTGGTACCGCTGGAGCAGGTCGGGCAGAAAGGTGCTGCACACCGAGTCGGCCAGCGCGATGCGCAGCCGCCCGCTGATCTGCTGGGGCAGCTGCAGGGCGGCCTGCGCCTGCTCCACGGTGGCCAGCAGAGTGCGGGCGTAGCCCAAAAAGGTCTCACCGGCACCGGTCAGGCGCACGGTCTTGCCCACCCGGTCGAACAGGGGGGCACCCAGTTCCGCTTCCAGCTGGGCGATCTGAGAGGACACCGCCGACTGGGAGTAGCCCAGCTGCCGCGCTGTGCGCGAAAAGCTGTGCAGCTCGGCAATATGCAAAAAGGTGTTGATGTTGCGCAGTTCCATAGCAGGCTCCTCAGCGGCGGGTGATGTCCCGCACGGTCAGCACGGGATCGTCTACAGTAAAGTGCACTTCCAGCCCGCCGAACTCCATGCCGTAGACCCGCGCAGGGTCGTGCTGGTAGGAGGGGCGGGGGTCGTTGGCCAGTACCCCGCGCAGGGCGTCGCGGTCGGCCTGCGGCACGGCGGCCCAGAGTTCTTCCGGGCAGGACACCTCCAACAGGTGGCGCCGGGTCTGGCCGGTAAAGCCCTCGGCAGCGTCCGGGTGACAGTCGGCGTAGGGGATATAGGGCTTGATGTCATAGATGGGGGTGCCGTCCATCAGGTCAGCCCCGCGCACCAGCAGGACGGGACCCACCTCCGGGCGCATCTCGATGCCTTCCAGCTTCACGCTGGAAAGGCCCAAGGGGTTGGGCCGGAAGGGGGACCGGGTGGCGAACACGCCCATGCGGGTATTGCCGCCCAGACGCGGCGGCCGAACGGTGGGGGACCAGCTGTCCCGCACCGCGCCGGAGAACTGCCACACCAGCCAGATGTGGCTGAAATCCTCCAGCCCGCGCACGGCGTCGGCGCTGCGGTATTCCGGGGTAAAGATCACCTCGCCCCGCAGGCTGTCCACCAGCCCGCTCTGCCGCGGGATGCCGAACTTGGTGGGAAAGGCAGTGTGGATGTGGGCAATGACCTTCAGGGTCATCTCTTCGGGTGCTGTGGGCATAGGACGCTCCTTGTTCAGTAGATTTTTTCGATGACGGTCTCCGGCGGGATGCCGTACCGGGTGCGGAAGGCCGCCAGTTCCTGCGGGGTGCGGATGAGCTGGACGTCCTCAAAATGGCCGTCCGGGTGCACAAAACCGGCCACCTGCTCCCCGGTGCAGATGCTGCACCGCAAAGCGGGCCGCTGCACGGCCGGGTCGTAGGCGGCAGACGGTTTCTTTTTGGAAAAGAACATGGCGGACCCTCCTTATGATAGGTTATAAACCGCGGCAGAAGCCCACGGCCCGGCCCTCAATGCGGATCTCGTTCAGCTGGGGACCGGTGTAGACCATGGGCGGGCAGACGGCGGCGTTGTCGGCCAGCAGCATCACAGTGTCGCCCTGCCGGTGAAAATGTTTGAGGGTGGCTTCCTCGCCGATGCGCACTGCGGCGATCTCGCCCTGCTCCACCTCCGGCTGGCAGCGGATGCAGACGATGTCGCCGTCGCAGATGGTGGGAGCCATGCTGTCGCCATGGCAGGTCAGCGCAAAGTCAGCGTGCCACGCCGCCGGAACGCCGATGTACTGCTCGATGTTCTGCTCGGCGGTGATGGGGGTGCCGCAGGCGATGGAGCCCACCAGCGGCACCATGGCCATGGCGGGCAGCGGCTCAAAGCCCGGCGGCGGGCAAGGCACGTCCAGCCCCAGCAGATAGGCCGGGGTGGTCTCCAGTGCCGCGGCCAGCTCTTCCAGCTTTGCCTGCGGGATGTCGTTGACCCCTTTTTCCAGCTTGGTGATGGAGGATTTGGAGCGGTATCCCATGCGCTGGGCCAGCTGCTCCTGCGAGAGGCCCAGTTCTTCGCGCCGCAGCCGGACGCGGGTGGAAAGTTCGGACATAGACGCCTCCGTTCAAAAACGAATGGTTGTGCGGTGAAATGGGTGCTTCTGGAGGCAGTATACCAGAAAAGTGGGCGAAAATCAACTTTTTTCGCGCGATTTTTGAAAATCGGTTGACAGACAATCAACTTACGACTATACTACAACCAAAGATTGTTGAACGATGTGAAACCGACAAAAAAGGAGCGGAGAACATGGCCAATACCAGACTGATCGAAGAATACATCCGCGACAGCGGCTACAAGCTGCGGCATGTGGCCCGCGCGCTGCACATCAGCGAGAGCGCGCTGCACAGCAAACTGCAGGGGCAGACCCAGTTCAAACTGAACGAAGCCGAAAATCTGTCGGCGATGCTGGGAATGACGATGTCGGAGCGGGATGCCTGCTTTTTTGACACCCAGAACCGCTATGAGCGCAGCCTGGCCGCTGCAGAAAGGAGAAAGCCGAAATGACAAAACAACAGCGTGATGCCACCCGCAGCGCCCTGCTGGCCTATGGCCGGCGGCAGTGGGCACGGTCGCCGGTGAACCGCCGGTGGGAAAAGGCCATTGAGGACAGCATGGCCTATTACAAGGAAGCGGATCCCATCCGGGCCGATCTGCTGCAGCTGCGCTATCTGCAGCACCGCAAGGAGGCCGACGTGCTGGAACAGCTGCACATCGGCCGCACGACCTACCAGAAAGCGGAACTGGACCTGCTGAGCACCATTGCGGTGTATGCCGCCCAGAATGGTGCCTTCAACTGAAGAGATGCTGATAAAATCCCATTGATTTCCGCAGCAGGAAGTCGGTGGGATTTTTGCGTCGGAAGAAAACTGCCGCGACCCGGCCAATGGAGCGGATCCATAAAAACATGCCTCGTAATATCCAAAAAATACAATAAAATGTTGAAAACGACTGAAATAGTTGCTATAATGACGATGCGGATAAAAAGAGAACATGATATAGCATAACAATCCGCTTCCTGCATTTGCGGGATTGCTCCAATGATTTAGCACAATGAGGGATTTTCCCCGCATTTGCGGGGGTAACAGAAGAAAAACAGAGCAAAAATCGCTGAAAAAACGTGAAAGTCCTGTTTATGGGATGGCATATCGGTTATTCTTTGCTTATCAGAAAATCACCGGCTGCCAATGGGAACGATGCTTTGGAGGTGGAACGATGAAACGACCGGAACGATCCTGCAATGTACGGCGTTTTGCAGGCAAAACAGACCCGGACAACAGCAGTCTGTGGCTGCCGCTCTGGATGCATCTGCGGGACACAGCAGGCATTATGCGGTTTCTGGTGCAGCAGTGGCTGCCGGAAAGTGTGCGGCGGAATCTGGACCTGGACGAGGAACTGCTGACCCGGACTGTCGTTTTTCTGGGGTGGGTCCACGATATCGGGAAAATCACGCTGGCCTTTGCCGGCCCGATCATGAGCCTGCTGCCGGAGGCAAAACAGCGATTGGAGGAGGATACCGAGCTCCGCTGGAACGAGCAGAAAAAGAAATTTTCCCACCATGCGCTGGCCGGGGAGGCGATCCTGCGGGAGCTGGGCTGCCCGGAAGGGTTGGCCTCGGTCGTGGGGGCGCACCACGGCAAGCCGCAGGAGGCAAATAATGTTCTGGACCAGCTGGAGGATGGAGTGTACGAAACGAACTACTGGTCCAAAGGACGGAAAACATTCTGGTGGAGCTGCTGGCAGGAACTGTTCGATCACGCCCTGCAGGAAAGCGGATTTTCTGACGTGAAAGAGCTGCCGGAGCTGTCGGTCCCGACGGAACTCCTTCTGACCGGCCTGCTCATCATGGCGGACTGGATCGCCAGCAATCCCCGGTATTTCCCGCTGATCCCGGTAGAGGAACTGGGCGACGAGAGCCTTTATCCGGCCCGCGTGGAACGGGCATGGCAGAAATTCGCGCCGACCCTTCCCTGGGAAGTGCAGGAGGCCGCGGCGGACCCGGCGGAGTTCCGGGAGCGGTTCGGCTTTCTTCCGAACGAAGTGCAGCAGGCTATGCTGGAGGCTGTGAACAACGCACAGGAACCGGGCATTTTTATTCTGGAAGCCCAGATGGGCGTGGGCAAAACCGAGGCTGCGCTGGCAGCGGCGGAGGTTCTGGCACAGCGCTGCGGGGAGGGCGGCATCTTCTTTGGTCTGCCGACCCAGGCCACCGCCAACGGTATTTTTGGGCGGCTGCTGGACTGGGCGCAGAAACAGTCGGACGGGCTGGAACACTCCATCCGGCTGGCGCACGGCATGGCGCAGCTGAATACAGACTATTTGAAATTGCAGCAGGAGCCGGTGCCGGTGGAGGAGGACGCCGACGACCCGGAGGAACGGGTGATGGTGCACCAGTGGTTTCAGGGCAGCAAACAGGCGCTTCTGGCCAACTTTGTCATTGGCACGGTGGATCAGCTGCTGATGGCGGCCTTGCAGCAGAAGCATGTGATGCTGCGGCATCTCGGCCTGGCGGGCAAGGTGGTGGTGATCGACGAGTGTCATGCTTACGACGCCTACATGAACTGTTATCTGGACCGGGCACTGAACTGGCTGGGAGAGTACCGGGTGCCGGTGATCCTGCTTTCGGCCACACTGCCCGCCAAGCGGCGCACCGAACTTGTGACCGCATATCTCAACCGGAAAACGCTGCCGGATGCACCCTGGAAAACCTGCCGCGGCTACCCGCTGCTGACCTGGACCGATGGAAAACAGGTGCAGCAAACCGGCATTCCGCTGCACACACCGCCGCGCCGGGTGACGATGGAATCCCTGACGGAGGAACAACTGCCGGAAACGCTGCAGAACGCGCTGCGGGAGGGTGGCTGTGCAGGCGTGATCGTCAACACGGTGCGAAAAGCGCAGGACCTTGCGGCCCGCCTGCGAGAAGAGCTGCCGGAATTTGAAGTGCTTGTGTTCCACGCACAATTCCTGATGCCTGACCGCGCCGAAAAGGAACAACGCCTGATGGAGCGCATCGGCAAGCGCTCGACCCCGGCGCAACGCGACCGGCTGATCGTGGTGGGTACACAGGTGCTCGAGCAGTCACTGGATATCGATTTCGATTACATGATTACGGAACTGTGCCCGATGGACCTGCTGCTGCAGCGCATCGGACGGCTGCACCGGCATCCGGGCCGGGCGCGTCCGCAGCCGGTGCAGGAAGCCCGCTGTGCAGTGCTGGACACCGGGACCGAGGAATTTGACGAGGGCAGTGCAGCCATCTATGGCGAATGGCTGCTCGGACGTACCCGGAAGCTTCTGCCGCAGGAAGTGCAGCTGCCTGCGGATATCGCCCGGCTGGTACAGGACACCTACGGCTGGGAGCCGGACTGCCTGCCCGCAGACCCGCAGAGCACGGCGGCACGGGGAACATATGAGCTGGAACAGGCCAAGAAGCAGCGCAGCGCCAAGGCCTTTGCCATTTTGTCGCCGAGAGCATGCGGTGATGCGCTGGACGACTGGATGAATGAGGTCGGGGCGACCAGCGACGCCGGTGCCCGTGCCGCTGTGCGCGACGGCGACCCGTCCATTGAAGTGCTGGTCATGATGCAGGACAGCAGCGGCAATGTCCGCTTCCTGCCCGGAGAGGGAGAAGCGGCCGGGCCCTGTGTGGCGGTGGACCAGCCCCCGCAGCCGGAAGAAGCCTTGCAGATCGTGCGGCAGAGACTGCGTCTGCCGGGGTACTTCAGCAAGCGATGGAGCGTGCAGCAAACCATTGACGCGCTGGAAGCCGAGACCCGGAAGCATTTTGCGGCATGGCGGCTCTCCCCGCTGCTGCGCGGGGAACTGGTCCTGCTGCTGGACGAGCGCCGCACGGCACACCTTGCCGGGCAGGTGCTGCACTACGACCGTGAGAACGGCCTGACCTATCAGAAGGAGGATGAGGATGGAGACGATGGAGTTTAACCTGCTGCAGGAACGGTGGGTCCGGGTGCGGACACAGGACTGCACTGTGCAGGAAGTCTCGCTGACCGACGCCCTGCTCCATGCACATGCGTATGTGGACCTTGCGGGCGAGATGCCCACGCAGGACGCCGCCATGCTGCGGCTGCTGCTGGCGGTGCTGCACACCGTGTTCTCCCGCGTGGATGGGAACGGTGTACCGGCACCGTTTGAAGAACCCCGGGATGCTCTGCAGCGCTGGAGCGAACTGTGGCAGTTGGGGCACTTCCCGGAACAGCCGATCCGGGATTACCTGGACAAATGGCAGGACCGCTTCTGGCTGTTCCACCCGGAGCGCCCCTTCTGGCAGGTGCCGGAAGCGAAGATCGGCAGTCCATTCGGAGCGAAAAAGCTGAACGGAGAAGTGTTTGAAAGCGAGAATAAAACCAGCCTGTTTTCTGCCTGTGCGGGAACAGGAAAGGAAAGCATGGACTACCCGCAGGCTGCACGATGGCTTGTGTCTTTAAACAATTATGACGATGCGGCGGCTAAGAAAAAGGCAAAAGACCGGCCGCTGCCGTCGATGGGGCCGGGGTGGCTCGGCCGGATCGGTGTGATCTATGTAAAAGGCAGCAATCTGTTTGAAACACTGATGCGGAACCTGATGTTCCTGCAAGATGGCGGAGAGCTCTGGGAACCGGATGTTCCGTGTTGGGAGCTTGAGGATGCAAGAAGCGGCGAACGAACTGAGGTGGCATGCCCGGATAACTTTGCGGAGCTGATGACGACGCAGTTTCGACGGATCCTTCTGGAACGGAAGGAAAACAAAGTTGTGGGCTATACGGTCTTGGGAGGAGACTTCTTTGATTCCAAGAATGCATTTGCAGAACCGATGACGCTCTGGAATAAAAAAGAGGACAAAAAGACAGGGCTGGTGTATTACGATCCGCGGAAACATGAGATGGGAAAACAGCTCTGGCGGGAGTTTTCCGCTATCAGTGATAGGGGCGGCCATAAACCCGGCGTGATCTGGTGGAATACCTATTTGCAGGGCCGGAAATTGCTGAGCAGAAAAGAAATTCTACAGGTTTGTGCAGTTGGGGTGGAATACGGAGCGCAAAGTGCCTCCATGAAAGATTGTTACACGGATGCGCTTTCGATGAATCTTGAACTGCTAAATGAATTGGGCCGTACATGGCAGATCTGTGTTGACGATGAGGTGAACAACTGTGAGCAGGCTGCACGGATCGTGGGTCGTCTGGCACAGAACCTGGCCCTTGCGGCAGGGGACAAGAACGACACCGGTGCCGAAGCCGCCCGCGCGCAGTTCTATTTTGCGGTCGATCAGCCGTTCCGGCGGTGGCTGCAGAGCATTGACCCGGAGACGGATGAACCGGTCGAGAAGGCGGCCGAGTGGCAGGAGCAGGCATACCGGCTTGCGGCAGAATTGGGCAGACAGATGGTGGAGCAGGCGGGAGCTGCCGCCTTTGTGGGCCGCCGCATCCCGGAGGCAAAGAACAAGGATAAGAGCTGCCTGTATACGGCACCCAAAGCCTATAACAGCTTTCTATATTACCTGCGGAAGCTGTACCCGAAACAGGATGAAGGAGGGACAGAATGAAAACCAATGAGGTGAAAGCCTGCGTGACACAGCAGCTGCGTCGGCTGCAAGTTCTGCCGGAGCCGCAGAGACGGGCCGAGCTTGCCGAGCTGCGCCGGGGCGTGGGGCGTCAGCCCGGAGACCTGCCTGCGTTGTGGGGCGCTCTGCTGGCCGACATGCCGGAGCAGCTGCAGGGCAGCAATGGCCCGTCAAAGGCGGAATGGGCCGTCTATACGGCGTTGACCCTGTTTGCCCTGCACCAGCAGGGGGAAGCCGGTGTTTCCATGAACCAGCCGGGCAGAACACTGGGCGGTGCAGTGCGGCAGCTGGCCGAAAAAACGGCTGCCGGGCAGGACTGGACCGAGAGCAGCGTGCTCCGGCGGTTCAACGCGCTGGCAACGGCGGATTCCATGCCGGAAGTCTCGCACCACCTGCGCGGGATGATCCAGCTGCTGCGGCGGGAAGGGATCCCGCTGGATTATCCGCAGCTGGCCGAGGATCTGTATCAATACCAGTTTGTGGACGGTGCGCCGAATGTCCGTTTGCGGTGGGGCCGGGACCTTTATGCGAACCCCACGGAGAAAACCAAAGAGAACGAAAAGGAGAATTGAAATGGATACCAAACGCCTGTATGTTGATTTTCATGTTCTGCAGACCGTGCCGCCCAGCTGCGTCAACCGCGACGACACCGGCAGCCCCAAGACCGCTGTCTATGGCGGGGCCGTCCGTGCCCGGGTGTCCTCGCAGGCGTGGAAGCACGCCATGCGCGTGATGTTCACTGAGGAAATGAGTGGCGAGGTGGAGATTGGCAAGCGCACGTTAAGGGCAATTGACCTTGTAGCGGATGAACTGGCTGAACTGCTTCCCGGACAGGATCGGAAAAAACTGGAAAAGATGTCCCAGGATGCGTTGAAAAGGGCTGGAATTACCTTCAAAAAAAGCGATAAAAAGGATGGGGAAAAGAGCGATAACACCTCTGCATTGCTGTTGATTGGAAAGGCACAGGCCACGGCGCTGGCAAAACTGGCTGCAGAAAACTGCAAGGACGATAGTGCCTATGAGGATGCGTTGAATGAAAATCCGACCGTGGACATGGTACTGTTTGGTCGGATGGTTGCCAGTGCCCCGTCGCTGAACTACGACGCTGCCGCACAGGTGGCCCACAGCATCTCCACCCACACCGTGCAGAACGAGTTCGACTATTTCACCGCCGTGGACGACTGTGCCCCGGAGGACAACGCCGGTGCCGGGCATCTGGGCACGGTGGAATACAATTCCGCCACCCTGTACCGCTATGCGACGGTCAATGTTCTGGAACTGGTGCGCACGCTGGGCGCAGAGCAGGCAGCGCAGACGGTCCGGGCGTTTGGTGAGGCGTTCATCCGCTCCATGCCCACCGGCAAGCAGAACAGCTTTGCCAACCGCACCCTGCCGGATGCCGTTTACGTCACTCTGCGGCAGGACCAGCCGGTGAACCTCTGCGGTGCCTTTGAAAAGCCGGTGCGCAAGAGCGAAGAAGGCTATGCAGAACCGTCCAAGGCTGCATTGAAGCGGTACGCACAGGAGCTTTACGCCACCTTTGCCGAGGCACCGGAGCAGAGCTTTACGGTGGGTACTGGGCTGGAAGAACTGGCACAGCCCATGCCGCTGAACACCATGCTGGCGGTGCTGGAAAAGGCCGTAGAGGAGAAACTGTCCGGGAATGAGGTGTGACCATGGCGACCTTATTGCTTCGGCTGGCTGCACCCCTGCAGGCCTGGGGTTCGGACTCCAAGTTTGAGACCCGCAAGACCGACCGGGAACCCACCAAAAGCGGCGTGGTCGGCCTGTTGGCGGCGGCGCTGGGGCTGCGCCGGGACGACACGGAGGGCCTTGCCCGGCTGAACGGCCTGCGCTTTGCCGTGCGGGCGGATCAGGAGGGCAGTCTGCTGGTGGACTTTCACACTGCCAAAAGCCGGGACACCTCCTATGTGACCTACCGCCACTATCTGCAGGACGCCGTTTTTCTGGCAGGGCTGGAAAGCGGGGACGAAGCTCTGCTGCGGGAGCTGGAAGCGGCTCTGCGGCACCCGGTCTACCCGCTGTATCTGGGGCGGCGCTCCTGCCCGCCCACCCTGCCGCTCTGTCTGGGCATCCGGCAGGGGAGCCTGCTGGACGTCCTCCGGACGGAACCCATGCAGGGACGAAAACCGGAAACAGGGAAGCTGCGCATCGTGGCCGACGCCGACCCGGCAGACTCTGCGGCAGTGCCCCGGCAGGATCTGCCGGTGTCCTTCAGCCCGGTGCACCGGCAGTACGGGTTCCGCCCGGTGCGGGAATGGCGGCTGGACCGGCCGGAAATGCCGGAACCGACGGAGCACGACCCCATGGCGGAATTGCAGAATTGAGGTGAGATGCAATGTATTTGTCCCGCACAGAACTTGACCCCGCCCGCCGCAGTACCATGATCGCGCTGACTTCTCCACAGAAGTTCCACGGTGCGGTGGAAAACTCGTTCTCCGGCGAACGACGCCGCAGGCTGTGGCGGCTGGACAGACTGAACGGAAAACTGTATCTGCTGCTGCTCAGCGAGGAGCTCCCCGACCTGACCGGACTGTGTGCGCAGTTCGGGACGGGTGCCGCACCGGAAACGCGCCGCTACGAGCCGCTGCTGGAACGGGTGACCCCGGGCAGCTGTTGGCAGTTCCGTCTGACGGCAAACCCGACCCGCACCCGGAAAGACCCGGCGGACCCGCTGGCGCGGGGTGCCCTGAAGCCCTGCTATCTGGAAGCGGAGCAGGAACAGTGGCTGCTGGAGCAGGCCGGGAAGCATGGCTTTGCCCTGACGGAGGGCGCTTTTCAGGTGACCCGGAAACAGACCTGTCACTTCCGGAAGAACGGAAAGCGGCCGGTCACATTGCTGGCGGTGACCTATGAGGGCATCCTGCAGGTGACCGACCCGGAAGCGTTCCGGGAGATGCTGTGTCAGGGCATTGGCCGCGGCAAAGCCTACGGCCTTGGCCTGATGACCATCCTGCACGGAGGAAGCAGCCATGGATGATGTGCCGGGCATGATCCGCCCTGATCTGCAGGCGCTGCCGCAGGTCCGGGACCGGATGACCTTTCTGTACCTGGAACACTGCACGCTGGGCCGTCAGGACGGTGCCATCACCGTAACGGATGAAAAGGGTATCGTTCAGATTCCGGCGGCGGGCATTTCGGTGCTGCTGCTCGGCCCCGGCACCCGTGTGACCCACCGTGCATGCCTGCCTGTACGGGCTGGCCCATGCGGTCATTGTGGCGCTGGGGTGTGCGCCGGGGCTGGGATTCGTGCACGTCGGGCATGAGTGCTCTTTCGTGTACGACATTGCCGACCTGTACAAGGCGGAGGTGACCATCCCGATCGCATTTGAGGTGGCGGCGCAGGCCCCGGAGGACCTGCCTGCCGTCGTGCGCCGCCGTGTCCGGGATGCTATGGTGGAGCATCATACTTTTCCCCGCACACGCGGGGGTGATCCCCGGGCACAGATGGCCCATATACTCGCGGCATTCTTTTCCCCGCACACGCGGGGGTGATCCCGAGACGGCATCCTTCCACGCCCGGCTGTGGTACTTTTCCCCGCATACGCGGGGGTGATCCCTAGCAGCAGTCGTATTATCAGTGTTAAGCAAGCTTTTCCCCGCATACGCGGGGGTGATCCCAGAACTGGCTGCGGCAGTGCGACAGCCGCCTGCTTTTCCCCGCATACGCGGGGGTGATCCCCTTGAGATGGGCACCTATACTCAGGTGACTGACTTTTCCCCGCATACGCGGGGGTGATCCCTGGGAATAGTTTACCACAAAGGTGAACCAAAACTTTTCCCCGCATACGCGGGGGTGATCCCCACTGCGCACATCCATTCCGTGGGTGCTGGTTCTTTTCCCCGCATACGCGGGGGTGATCCTTCCATGGTGCAGTTGACGGAAGATTGCAACGGCTTTTCCCCGCATACGCGGGGGTGATCCTTCCATGGTGCAGTTGACGGAAGATTGCAACGGCTTTTCCCCGCATACGCGGGGGTGATCCTTCCATGGTGCAGTTGACGGAAGATTGCAACGGCTTTTCCCCGCATACGCGGGGGTGATCCTATATGTCGGAGGTGAAGGCGCAGAGTGGCCAACTTTTCCCCGCATACGCGGGGGTGACCTCAAGGGCAAGCGGCGCATGGTGTTCCTGCCGGGGAGACTGGTGACGGACCGGAAAGCCGCGGCGGATGAAAAATCAGGTTGTACAAATTCGATGGAAAAAGTTTGTGCAAGACTCCATGTTGTAATATATGAAATTTTGTATTATCATAAATCTGCAAGCGATCTGTCTCTTGTGAGGAGGGGCGGAACGCCCAAAATACGCTTCTTTCCTGTGGAATTTCCCACGGTCCACCTGATGCGGATTGAAAGATAGGTCGAGAAGGGAAGAGCAACCATGATGAACACAAGTCTGCTCCAGAAGTCTGGTCTGGCAACGCTGCAGGTCGCGCAGATCCTGGCAGGGCTGGAACCGGGAGACCGGATCCCCACGGTGACGGAACTGAGCGAACAATGCGAGATGGCACGGGGAAATATCCAGATCGCGCTGAACAACCTGAAACAGAATCATGTGATCCGTCTGGAATCCCATGGGCAGAACGGCACCATTGCAACAGAGATCGACTATGTGGCAATGGCGCAGTATTGCAGCAATACGGGTTTGACCTGCGTGATGCCTATGCCGTATGGCTTGCGCTATGAAGGTCTGGCCAGCGGACTGTATGAGGAACTGAACCAGAAAGGGGTCACGGGTGCGATCGCATTTATGCGCGGTTCCGGCTACCGGCTGAACTGTGTGGAAGAAGGGCGCTTTCATCTGTGCGTCATGAGCCAGCTTGCATTTGAACACTATGCGCAGGAGGGCAAGGACATCCAGCTGATCGCGGCCTTTGGCCCGCAGAGCTATGTGGAACAGCATCGGGTCTTTGTCCGCCCGGACTTCAAGGGCGACTGGCAGAACTGCAAGGTGGGCGTGGATGCCTCCTCGGTGGACCAGGAGATGCTGACCCGGTTCTGTTTTGCCGATAAGCCAGTGCAATATGTGCCCATCATCTATAGTCAACTGGTGCCGTTTCTGCACAGCGGCGTCATTGATGCCGGCGTCTGGAGCGCCGATATGCTGCCGGAGGGGCTGAGCTATTATCCGATGCCCCGGCTGGATGAGCAGGAAAAAGATACCGTGGCCGTGCTTGCCTGCCGGAAAAGTGATAACATCACCGCGCAGCTGGTGCGCAAGATCCTGTCGGTGGAGCGTGTGGACCACATCCAGCAGCAGGTGATGCGCAAGCAGATCATTCCGCGCTATTAAGCAAAGGTGCGGTCAAACAGAAGTCACATCTGCATGGAGGACATGCGGATGTTTCTTTCGGGATGAAAATACAAAATATTGTATAAAACATTTTCTTCCGAAAACCGATACAGGATGTCTGATTTTTTTGCAGAAAGAAAAGGAGATCTCGCATGAAAAAGATCACTCGGCGCAACTTCCTGATCGCATCCGGCAAAACCGTTGGCACACTGGCAGCTGCCTCTGCCTTTATGGGGTGTGCCAGCCCGGAGCAGGCGGAGAACTGCTTCCCCCGGTCTGCAATGCCCGTCCGGACCGATGACCGCCTGACGGCCATCGACGACATTGTGGAAAACTACATGGGGCAGGGGTATTTCCCCGGCGCAACGATCGTGGTGGCACGCGGCGGCAAGATCGTGTATGAAAAGGCATACGGCTACGCAATGCTCAACGACATGGGCGTGCGGCTGGACGATCCCCGCCCCATGCAGATGGATACCATGTTCGACATGGCATCCTGCACCAAGATCATGGCCACGACACAGTCCATCATGAAGCTGTACAGCGAGGGCAAGATCGACCTGAACGCCACGGTAGCAAGCTACATTCCGGAGTTTGCCAAGAACGGGAAGGAAAACGTCACCGTGCATCAGCTGCTGACCCACACCTCCGGTCTGCCGCAGTGGAAGGCGATGTTCCTCTACATCGAGAAGGACAAGGCCAAGGTGCTGGATTACATCTGCAACTGTGAGCTGATGTTCGCCCCCGGCGAGGAAAAGTACAGCGACCTGGGCTTCCAGATGCTGGGCTTCCTGGTGGAGCGGATCACCGGGCGCTCGATGGACGAATACGTCAAGAACGAGATCTACAAGCCTCTGGGGCTGAAGCGCACCACCTATCTGCCGCTGGCCAACGGCTTTACCACCGAGGATGTGGCAGCCACCTCCTTCGGCAACCCGTATGAGTATGCCATGGTGGACGAGATCGACTACCCGGGCTTTGGCTACGACTGTACCGCCGATCTGGACGCGTTCCGCACCTTCACCGGCTGGCGCAACTACACCCTGCAGGGCGAGTGCAACGACGGCAATGCATGGATGGCAAACGGCGGCGTGGCCGGTCACGCGGGCCTGTACTCCGACGCGGAAGATCTGGCCGTGCTGTGCCAGGCCATGCTGAACGGCGGCATCTACAAGGGCGTCCGCCTTTACAAGAAGGAAGTCATCGACGAGTTCACCAGCGAGCAGAACGGCAAGCCGTCCCGCGGGCTGGGCTTTGAGCGCGGCTCCTCGTTCATGGGCCACGGCGACCGCCACTACGACGCCTTTGGCCACGCAGGCTTTACCGGCACCCATGTGGTCATGAACAAGACCAACAAGACCGCCGTCATTTTCCTGACCAACAAGCAGAACGTCGGCTTCAAGCCGGACTCCACCTCGTACTACAGCCCCTATAGCTGCTGCGGCGAGATCTGTGAGCTGGTCTGGAACATTTTTGGAACCGAAGCTCCGGCTGAGACGCTGGCCGACAAGATCGGCACCTGGCTGTAAGCAAAACAAAAAATCATTGGGAGATGTCAGAGATGGATTTTGAACCGAGATTAACGATCCTGCACCAGGCAGGGATGCTGTCCGAGGAGGATTGCCGGAAGGTACAGGATGTGATCCGCTTTTTTCAGGAGAAATACGGTCTGACATTGACCGAAGAAAACGCCTCCGCCATGATCACGCACCTGTGCGCTGCGCTGGGGCGCATCCACCGCGGAGAGCCGGTGGAGCCGCTGGACGAGGAGGTCTACGAAGAGACCAGCCAGGAGCCTACCTTCCCCAAGGCACTGGAAGCAACGCAGGCGCTGGTGCGGGAGATCCTGCCGGACCTGCCGGAGGACGAGCAGAAGTTCCTGACCATGCACATCGGGGTCGTGTTGGCACAATCGTGACAGCATTTGCATAAAACCCACATCAGAAAGGAGGGCTAGCTTATGAAAATCGTAGTAGGCGGCCAGATCGACAAGCAGAAGGTTTATGACACCATCAAGGGTGTTGTAGGCGACCGTGCCTCGGTGGAGATCAAGGATGACATTGCGGCGGCAATGGCGGTCAAGACCGGGCAGGCAGATTACTACTTCGGCGCCTGCAAGACGGGCGGCGGCGGTGCGCTGGCAATGGCCATTGCCCTGCTGGGCATGAACCAGTGCGCAACGGTGTCCATGCCGGGCAAAATGCTGAGCGAGGACGAGATCCTGGCACAGGTCAAGGCCGGCAAGAAGGCATACGGCTTTACGGATCAGCACATCGAAAAGGTCGTGCCGATCATTCTCAAGGGTCTGGGCTTCTGATCCGGATCGTCAAATAAGGAGGATTACATATGGAAACCATTCTGCGCTACGTTATCATCGCGGCAGTTGGTGCGTTGGCATCAATCCTGGCAAACCAGAGCATCGCCGTGTTCAACGACGGCCTGCGCCCGGTCCTGCCGGAGTATCTGGAAAAGCGCATGGACCGCAAGGCTCTGGCAGCCACCAGCTTTGCCATCGGCTTTGGTCTGGTCATCGGCTACGGCCTGCCCACGTCCATTGCCGCAAGCATCATCCTGATCCACTGCATCCTGCTCACCACCGACATCATCGGCACCTGGTGCCCGGACACCAAAAAGGGCATGATCGCTTCCGGCGTCATCGGCGCTGTGTACGGCGTGGCCCTGCTGTTCGGCCTGCAGGTGATCATCGACCTGTTCAACCTGCTGCCGGTCAACTTCCTGGGCAGCCTGGGCCAGGTCTCTGCCGGTATCACGCTGGCCTTCGCCATCTTCCCGGCTGTGACGGTTGCCCTGCAGTTCGGCGCTGCCAAGGGCATCATCACCGCCGTTGTGACCCTGCTGGTCCGTCAGATCGTTGAGACCTACGGCGAGATCGCACTGGACGCCGAGCACACGATCAGCCTGAACAAGGACGGTATGGCCCTGCTGGCCGGTATGATCATCATGCTGGTGTTCGCTGCCATGGATAAGGAAGGCAACGACCAGAACTCCAACGAAATGCTGACCCAGATCTTTGCCGACAAGGTCGCACGCATCCGCAAGTATATGCCGGTTCTGGCCCTCATGGGCGGCCTGATCGCAGCAGGCACCAGCATGAGCATCATGGCCGGTGACCCCATCAGCCTGGGCCTGCTGGCCGAGGGTGACCGCGTCAACGCAGGTCTGACCGCTCTGGCCCGTGCCATCGGCTTTATCCCGCTGGTTGCCACCACCGCCATCACCACCGGCGTCTACGCTCCGGCCGGCATGACCTTCGTCTTTGTGATCGGTCTGCTGATCCCCAACCCCTTTATCGCCCTGATCGCCGGTGCAGCCTGCATCTGCGTGGAGATCCTGCTGCTGAACGTCATCGCAAAGGGTCTGGACAAGTTCCCCGGCATCAAGCGCTGCGGCGACAACATCCGTACCGCTATGAGCTACGTCATCGACATCGCCCTGCTGATCGGCGGCATCCTGGCTGCTCAGGCAATCATGCCCACGACGGGTCTGTTCATCATCGTGGCATTCTGGTGCATCAACAAGTGCAGCAAGAAGCCTCTGGTCTCCATGGCGGTCGGTCCTCTGGGCGCGATCCTGGTCGGCCTGATCGCAAACGTGCTGTTCCTGCTGTCTCTGTACACCCCTGCCGCCTGATCCCCGGATAAAATGAGCGCCTCCCGGCCTGCGTCGGGAGGCGGCTCTGGTTAAGAAACAATACAGGAGGCGAATCCTTTTGAAACTGCCTGAAAAGATTCTGTATGCGCACGAGCATACGACGATCGACCTGTCCGGTCCGAAGAAGAACATCGACTGCAGGCTGGATGATTTTGACGCGACCGCGGCAGAATACCGGCGGCTGGCGGAACACGGTGTGGTCGGCATCATCGACCAGACCAACCGCGGGATGGGCCGGAACGTGGCCTATGTGCAGAAAATGGCTGCACAGGCGGGGGTGGAGATCACCCACGCGACGGGCTACTACAAGGAGCCTTTTCTCCCGCCGGAGTGCTATACGCTGACCGAACAGCAGCTGTGTGACATCATGGTGAAGGAACTGACCGAGGGCATTGAAGGCACCGGTGTCCGGGCGACCGTCATCGGCGAGATCGGCACCTCGAAGGACATCACCGAGACGGAGGCCAAGGTGTTCCGTGCGGCATCCCGCGCCCATGCAGAAACGGGGGCACCCATCTGCACCCACACAACGCTGGGCACGCGCGGCCTGGAGCAGCTGGAGATCTTCAAGAGCTTTGGCGTTGACCTGAGCCGGGTGGTGCTGAGCCACATCGACCTGTCGGCCGATCTGGATTACATGAAGCGCCTGCTGGATCAGGGAGTCAACATTGCGTTCGACACCATCGGCAAGTGCAACTACCAGCCCGATGTCTCCCGTGCAGACTGGCTCAGCCGCCTTTGTGCGGAAGGGTACGACACGCAGATCGTCATGAGCATGGACATCACCCGCCGCAGCAACTTTGCAGACCGGGGCGGTGTGGGCTACAGCTACCTGCTGGACACCTTTGCTCCGCTGGCAAGCGAGGCAGGCGTGCCGGACCGCGCATGGGAGAACCTGCTGTACCGCAATGCACTGCGCATCTACAAAGGACAGAAATAACAAGGATTCGAGGAATTGACAATGAAAACCTATCCCCTGCATTCTATCTCGCTGGAACAGGCAAAACAGCTCCAGTTCAAGGTCATTGACGCAGTGACCCGCAATTTTCAGGGAGAGGAAGTCCTCTCGCTGGGCGACCTCGGCGTGGTGAAAGGGCTGAACAAGCCCCGCTGCACGGTAAAGGTGGAAAAGGTCTTTGCCGACACCTTTGATGCCCCGGCGGCGCTGCTTGTGCGCGGCTCCGGCACGGGTGCGATCCGCTGGGCACTGACCGCCTGCCTGAAACCGGGGGATGCCATTCTGGTGCACACCTCGCCCATCTATACGACGACGCAGGTGACTATCGACGCCATGGGGCTGAAACCCATCCGCGCGGACTTCAACGATCTGGAACAGCTCAAGGCCGTCTGTGCGCAGCACAAGGACGAGATCCGCGGCGCCCTGGTGCAGCTGACCCGGCAGAAGCCGGAGGACCGCTACGACTACAAGGCCGTGATCGCAGCCATCAAGGCTGCGCTGCCGGGCATCCCGGTGGTGACCGATGACAACTACGCCGCCCTGAAAGTGGACGCCATCGGCTGCCAGGCGGGGGCCGACCTGTCCACCTTCTCCTGCTTCAAGATCCTTGGTCCGGAGGGCGTCGGTGCAGTGATCGGCAGCAAGGAGCTGATCGACCGCATCTACAAGATGCAGTATTCCGGCGGCAGTCAGGTGCAGGGACACGAAGCCATGGAGGCCCTGCGCGGCCTGATCTATGCGCCGGTGGCGCTCGCCATCCAGAGCGAGGTCAACGAGGAGCTGGTCCGCCGCCTGAACGCCGGCGAGGTCCCCCATGTGCGGCAGGCGTTCCTGGCAAACGCGCAGAGCAAGGTGCTGCTGGTGGAGTTTGATCAGGAGATCGCCGAAAAAATTCTGGACGCTGCCCCGAAGTTCGGCGCAGCGCCGCATCCGGTGGGCAGCGAGAGCAAATACGAGTTTGCCCCCATGATCTACCGTGTCAGTGGAACGTTCCGTGCGCAGGACCCGACCATTGAACACCGGATGATCCGCATCAACCCCATGCGCAGCGGCCCGGACACCATCATCCGCATCCTGCGCAGCTGCATGGAGCAGGTCGAGGAAAACTGAACCGCTGAAAAAACGAGAGGAAAAGGAGAGATGCCCTGTGTTTTTAAAGACCGTAATGGAGCGCAACCAGCCGTTGGTGCGTCTGGGCATTGAATGGCAGCAGAATGGCGTGATCCTGCCGGACACCTATCTGCTGGATTACGACACGATCCTGGAAAATGCCCGCAGCATCAAACAGGCAGGCGACGCAAACGGCGTGCAGAACTTTTTCATGCTCAAGCAGATCGGACGCAACCCCCTGATCGCCCGTGCGCTGACCGACATGGGATATGTGGGCGCTGTGTGCGTGGACTTCCGCGAGGCGCTGACGATGGTGGAAAATCAGATCCCCCTCGGCAACGTAGGGCATCTGGTCCAGATCCCCCGGGCGGCCCTGAAAAAGATCCTCCGCGCAAAGCCGGTGATCGTAACGGTGTACACGCTGGAAAAAGCCCGCGAGATCAGCGCAGTCTGCACCGAGCTGGGCCTGCACCAGAAGCTGATGCTCCGTGTTCTGGGAGAAGGCGACATGCTGTATTCCGGGCAGTACGGCGGCTTTGAATTGCAGGAACTGGACAGCGCAGTGCGTGCGATCGAGGCGATGCCGAATGTGGAGGTGGGCGGCGTGTGCAGCTTCCCTTGCTTTTTGTACGACGAAGCGGCACAGGACATCCTGCCCATGCCCAACCTCCGGACCGTGCAGACCGCAGCCGAAATGCTGCGCGCCCGCGGCTACAGGGACCTGATGCTCAATACGCCCAGTGCCACCTGCACCCACAGCATCCCGATGATCGCGGCGGCAGGCGGCACCCACGGGGAACCGGGACACGGCCTGACCGGAACGACACCGTATCATGCCGGCCACCCGGATGCCGAGGAGCGCCCCGGCTACCTGTATGTTTCGGAGGTCAGCCACAATCTGGGCGATAAGGCGTACTGCTACGGCGGCGGGCATTACCGCCGCGGCCATATGAAGAACGCCCTGGTGGGCACGACGCCGGAAAATGCAAAGGTCGTGCCGGTGCTGCCGCCGGACGACTCCAGCATCGACTATCATTTTGAACTGCAGCAGAACTGTCCGGTCTCGGCTGCGGCGGTCATGGCGTTCCGGACACAGTTCTTTGTGACCCGGAGCCGGGTGGCAGTGGTCAAAGGGCTGTCCTCCGGCAAGCCGGAGCTGGCGGGCCTGTACTCTGCGCTGGGAGAACCGGTCCGGGAATGACAGAAAGGATAATTCGCAATGGGAAAGTTTGTTGTAATCGTTCTGGATGGTTTTGGTGTGGGCGCAATGCCGGATGTGCCGCAGGTGCGCCCTGCGGACTGCGGTGCCAACACCTGTGTGCATATCTTTGAGCGCACGCCGGACCTGAAGCTGCCCAATCTGGCAAGCCTTGGTCTGGCGAACATCGTGGGGCGGGAGTTCCCCGGCCTGCCGTTTGCGACGGATGCAACGTTCGGCCGTGCCGAGCTGATGCACGATGGTGCGGACACCTTCTTCGGCCATCAGGAGATCATGGGCACCCGCCCGGCAAAGCCTTTCGGCGAGCCGATCTGCAATAAGATCGAGCTCATCAAAAAGACGCTGGAGGATGCGGGTTACCATGTCCGGTATTACACCGGAACATCCGGCAAGCGCCTGCTGATCGTCAACGAGGCCTGCACCGTGGCCGACAATGTGGAATGCGATCCGGGTCAGGCCTTCAACGTCACGGCGGCCATCGACGACCTTGATTTTGAGGAAGAGCTCAAGATCGGTCATCTGGTGCGCAGCGTGTCGGTCGTGCCCCGCGTCATCACCTTCGGCGGGCGCGGCGTGCACCTGCAGAACCTGCTGGATGCCATTGAGGAACACGGCGATTACATCGGCGTGAATGCCCCGGCCAGCGGCGTTTACAACAACGACTACCATTGCATCCACATGGGCTACGGCGTTGACCCGGAGGTGCAGATCCCGACGATTTTGGGCAAGAGCGGCCTGCCGGTGTTCCTGCTGGGCAAGGTGGCCGACGTGGTCACGAACAATTACGGCACCAGCATCCCCATGGTGGACACGGCCAGCGTGCTGCAGCGCACCCTGGAGATCGTAAAGGAGCAGGAGACTGCGTTCATCTGCACCAACGTGCAGGAAACGGACCTGTGCGGCCACCGGGAGAATGTCGCGGCCTACGCAGACCGCCTGCGGGTGGCGGACGAATGGATCGGCAAGATCCGCGACGCCCTGGGCGAGGACGATATCCTCATCGTGCAGGCGGACCACGGCAACGACCCGACCATCGGACACCCGCACCACACCCGTGAGATGGTGCCGCTGATGATCTACAGCGCCCACTCCACCCCTAAGAATATCGGGATCCGCAAGACCCTCAGCGATGTCGGTGCGACCGCTGCGGACTATTTCCACAGCAAGGCACCGGAAAACGGCACCAGCTTTCTGCCGCTGCTGCTGAAGTAAAAACAAAGGAGCGGAGAACCGATGAAGATCATTCGCGCAAACGATTACGCAGACATGTCCCGCAAGGCGGCCAACATCCTTTCGGCGCAGATCATCCTGAAACCCGACTGCGTGCTGGGTCTGGCCACCGGCGGCACCCCGGTGGGTGCCTACCAGCAGCTGGTGGAGTGGTACAACAAGGGTGACCTCGACTTTTCGGGGGTGACGACCGTCAATCTGGATGAGTACCGCGGCCTGCCCAAGGACCACCCGGAAAGCTACTGGAACTTCATGCACCGCAACCTGTTCGATCATGTGAACATCGACCCGGCGCACATCCACCTGCCGGATGGCACCAACCCCGATGCAGACGATGCCTGCGCCCAGTATAACCAGATCATCCACAGCGTGGGCGGCATCGACCTGCAGCTGCTGGGCCTTGGCCCGAACGGCCACATCGGCTTCAACGAGCCGGGCAAGGCGTTTGAGCTGGAGACCCACTGCGTCGATCTGACCGAAGCCACCATCGAGGCCAACAAGCGCTTCTTTGACGGCAACGAAGATCTGGTGCCCAGGCAGGCCTATACCATGGGCATCAAGACCATCATGCAGGCCCGCAAGGTGCTGGTGGTCGCCAACGGCCTGGCCAAGGCAAAGGCCGTCAAAGCAGTCGTGTCCGGCCCGGTCACGCCGGAATGCCCCGGCTCCATCCTGCAGCTGCATCCGGACTGCACGCTGGTGGCAGATGAAGAGGCCCTGAGCCTTCTGTGACCTGCCCGCTGCCGTGACAAGACAGCAGACCGTAAACGATCCGAGCAAGTTCGCCGTTCCGTCAAAGGAGCGGCGAACTTTTTTGTGCAGAGAGTGCCTGCAATGCGCAAAAGCGGCAAAAGGAAATCCGGCAGGTATGACCTCCGCTTTTGCATACAACTTGCTTTAGCTGCGTGCATTTCGTTTTGCACAAAAATAACCGTCCGCTTCAAGGTTTTCTTTGAAACTGACGGCATGAATGATGAACTTGATTTTGAAATTTTGAGTATCGGAACAGCAGTTCCCTCAAACGAAAATTTCTAAGATTGAACCCCTTCACAGAGTAGACCAATTAAGCAAAGTCAATAGCACGTGTGGCTGATAAG
>UMIB01007665.1_pt1 | contig 30631 bp, 19 predicted proteins | sample 1965641 | NCBI WGS metagenome assembly UMIB01 (sample SAMEA4836110, study PRJEB28245) | human gut metagenome | biome: gut microbiome; material: fecal sample | place: Denmark | collected 2008
GTAAAGTATTGAGAGTGTCAGCCGTATTGAAATCGTAGTTCTTACCTGCGTCTGATGTGTATGAAATGTTTTCTTGCGTCAATTCCTTTATCGCTCTGAGGATAGTGTCAGAGCTACAAGTGCGAAGTGTCGGATGAAGCGAGAGATGGTTCATTAAATGAGTAGTGACATCCTCAATGCATGAGCCACCACAGAAGTAGATACTCATGAGTGAACGGATGATTTCGCTGTACTGATAACCGAACGTTTTCGTTAAGCCAAATGAGCAGAATATAGCTCGCTTTAATTATGCCATGGCGAGAAAACGAAGGATGAAATCCAACGTATCTTCGATGATATGAACAATGGTTTCGGGTGGGACAGATTGCCCAAATCCTTCATGGCAGAGAACACAGTGTTCCTGCTTCTTACAGCACTTGTCCGTAACTTCTACAAGGCCATTATCCACAGAGTTGACGTAAAGATGATCGGACTCAAGGCCACAAGTCGCATAAAAGCGTTTGTCTTCAGGTTTGTCTCTGTACCAGCCAAATGGATCAGGACATCAAGGCGGTATGTGCTGAATATCTATACCTGTAACAATGCTTACGCGGATGTGTTCCAGACAGATTTTAGATAACGCCTACAACTTATGGGTATGATACTGCGTATTGCCTCAAGTCGCATTGTGGGGCAAGGGGATGTTGTAGGAAGAAGTGGGTGTTTCAGCCTCAATTTATTGATAATTCAGTAATGAGAGGACATGTACACGCAATAAGGACGCTGAAGGGCTTAGTTGCGGATTTGAGGATTAAATAAAAATCAAAGCAATATACCAGGTTTGGCAAAATCAAGGTTGTTTCTTTGATCGGAGGGGAGTGAGGGGCTGGATTTCGAAAACGTTAAACGTTAAACGTTAATGGTGGCAGGTGGCAACCGCTCCGCCTCCTTCCGGTTGTGTTGTTACATCTTAACGTTTAACGTTTTTGTTTTCGCATGTGGTGTAAGGGAAGAGGGGAAAAGTGGAAAGAATATGGGATAATGTAGTAAAATATATTGATATAAATGTGTAGGATAATTCTCAAGGCGTTATGATAAAAATATAGAATATCTTTTAGTATTATAATATATACTATATATAAATATATAATATTGTAGTGTATATGTGTATTATTTCTTTTGTATCGTGTTTTTGAAATTAAGGAGACTGATCTTCCTTTCCACGACCTATAGCCGTTTTTGAAAACGTTAAGCGTTAAATGTTGTAGTATATGGAAATATTACAACTGGGTTTTTTGGGCATAACCGATAGGTCTCGTTGACTTTCTGACGAGGTTATTGTTTAGTCAATCAAAACGTGATTTGAAGGCAAGGTCTTCTATGCGACTTGTCCTTGTCCCGAAATGAAAACGTTAAAACGTTAAACGTTAATAGGGTGGAATCGGGGAGCAGCGCACCCGTTCCATCAACCGTATTTCCCCCGCGGATCGGTTCTAACTTATGATCATGAGTGATCCTAAGTTACGGCCATGTGCGGTCGTAAGCAAGCCTCGGCAAGGTGTTTTGTCGTTTAGTGAAGATTGTGTTTCGGGCTGTGTCATGATTGGGTGTACATGACGGTTTGCACAACTCAAATAATTGGCCCGAAAAAGTAAGTTAACTTCGTTGGCCTACGAAGTTAACTTCATCAGCCTACGAAGTTAACTTCATCAGCCTACGAAGTTAACTTCATCGGCCTATGAACTTAACTTCATAAAAAGGGGTGAAAAAATGCGTGCTTACCGCCACGGTAGACTCGGGAGGCAAGGTAGGGCAAGGGTAGGGGCTTTTGGGGCGCACCCCAATATGATAAGCCTGCTATTTATAGTCCTTCTGTCAGAAACTTGCGAAGATGTATGTGCGTGATGCCGTCATCATCATTCTTGGTGAGCAGAGGGGTCATGGAGATAACGTACTTCGGATAGTTGTCCTTGATGGCATGAAGATTGCCAAACTCTCGCTCTCTCGTTGCCTTGTCGTAGATGATATAGGACGCTTGTACATAGATGCGTTCACCTCCCGGCTTGGTACATACAAAGTCGATTTCTCCAGCTTGCAATTGTCCCACATATACTTGATAGCCCAAACGTATGAGATGCTGATAGATGATATTCTCTATCACTTTCTCAATGTCTCCTTCGCGCGTTCCTCCAGCAATGGCATTTCGAATGCCGTTGTCTTCGAAGTAAAACTTGTCGTTGGTTTCAAAGATTCGTTTGCCGTGGATGTCATAGCGGTTCACCTTGTGCAGGATGTAGGCTTCGCAAAGGAAGGAAATGTAGTTGATGATGGCCGTGGAGGTTATTGATTCACCTTGCGATTTCATGTATTTGGCGATACTGTTGGCAGAGATGAGCTTGCCTGTATTATCTGCAAGAAAACGCACCAGATTCTCTAAGAATGGTACGTTTCTTATCTGGTTGCGCATGATGACATCCTTGAGCAAGACGGTGTGGTAGATATCTATCTGATACTCACGGGCGTCGTCTTCTTCCAAACCTATTTTGGCTAAGCCAGGCAGGCCACCATACTGAATGTACAGAGCAAGCGCTTCGTCATTATCCACTAGATGATGGAATTGCAAAAACTCGTTGTAGCTTAGCGACTGGATATAGATTTCCTTATATCTCCCGCCTATGATGGTGCTTAGTTCGTTGCTCAGCATACGAGCATTGCTACCTGTGATGATAATATCTGTGTTGGGTTCTGTACGATAGCTTCGGATGGAGCGTTCGAATTCCTTGATGTCTTGTATCTCATCAATAAGGACATAATTATGTTTGTCGGAATGAAAATGCTGTCCGATATACTCGTTGAGATCTTGGTAGGTCTGAATGTGGTCAAACTCTCTTTTCTCCTTATCTATATAGATGATATTGTTGCTGCTATCTGATATTTTACGGTTACGAATCATCTTCATCATGCAGCTTTTGCCCACACGACGTTGGCCTACTAAGACGATGATGGTCTCCTTGCCAAGAAACCTTTCTATTTTGTCGATATATGATTGACGAATAATAGTTGCCATGATTTTGTCTTTTATAGAAGAAACTTTTTGCAAATATACGACTTTTATCTTTTATAGAAGATAAAATGTGGGACAATTTTGCTTTTGTCTTCTATAAAAGATAAAAAACTCCCTCGATTTGCAATAAGATAAGCTGCACTCGGCAATAAAAAAGAATGTGATTCTTTTTGTATTGCCCTCGATTTGCATTATCTTTTGATAAGATAAAGCTGCACTCGGCAATAAAAAAGAATGTGATTCTTTTTGTATTGCTCTCGATTTGCATTATCTTTGTACCATGATATTCTATTTCTCAGGCACAGGAAACACGCTATGGGCAGCACAGACGCTTGCCGAGCGGTTGGGAGATCGGCTTGTCAATATGGCCGACGCGATAGGGAGGAGAGGGACGTTATACCCTCGGAGAACATGAGGCCATCGGCTTCGTCTTTCCCGTTCATGGCTGGCGTACGCCCCGCCTTGTCCGGCAGTTTATCGACCAGCTTTCGATAGATGCTGGTGGAAAGTCCCACTACGCCTACCTCATCCTCACGGCAGGCGACTCCATCGGTCGCACCGTGGAGCGTCTGCTGCCCCATCTGCGCGCCAAGGGTATTGATCCTCAGCTCTTTGCCTCAATCATCATGCCCGAGTCCTATGTCGGACTGCCCTTCATGGATGTCGATACGCCCGCCAAGGAGCAGAAGAAGAAGGACGAGGCTGCCCGCCAGCTCGACGCCCTCGTTGAGACCATTGCCCGATGGGACTGCAGACGGCGTGACGACTCTTTTCGCTCGCTCACACGCGGTCCGATCCCAGGGTTCTTCTCCGGTCCCGTGGGGAGCTTCTTCGAGCGTTTCCTCATCACCGACAAGCCCTTCCATGTCGTTGCCGATCGCTGCGTCAAGTGCGGACGTTGCGCCAGCGTCTGTCCCGTAGGCGATATTGAGGGAGGCAAGGGCCGTCAGCCCCAGTGGCTTCACCATGACGACTGCCTCACCTGCTTCTCCTGCTACCACCATTGTCCCACCCACGCCATCGAGTTTGGCGGACGGACGAAGCACAAAGGACAGTATTTCTATACGCGCAGGAAGTAGGGCGGGGGAGGTTTTGTCCTCCCGCTTTCGGGATGGTCTCGGGACGCCTTCGGGAGAAGACCTATCGCTCCCTCTGCTGGATGTACTGATATGAATCCTAACTTTTCAAGCCCACAGGAGGAATAGGCGTTGTCGAATCGTTGGTCTGAATCCTGTATTCCCAATCCTCGATGGTTCTGGTTGTGGTACTGAAGTTGATACCTATTTTAACGAGCTTTCTGCCATCAGCCTCAAAAGGAACCATATAGCCTTTGTCGTCTATTTGGGCTAAGGCTTCCTGGGCGGACTTGTTGATTTTTATCTCGAAGACGAAGATGGTGCTGGGAGAGAACATCACCGCATCGGCTCTTCCCCTACAACTCTTTACCTGTGTGAGAACAGCTATGTTCATCATCGAAAGCATGATGTAGAAAACGGTCTCATAATAATACTCGTTTTTCTGCATATCTGCCAGTACATCCTTTCCGCCTTCTGGATAAGGTATAGAGGCAAAGTAGGACCTCATCAGCGTCATCGCCTTGTCGATATCTCCATACACCAACGCCTGATAGAATTTTGCCGCAAAGCCAAGCGAAGTGCCATCGCTCAGATTCGTGTAAAGCGGCAGCAGGTTCTCCATCAATCCTCCCTTTACTTCCTTGTTTGGAATACCCAGATAGTATCCATTGGTCAAAGGATCATATCTTTTGATAGTAAGATAACCGCTCTGATAAAGCAGCGGGAGGGCATCCGTCATTCTTTCCGTAGGACGGTCGAATGAGGACGGAAAGGCGAAAACCTCATCCAGATTCATAACGTCTGTGTTGAATCTTTGCATCTGATGAATCAGATAAGTAGGAGTGGCTGTGGCAAACCAGTAGCTGCTGATGTAGCCGGCGGCAAAGCAACGCATCAAACTGAAGGGATTGAAGATATCCGGACAGTTGCGGCTGAAATGATAGCCATCATAGTTTTCGGTCAACTCTTGCTCCATTCTTTCAAAAGTCAATCCGTTGGTTGCTGCCAACTGCTCAATGTCCTGTTTCAGAGTCGTGGTGAGTTCTTCCTTGGTAATGCCGCAGATGGCAGCGAACTCTGGGTCCATGCTGATATTGGCCAGATTGTTGATGGTACTGAAGATGCTGAGTTGTGAGAATTTCGTGATTCCCGTGATGAAGGCGAACCTGATGTGGGCGTCATTGGCCTTGATTGGGGCATAAAACTCCTGCATGACGGTCCTGATCGCTGCGAGTTTGTCCTCGTCGTGGAGCACATCAAGAAGCGGAGCGTCATATTCGTCTATTATAATGACAACAGGTTTGCCTGTGTGCTCTTTTGTCGAGACAATCAGGCTCTTGAGTCTGTCTCCGGGAGTTTTGCTTTCTGGACTCTTTCCCCAAATGCTTTCATATTGGGAAAGCAAGACGTTGAATTTAGATTGTAAATCTTTGAGATCGCAATTCTTGAATGTTGACATGTCGAAGTGAAGGACTGGGTGTTCCGTCCACTCCTTTTCCAAGCCCTCGATGGCAAGCCCCTTGAACAGATCTTTCTCACCTGCAAAATAGGAATGAAGCGTACTGCTGAGAAGGGATTTTCCGAAGCGACGGGGACGGCTGAGAAATACATATTTGTACTTCTTGGTCATCCGATAGACGAGTGCTGTTTTGTCTACATAAACGCATTGTCTTGCGATGAGGTCGCTGAAAGTCTGTATTCCCACAGGATAAATTCTTTCCACCATGGTCTTTGCTTTTTTTCTTTGTGGCAAAGTTACGAAAAGTTTTTGAGTATAGAGCGAATAAAAAGAAAAAGGTTTTTACGAGAAATAGGGTGACAAGGTCGTTCGTGTGGTTTCAATACAACTTCTGGCGTATAATAAAACCTGTCGGATACTAATAAAAACGGTCGGATACTACTAAGAAACCCCAACCAGCCTCAGGCTGATTGGGGTTGATATGATAGTCTTCTGTCTATTCGGTTGGGCCTTCAGCTATATGACTTGTCTTTCAGACTACTCCATAAGTTTTCTGACTACTTCATAAGTCTTCAGACTACTCCATAGGTCCATGAGCCTTTCTGACTACTCCATAAGCCTTTTGACAACCTATTCTTCCGTCGTTCTGCTGTCGGCCAGCACCCGCCATAGTTTTTCGTCGGGCAGGGGCGAGACGACATCGATCGGCTGTTTGCTCACAGGATGTACAAAGGTCACGCGGTGGCTCAGCAGGCTGATGCCTCCATCGGGGTTGGATCGCGGCGCGCCATACTTCAAGTCGCCCTTGATGGGGCAGCCGATATGAGCCAGCTGCGTGCGGATCTGATGGTGGCGTCCCGTGAGCAGGTGGATTTCGAGCAGCACGTAGCGGTCGCTACGCCCGATGACCTTGTAGCGCAGCATAGCCTTCTTGCTGCCCGCCACCTCGTGGTCGTAGGCATAGGTCTTGTTCTGTCGCTCGTTGCGCACCAGCCAGTTGGTCAGCAGTCCCTCCGCTTCGGCCGGCTCATGCTGGACGATGGCCCAGTAGGTCTTGTGGACCTCACCCTTGCGAAACAAATCGTTGAGGCGGCTCAGCGCCTTCGAGGTCTTGGCAAAGACGACCAGTCCGGCCACGGGGCGGTCCAGACGGTGGACCACACCGAGAAAGACGTTGCCCGGCTTCTGATACTTCTCCTTCAACCATTCCTTGACGGTATAGCAGAGCGGAAGGTCGCCCGTCTTGTCGCCCTGTACGATTTCGCCCACCTCCTTATAGACGACGATGACGTGGTTGTCCTCGTAGAGTGGCTGCATCGTGCCTTACATGTTCATGCCGCCATCGACCTGGATGACCTGGCCGCTGACATAGCTTGAGAGGTCGGAGGCGAGGAAGAGGCAGACGTTGGCGATATCCTCGGTCTGTCCGCCACGGCGAAGAGGAATCTTGGCCATCCAGCCCTTGCGGATCTCCTCGGAGAGCTGGGCCGTCATCGGAGTCTCGATGAAGCCCGGGGCGACACAGTTGGCGCGCACGCCCTTGGGGCCGAGCTCCTGGGCGATAGACTTGGCCAGACCGATCATGCCTGCCTTGGAGGCCGAGTAGTTGCACTGGCCAGCGTTGCCGTGGACACCCACCACGCTCGACATGTTGATGATGGATCCGCCACGCTGGCGAAGCATGATGGGAGCGCAAGCGTGGATGAAGTTGAAGGCCGACTTCAGGTTGACGTTGAGGACGGCATCCCATTGTGCCTCCGACATGCGGAGCATCAGGCCGTCCTTGGTGATTCCGGCATTGTTGACGAGGATGTCGATGCTGCCGAAGTCGGCGTGGATCTGCTTCACGACGGTCTCGGTCTCGGCAAAGTCGGCGGCATTGCCCGCATAGGCGCGGCAGGTGACGCCCAGGGCCTCGATCTCCTGGCGTGTGGCCTCAAGGCCGGCAGCCATGTCGTCGTTGAGGACAAGGTCGGTGAATGCGATGTTAGCGCCCTCGCTGGCGAACTTCATCGCCACGGCCTTGCCAATACCACGGGCTGCACCCGTAATCAATGCTGTTTTTCCTGTTAAAAGTCCCATAAATCTTTTATTTTGTTGTTGTTACTGTCCTTGTTTCAAAGTCGTCTTGCCCAATGCGCCATAGACCACCTTCGCCACCATCGGCCGCGAGGTCTCCTCGGTCAGCCCGTGGCCCAGCCGCCCGTAGATGAACGGCACCTCCAGACCCTTGATACAGTAGTGGGTGATGTCGGCGACCAGATAGACGTCGTCGATGTCAAACTCGCCGTCGGCCTTGGCTTCGGAATAGACCTTGCGGAAGAGTTCGATCTCGTCCTCGTCGAAGTTCTTGCGCACCTGCTCCACCTTCCAGATGTTGCGGAAGAACTCCGCGCGCAGGTTGCCGTTGCGGATGACGGTCTCCTTGATCATGCTCAGATGGGTGTAGATGAGCTCGATGATCTTGTCCTGGGGACTGATCTTCTTGTTGGCCACTTCGTCCAGCTTGTCCGACAATCGCTCCAGCTCCGACTCGATGACGGCGGAATAGACGTCGTCCTTGCTCTTGAAATAGGTATATAGCGTGCGGCGACCCTTGCCCGAAGCTTTGGCAATGTCGTTCATCGTAGTGTTGGCTATGCCGTTCTTGGCAAACAACTGCCGCGCTACGTCAACTAGTTTTTGTCTCGTTTTCGATATGGACATAATCAAATATACCTAAATACTTAAATAACAGGTTGCACAAGAACCCTTTTCGTGTGCAAAAGTACCAATATTATTTGACAGCACCAAAACTTTCCCCTACAAATTGCACACTTTAACACGCTGTGCATGATACTTGCGAGGTCTTGGCCCGTCGGCTCCTTGCGGGTGAGGGAGGATAGGCGCGTGGGGCAAGAATTCTCCTCGTCGTGGTGGTCCGTGACGTCGCGAGGGAGAAATCCTTTGTGATATTTACCGCCTTAAATTTGCCGTTTTGAAGAAATAATTGTATTTTTGCACAAACTTTGAATATGGCAGAGGAAACAAAAAATTATTGCGCTATGTTTCAGCCCTTTAGCTTCCGACGCGATCAGGACGCGTTCGGAGGAAGGTGGCGTGTTGGCCCTATTCAATCACTCATTAGAAAACACTTTTAAGCTAAAAAAAATTATGTGTGGTATTGTAGGATACGTTGGAACGAAAAGACAGGCTTACCCCATACTGATCAAGGGGTTGAAGCGATTGGAATATCGTGGTTACGATAGTGCCGGAGTGGCCTTGATCAATCCCGACGGCGTGCTGAGCGTCGATAAGGAGAAGGGCAAGGTGGCCGATCTGGAGCGCTATTGCGCGGACAAGGACACACGAGGCACGATCGGTATCGCCCACACGCGTTGGGCCACCCATGGCGAGCCCTCGGCGCGCAACGCCCACCCCCACTACTCGCAGTCGCGCAACCTGGCCATCATCCACAACGGCATCATCGAAAACTATGCCGAGATCAAGGCGCGCCTGGAGGAGAAGGGCGTCCGTTTCCGTTCCGATACCGATACGGAGGTGCTCGTGCAGCTCATCGAGTACATCCAGGAGCGCAAGCAGATCGAACTGCTGCCTGCCGTCCAGCTGGCCCTTCATCAGGTCGTAGGCGCCTATGCCATCGCCCTGCTCGACAGTCGCCATCCCGACACCATCATCGCAGCGCGCAAGCAGAGCCCGCTGGTGGTGGGTATAGGCGAGGGAGAGTTTTTCCTCGGGTCGGACGCCAGCCCCATCATCGAGTTTACCGACAAGGTCGTCTATCTCGAGGACGGCAACATCGCCGTGATGAAAGCCGGCGAGGAGTTGCAGATCGTCAATATATATAATGAGAAACTGCTGCCCGAGGTCAAGACCGTCGATATCGACCTCGGACAGATCGAGAAAGGAGGCTTCCCCCACTTCATGCTCAAGGAGATCTTTGAGCAACCCGAATGTCTGGAGAACTGCATGCGCGGGCGCATCAACGTGGACCACAACCACGTGGCCCTCTCGGCCGTCATCGACTACCGCAAGGAGCTGCTCGCGGCCAAGCGCATCATCATCGTGGCCTGTGGCACGAGCTGGCACGCCGGCCTCATCGGCAAGCAGCTCATCGAGTCGTTCTGTCGTGTGCCCGTCGATGTGGAGTACGCCTCGGAGTTTCGCTACCGCAACCCCGTGGTAGGACCAGGCGACGTGGTCATCGCCATCTCGCAGAGTGGCGAGACGGCCGACACGCTGGCAGCCGTGGAACTGGCCCGCGAGCGTGGCGCCTTCATCTATGGCGTTTGCAACGCCGTGGGAGCCAGCATCCCGCGCGCTACCCATACGGGATCCTACATCCATGTGGGCCCCGAGATTGGCGTGGCCTCGACCAAGGCCTTCACGGGCCAGGTCACGGTGCTCACCCTCTTCGCCCTCGCCCTCGGTGCCGCCAAGGGCACGGTGGCGCGCGAGGAGTATGTGCGCACCATCGAGGAACTGGCCAACATCCCAGACAAGATCCGCGAGGTGCTGAAGCTCAGCGACCAGCTGGCCGAACTCGCCCGTACCTTCACCTATGCACACAACTTCCTCTACCTCGGCCGTGGATACAACTATCCCGTCGCGCTGGAGGGAGCTCTGAAGCTGAAGGAGATCTCCTACATCCATGCCGAGGGCTATTCGGCAGCCGAGATGAAGCACGGCCCCATCGCGCTCATCGACTCCGACATGCCCGTCGTGGTCGTGGCTACCCACGACGCGATGTACGAGAAGGTGCGCTCCAACGTCCAGGAGATCAAGGCACGCGAGGGACGCGTCATCGCCTTTGTCTCGAAGGGCGAGCAGGACATCACCCGGATGGCCGACGCGACGATCGAGCTGCCCGACACGCTGGAGTGTCTGGAGCCGCTCATGGCCACCGTTCCCCTGCAGTTGCTGGCCTACTACATCGCTGTCTGCAAAGGCAAGGATGTGGACCAGCCGCGCAACCTGGCCAAGAGCGTGACGGTGGAATAACAAAAAAGCAATAATGTCTAAATAAGCCCGTCGCCGACGTGGCGGGCGTGAACAAGATATATGGAGAATAACATACACGAGGATTGTGGCGTGGCCATGATTCGCTTGCTGAAACCGCTGGAGTACTACCAGCAGAAGTATGGTACATGGATGTACGGCCTCAACAAGCTCTATCTGATGATGGAGAAGCAGCACAACCGTGGCCAGGAGGGCGCCGGCATGGCGGCCGTGAAGCTCCAGTCGGAGCCGGGTAATGAGTATATGTTCCGCGAGCGGGCGGAGGGCAAGAACGCCGTGACCGATATCTTCGGTATCGTGCACGAGAAGCTGAGCCACTACACGCCCGAGCAGCTTTCCGACGCCACTTTCGCGAGCGACCATCTGCCCTTTGCGGGCAACCTGTACATGGGCCACCTGCGCTATTCTACCACGGGCAAGAGCGGCCTTACCTATGTGCACCCGTTCCTGCGCCGCAACAACTGGAAGGCCAAGAACCTCTGCATGTGTGGCAACTTCAACATGACCAACATCGAGGAGATCTTCCAGAAGCTCACCCGCCAGGGCCAGTGTCCGCGCATCTATAGCGACACCTATATCCTGCTGGAGCTGATGGGCCATCGCCTCGACCGCGAGGTGGAGCGCAACTTTGTCATTGCCCGCGACAACGGACTGAAGGACCAGGACATCACGCGCTACATCGAGGACCATGTCGAGATGGCCAATGTGCTCAAGACGACCATGACCGACTTCGACGGAGGCTATGTCGTCTGTGGCATCACCGGCAGCGGCGACTTCTTCTCCATGCGCGACCCCTGGGGCATCCGTCCGGGCTTCTACTACAAGAACGACGAGATCGTCGTCGTCGCCTCGGAGCGCCCTGTGCTGCAGACCACCTTCGACCTCGAGTGTGAGGACATCCAGGAGCTGCAGCCCGGCGAGGCCATCATCGTCAATAAGGCCGGCGAGTGCTCCATGCACCAGATCGTGCCGCAGCGTGGCGACGCCGCCTGCTCCTTCGAGCGCATCTACTTCTCCCGCGGATGCGACCGCGATATCTACAACGAGCGCAAGAAGCTCGGAGAGCAGCTCACGGATCCCGTCCTCAAGGCGGTCGATTACGATATCAACCACACCGTGCTCTCCTTCATCCCCAACACCGCCGAGGTGGCTTTCTACGGCCTCGTGCAGGGTTGCGAGCGCTGGCTCACGGAGCGCAAGATAGAGCAGGTGCGCCAGTTGGAGAGCGTCGAGGAGGTGGACGACGAGGCCCTCATCAGTGTCCTGCGCCAGCATGTGCGCTCTGAGAAGGTGGCCTGGAAGGACATCAAGCTGCGTACCTTCATCACCGAGGGCAACTCGCGCAACGACCTCGCAAGTCACGTCTATGACATCACCTACGAGAGCATCGAGGGTGGGGTGGACAACCTGGTCATCATCGACGACTCCATCGTTCGCGGCACGACGCTCAAGGAGAGCATCCTCCGCATCCTCGACCGCCTCCATCCGAAGAAGATCGTCGTGGTGTCGAGTGCGCCGCAGATCCGCTATCCCGACTACTACGGCATCGACATGGCCCACCTGGAGGAGTTTTGCGTCTTCCGTGCCACGGTGGCGCTGATCCAGGAGCGGGGCATGGAGGACGTGCTCGGCGAGGTCTATAGCAACTGTCTCAAAGCCCTGCGCAAGCCGAAGGGCGCCATCGAGGAAAACCCCGTCAAGGGCGTCTATAAGCCGTTCACGGTGGAGGAGATCAACCGCAAGATTGTCGAGATGCTGCGTCCGCAGGGCATGACGACGCCTGTGGAACTGGTCTTCCAGAGCATAGAGGGACTCCATGAGGCCATCCCCTACAACCATGGCGACTGGTACTTCACGGGCGACTATCCCACCGACGGTGGCATGCGCCAGGTCTGCAGAGCCTATATCAATTTTTATAAGAACATAATTCAAAACTCTTAATAATGCGCAAAGTAACCTTACAGCTCAGCGACGGTACTGAGTTTCATGGTAAGAGCTTCGGCTACGAGCAGCCCGTGGCCGGCGAGGTAGTGTTCAACACTGCCATGATGGGCTACCCTGAGAGCCTTACCGACCCGTCCTATGCGGGTCAGCTTCTCACGATGACTTTTCCGTTGGTGGGCAACTATGGCGTGCCGCCATTCACATTTGACAAGCAGACGGGTCTTCCCGACTTCATGGAGAGCGACCGTATCTACGCCTCCGCATTGATTGTATCTGATTATAGCGAGCAGCATTCCCATTGGAATGCCGTCGAGAGCCTCGGCGAGTGGCTCCAGCGCGAGAAGGTGCCTGGCATCACGGGCATTGACACGCGCGAACTGACGAAGGTGCTGCGCGAGCATGGCGTGATGATGGGCAAGATCCTCTTCGACGATGAGCCCAACAACGTGCCGGAGGCCGACTATGAGGGCGTCAACTTCGTGGACCGCGTCTCCGTCAAGGAGATCGTCCGCTACAACGAGGGTGCGGGCCGCAAGGTCGTGCTGGTCGATTGTGGCGTCAAGGCCAACATCATCCGCGAGCTGATCCAGCGTGGCGTGGAGGTGGTCCGCGTGCCCTGGAACTACGACTATACCGACATGGAGTTTGACGGTCTCTTCCTGGCCAATGGTCCTGGCGATCCCGACATGTGCTCCGAGGCCGTGGAGATCATCCGCAAGCAGATGAGCCGCAGCCGCAAGCCCATCTGTGGTATCTGTATGGGCAACCAGTTGCTCTCCAAGGCTGCTGGCGCCACGATCTATAAGTTGAAGTACGGCCACCGCGGCCACAACCAGCCGGTGCGCATGGTGGGCACGCAGAAGTGCTTCATCACCTCGCAGAACCACGGCTACGCCGTCGATGCGCGCACGCTGGACAAGGACTGGGAGGAGCTCTTCGTCAATATGAACGATGCCTCCAACGAGGGTATTCGCCACAAGGAGAACCCCTGGTTTAGCTCGCAGTTCCACCCCGAGGCTTGCTCGGGCCCGGTCGATACGGAGTTTATGTTCGATAAGTTTGTTGAAACATTGAAGCAGTCATGATAGAACAACATATAAAGAAGGTATTGATTCTCGGTTCCGGCGCGTTGAAGATTGGTGAGGCCGGCGAGTTTGACTACTCCGGCAGCCAGGCCCTCAAGGCCCTGCGCGAGGAAAATATCGAGACGGTGCTCATCAACCCCAATATTGCCACGGTGCAGACCTCCGAGGGTGTGGCCGACCAGATCTACTTCCTCCCCGTGCAGCCCTATTTCGTTGAGCGCGTTATCGAGAAGGAGCGTCCCGACGGCATCCTCTTGTCCTTTGGTGGACAGACCGCACTCAACTGTGGTGTGGAACTGGAGAAGAGCGGCGTGCTGAAGAAGTTTGGCGTGAGCGTCCTGGGTACACCCGTGGAGGCCATCATGAACACGGAGGACCGCGAGCTCTTCGTCGAGCAGCTTGACCAGATCGACGTCAAGACCATCAAGAGCGAGGCTTGCGAGGACATGGAGCAGGCCCGCAAGGCTGCTGAGCAACTCGGCTACCCCGTCATCATCCGTGCAGCCTATGCGCTGGGCGGACTGGGTAGTGGCTTCGCAGACAACGAGGAGGAGCTGACCCGCCTCTGCGAGAAGGCCTTCTCTTTCTCTCCCCAGGTGCTGGTGGAGAAGAGCCTCAAGGGCTGGAAGGAGATAGAGTACGAGGTGGTGCGCGACCGCTACGACAACTGCATCACGGTCTGCAACATGGAGAACTTCGACCCGCTGGGCATCCATACGGGTGAGAGTATCGTCATCGCTCCGTCGCAGACTCTGACCAATAGCGAATATCACAAGCTGCGTGCGCTCTCCATCAAGATCGTGCGCCATATCGGCATCGTCGGCGAGTGCAACGTGCAGTACGCCTTCGACCCGCAGAGCGAGGACTATCGTGTCATCGAGGTCAACGCGCGCCTCTCCCGTTCTTCGGCCCTGGCTTCCAAGGCCACGGGCTATCCCCTGGCTTTCGTGGCCGCCAAGCTTGGCCTGGGCTACGGACTCTTCGAACTGAAGAATTCCGTCACCAAGACCACCTCGGCCTTCTTTGAGCCGGCCCTCGACTATGTGGTCTGCAAGATTCCGCGCTGGGATCTGAGCAAGTTCCGCGGTGTGGACAAGGAGCTGGGCAGCTCCATGAAGTCGGTCGGCGAGGTGATGGCCATCGGTCGCAACTTCGAGGAGGCTATCCAGAAGGGTCTGCGCATGATTGGACAGGGAATGCACGGCTATGTGGAGAACAAGGAGCTGGAGATCGACGATATCGACGCGGCGCTGCGTGAGCCGACGGACAAGCGTGTCTTCGTCATTTCCAAGGCCATGCACAAAGGCTACTCCGTCGATCAGATCCACGATCTGACGAAGATCGACCGCTGGTTCCTCTACAAGCTGCGCCATATCATCGACATCGACGAGGAGCTGAAGCGCCACAACGTCAACACGCTGGGCAAGGACCTGCTCCGCGAGGCAAAGGTCTATGGCTTCAGCGACTTCCAGATAGCACGCGCCATCGGACTGGAGGATGAGTGCAAGAACATGCACCAGGCCAACCTCGTGGTGCGCAAGTTGCGCAAGAGCTACGGCATCCTGCCGGTGGTGAAGCAGATTGACACCCTGGCCGCTGAGTATCCGGCTCAGACCAACTACCTCTACGTCACCTACGCCGGCACGAAGTCGGACGTGGACTTCCAGAACGACCGCAACTCCGTCGTCGTGCTCGGATCGGGCGCCTACCGTATCGGTAGCTCCGTGGAGTTTGACTGGTGTGGCGTCCAGGCTCTGCAGACTATCCGTCGCCAGGGATACCGCTCCATCATGGTCAACTACAACCCCGAGACCGTCTCCACCGACTACGATATGTGCGACCGTCTCTACTTCGACGAGCTCACCTTCGAGCGCGTGATGGACATCTTCGACCTGGAGCGTCCCCACGGCACGATCGTCTCCACGGGTGGCCAGATCCCCAACAACCTTGCCATGCACCTCGATGCGATGAACGTGCCCATCCTGGGTACGGCGGCCAAGGACATCGACAATGCCGAGGACCGTGCCAAGTTCTCGCAGATGCTCACCGAGCGCGGTATCAACCAGCCCGAGTGGAGTGCGCTGACGAGCATGGAGGACATTGATGAGTTTGTGGCCCGTGTCGGCTTCCCGCTCCTCGTGCGTCCGAGCTACGTCCTTTCGGGCGCTGCCATGAATGTCTGCTCCAACTACGATGAGCTCAAGCGCTTCCTCCAGTTGGCTGCCAACGTCAGCGAGGACCATCCCGTCGTGGTGTCGAAGTTTATCGAGCACGCCAAGGAGATCGAGATGGACGCCGTGGCCCGCGACGGCGAGATCATGGCCTACGCCATCTCCGAGCACATCGAGTTTGCTGGTGTCCACTCTGGCGACGCCACGATTCAGTTCCCGCCGCAGAAACTCTACGTCGAGACCATGCGCCGCATCAAGCGCATCAGCCGTCAGATCGCCGAGTCGCTCCATATCAACGGTCCGTTCAACATCCAGTTTATGGCCCGCGAGAACGACATCTACGTCATCGAGTGCAACCTCCGTGCCTCTCGTTCCTTCCCGTTTGTCTCGAAGGTCCTGAAGCTCAACCTCATCGACTTGGCCACGAAGATCATGCTCGGCGTGCCCGTGGAGAAGCCGAAGAAGAACCTCTTCGACCTCGACTATGTCGGTATCAAGGCCAGCCAGTTCTCCTTTAACCGCTTGCAGAAGGCCGACCCGGTTCTCGGTGTCGATATGAGCTCTACGGGCGAGGTGGGCTGTCTGGGCGACGACACCAATACGGCCCTGCTCAAGAGTATGCTCGCCGTCGGCCACCGCATCCCCGAGAAGAACATCCTGCTCTCCACGGGTGCCGCGAAGCAGAAGGCCGAGATGCTCGACGCTGCCAAGTTGCTCCAGCAGCACGGCTACAAGCTCTATGCCACGGGCGGCACGTCGCGCTATCTGACCGAGAACGGTGTGGAGAACACGCTAGTCTATTGGCCTTCGGATGCCGACAAGAAGCCGCAGGCCCTCGACATGCTCCACGAGAAGCAGATCGACATGGTGGTCAACATTCCGAAGGATCTCACCGTCCACGAGCTCTCCAACGGCTACAAGATCCGCCGTGCGGCCATCGACCTCAACATCCCGCTTATCACCAACAGCCGTTTGGCCTCCGCTTTCATCCGCGCTTTCTGCACGGTGAAGCCCGAGGACATCGACATCAAGCCGTGGGGTGCCTATTAAGTCAGGAATAGACCTATTTCTCAGAACCATATCGGGCTTCGTCCGTTTGATGCTATGTTGTCAGACGGGCGAAGCCTGTTTCTCCTCGCGAGGCTGCTGCGCTTCTGAGGGATCAAGTCTTACCTCATCCCAACATTTTCACCCATCCCAACATTTTCACCCATCTCAACATTTTTAACTCATCTCGGCAATTTCACCCCATCCTAATGTTTTCACCCCATCAAACCCCAGTCTTTACGATGCGACAACTCCTCTACACATTCTTTCTCATGGCCACGGCCGCTCTCTTCTCCTGTGGCAACAATACCCTCCACGGCGAGCATTACGACACGACGCTGGTCGATACGATGCTGGCGATGGTGCCAGGCGGATCGGACGATAGCGACGCCACGCCGCTGCAATGGACCTACAATGCCGACTCCACGCTGGCCACGCTCACGAGCCGTGCCAACCACAAGTCGCAGATCACGGCCCAAAACAAGATGACCATCCAGGTGAGGCTGCGCAAGGGCATTGGCACGCAGACCTTCCTCGTGCTTCGCGACGGCGAGCGCTTCGCCGTGGGCAATAGCGACACGGCCAACATCGTCAACGTCTATAGCGAGGGCAAGATGGTGGGCAAATACCGCCACCAGCCCGGACCCAACAATGCGCCCGACACAGCCTTCATCTATGACAAGGCTTTCCTCTTCAACCTGCGCGCCTCCTCCACCATCAAACTTGAGTTCGAGACCTTCACCAGCGGCCGCATGACCTACGACTTCAAGTGTGAGAAGCCCTTGGAATGGACGAAGAAATAGCGTCGGAGCGAAGAAATAGGGTAGGGGCGAAGGAAAAATGGAGGAGTCCGTCGGCGTGGTATAAAAAAATCACGTTGGGGACGGACATTTTTTCTCATATATTTTGCAAGTTCATAGGAAAGTCGTAACTTTGCACGCGTATAGAATCAATCTAACGAAGAGGCGTGCCGGAGGTTGGCCTCATGCTCCTCAGGGAGCTGCGAGATCGGCCTTCAGAGAACCTAAGTACTAACTATCGTGAGAGTAACCTTTTAATGAAAATGGGACAATCATCGGCGGAGAAAGCACGCAAGGCCATCAATGTGGCCGAAATATGGAGCAAAGTAAGTCATTTGCTGAGCACCAAAAAGTTTTGGATGGAACTGCTCGTCATGACGGTGGGCATGTTTGTGGCCTCCTCGGCCGTCCACTTCTTCCAGGTTCCCAGCAAACTGGTCATCGGGTCGTTCTCAGGACTGGCCCTGGTGGTCTATCAGTTGTTTCCTATTGTTTCTGTAGGTACCTACCTGCTGCTGATCAACATCGTGTTGCTCATCCTGTCCTTCATCCTGTTGGGCAATGAGTTTGGGGCCAAGACCGTTTACACCTCGCTCATCGTAGGTCCGATGGTCGATTTCCTGCAATGGCTTTTCCCCATGAAGCAGTCGCTCTTTGCCGTCACCATCGCCGGCACGGGCCAGGTGATGCTCGATCCGTGGTTTGACCTGCTCTGCTTCGTGCTCGTGCTGGGTCTCTCCCAGAGCATCCTGTTCAGCATCAACGCCTCGACGGGAGGCCTCGATATCGTGGCGAAGATCGTCAATAAGTACTGCCATCTCAACCTCGGCTCCTCGGTCATGGTCTGTGGCTGCGTCATCTGCTCCATGGCCATTCTCGTCAACGACATCTCAATGGTGCTCGTGGGTCTGATCGGTACATGGCTCAACGGTCTGGTCATCAACTACTTCATGGAGAAAATCAATCAGAAGACGCGCGTCTTCATCATCTCCGACGACCACGAGAAGATCCAGCAGTATGTCATCAACACCATGCGCCGCGGCCTCACGCTCCATCCCGTCTATGGCGGCTACAGCAACCAGCGGCAGATGCAGATCGAGGTGGTGCTCACCCCCGACGAGTTCTCCGACTTGGTCGATTTCATGCACAAGGAGAAGATACGATCCTTCATGACCTCCGATACGGTCAGTCAGGTGCATGGTATATGGAACAAGCGCCACCTGCTCGACTTCTCGGGCGAATGAGGCTCCCGCTCTCCGCGGTAGAAGTGGTCTATGGACTCGGTTGGGCAGGTCTATGGACACAGCCAGAGTGTCTTTGGACTCAGCCAGCGTGTCAATGAACACAGCCAGAGCGGCAATGGACACAGTAGGCGAGTCAATGGACGCAATGGGGGGCGGTGATGAATGGAAACGTGAATCAAAAAAAGAAAAAGATAAGCCTTGGGTGCGGGCAAGCGCAGCGGTTCGGAGAAGTCCGTCCTGCCAGCAAAAGCACCCGTTTCAAGACCCGTGAGGGCTAAAGAAGATGTGTATCTATTGTTTAGTTTTATTAGTGTTTTGTGTATCTATTGTGTAATTGTTGGCTCATCAGGTTGACGTAATATTTGGGTATTAAGAGATAAATCAGGTAATAAGAAGAAAGGGCAGACAGGTTGAGAAGACCTTCTGCCCTTTTGGTTTCGATTGTCGGGAGCGTCTTGCGCCTTGGTGGCTCACGCTTCCTTTGGCTTCCTGCGCCTTGATAGCTTTGCCAATTTTGGTTCGCCTTTATTCCACCGTGATCTCGCCCGCGAGGCTCTGCTGCATGAGGCGGCGTATGTCTGCGGGATCCTTGTAGCGCGCCTGCAGAAACATCAGTTTGGTCAGGGCAGCCTCGACGGTGGAGTCGTAGCCGCTGATCACTCCTGCGTCCTTGAGATGGAATCCCGCGTCGTAGCGGCTCATCTCGACCTGTCCGCTCACACACTGGCTGATGTTGACCACCGTGATGCCACGGTCGTAAGCCTCTCGCAGCAGTCGTGTGAGCCACGGATACTGCGGTGCGTTGCCCGATCCGTAGGTGCGCATGATGATGCTCTTCAGTTCCGGTGCGTCCATCATGTGGCGCACGATGTTCTCCTGTACGCCCGGGAAGAGCGAGAAGACATAGACGTCGCTGTTCATCTCGCGGTGGAAGCGTGTCGGCTTCGTGTAGTCGGGCTGCAGGATGTAGGGATCGTGGAAGGAGAAGTTGATGCCCGCGTCGCAGAGGTGGGGATAGTTGAAGGAGTGGAAGGCGTTGAACTCCTCCGCGCTCTGCTTCGTGGCTCGGTTGCCTCGGATCACATGGCCGTCGAAGTAGATGCAGACCTCGGGTATCTTTGGTCTGCCGTCCGCGCCGTAGGTCGAGGCCAGTTCGAGGCTCGACATGAGGTTCTCCTTGCCGTCGGTGCGCAGTTGTCCGATGGGCAGCTGCGATCCCGTGAGCACGACCGGCTTCTGCAGGTTTTCGAAGAGGAAGGAGAGGGCCGAGGCCGTATAGGCCATCGTGTCCGTGCCGTGGAGTATCACGAAGCCGTCATACTGTTCGTAGTGCTTCGCTATCACGTCCACCATGCGCACCCAGTATTCCGGCGACATGTCGGAGGAGTCGAGTGGCGGGTCAAACTGCACGGTGTCCACCTTCGCTGGCAGCTGGTCGTATTCGGGTATCTTCTCCAGCAGGTGCGAGAAGTTGAGCGGTTCCAGCGCCCCCGTCTTCGGGTTTTTGTCCATGCCGATGGTGCCACCGGTATAGACCAGCAGCACCTTCTTGGTTCTCTTTGTTTCAGTCTCCATGATGCGTCAGAAGGTATTGTCGTTGATACATTGGTTGTTCTATATTTCTATATTCCCGTGTCGGGCAGATGGAAGCGGTAGTGCTTGTTGAACACCTCTTTCACCTGGTTGATCTCCAGAAACGTTGTCCCGTTGCCTTTGCCCAGCGATCCCGACAGGTAGGCGATCTTGTCCTCCTCGCCGATGAATCCCTTCTGTCTCAGCATACGCAGGGCGGCGGTGAACATATACTGCGCCGTGACGTGCTGCTGCTGGTGGATGGCGATAATGCCGTAGCTTAGGTTGAGCCAGCGCTGCAGTTTCTCCTTGTAGCAGATGGCCAGCACGGGGTTGGGTCCGCGGAAGGAAGCCAGCGTGCGCGCCGTCTCTCCCGTCCCGCTGTCCGTGATGATGCCTTTGACGCCGAGATACTCCGTGGCCTCGATGGCGCTCTTGGAGAGAAACTCTCGCTGGTTGATGTCTGCCAAAGGCACCTTCAGGTAGCCCTCGCGGTGGGCGTCCTGCTCCGCCTGTTCCGCCACGCGTGCCATGGTCTGCACGGCTTCCAGCGGATATTTGCCGTTGGCCGTCTCGCCGCTGAGCATCAGGGCGTCGGTATGCGAGAAGACGGCGTTGGCGATGTCCGTCACTTCGGCGCGGGTGGGGCGCGGGTTGTTGATCATCGTGTGGAGCATCTGTGTCGCCACGATGACGGGCTTGTGCTTGCGGATACACTTTTCGATGATGCGGCGTTGTATGCCCGGTATCTGCTCGATGGGCACCTCTATGCCCAGGTCGCCGCGGGCTATCATGATGCCGTAGGAGGCGTCGATGATCTCGTCGATGTTATCCACGCCCTCCTGGTTCTCTATCTTCGAGATGATCTTGATGTCGGAGTGGTAGGCGTCGAGGATGCGCTGCACGGCGTGCACGTCCTTGGCCGATCTCACGAAGGAGTGGGCTATGAAGTCGATGTCCTGGTCTATGGCCAGTCGTATCATGCGCTTGTCGCGGTCGGAGAGAGCCGGCAGGTCGATGTGCTCTCCCGGCACGTTCACGCTCTTGTGCGCGCCCAGCGTGCCGTCGTTGAGCACCCGTGCCGTCAGCGTGTCGCCCTCTTTGCCGACTACCTTCATGGCCAGCGCTCCGTCGTCGAAGAGCACGTCGTCGCCCACCTTCACGTCGTTGGCAAAGCTGGTGCACGAGACGCACACGTGGTCGTGGGTCGTCTCCGTGTCGGGATGGCCGCTGATGGCCACCTGTTCGTCCGTCTTGTATGCTATGGGCTCTTTGACGCCCGTCGTTCTCACCTCGGGTCCCTTGGTGTCTATCAGCAGGGCGAGATGTGGCGTGACGGCCCTTGTGTTGCGGATGATCTTGCGGATGCCCTCCGGTGTAGCGTGGGCCGTGTTCATTCTCACGACGTTCATGCCGGCGAAGAACAAATGGCGAAGGAAGTCCTGCTCACAGTGCTGGTCGCTGATGGTGCATACTATTTTTGTCTGTTTCATGCTCTATCCTTTGTTATGTTACTGCAAAGGTACAAAAAAAATGCGTAATAGCCGCCCTTTCCCCTTTGTTTTTACCGATTATTTCGCCAATGTTTTCCTTCTTTCTCTACTCTTTGTCTCCCGCCTTGAGTTTGATGATGTCACACCACCTTGTGGTGGGGTTGGGGCTCTTGTATTCGTGCTTGATGGCGTTGGCGAAGATGCCTGCTTTTCCCTCTTCCCCCTGGCGGGTGTACTGCTGCGCCCCCAGCACGATCGTCTCCGTTCCGTAGGTTCGGTTGATGCGGTCGAGCGCCTCGTCCAGGGCCCTTGCTTTGCCGTATTGGTCTGCCGTCACGTCGAAGAGGTCCTGCTGCACTGGGCTCTCGGGCGAGACGCCCATGACGATCACGCCTGCCTTTTTGTATTGGTAGCCCGGCTGGAAGATCCTTTTCAGCACGCCTTTGGCCGTCTGCACCAGCGTGGCGGTGGAGTGGGTGGGCGTGAGGATCCTCGTCTCCTCGAAGTTCCAATACTGGCCGAGGTCTTCCCTGAAGGAATTGGTATGGAGAAACACCCCCACCACCGAGGCCACGCTGTGCTGCGCCCTCAGTTTCTCCGCACACCGTGCCGCATAGTTGGCCACGTGTGTGCTCAGCGTGTCGAGGTCCGCCACCATCCCGTCGAAGCTCCTGCTCGTGCAGATGCTCTTCTTCTTCGCATACTCCTCGTTCGGCACGCAGTCCTTGCCGTTGAGCTCCGCCCATGTGCGGTAGATCACGATGTTGTTGAAATGGGCCCTCACGAAGTCGCCGTGCAGCCTGGTGAAGTCGAGGGCCGTCCTCACCCCATAGGCCGCCAGTTTGGCCGCGTAGCGCCTGCCCACGCCCCACACCTCCTCCACCGGGTAGAGGCCCAGCGCCTTCTCGCGCTTCTCCTCGCTGTCTATCAGGCAGCAGTGGTGATAGCCTGGGTATTTCTTTGCAAAGTGGCTTGCCACCTTCGCCAGCGTCTTGTTGGGTCCTACGCCCACGCTCACCGGCATTCCCACCCAGCGTCTTATCTTTCTGTGCAGCTGCTCGCCCCAGGCCTTCAGGTCCACTCCCTCCAGGTCTTGGAAATAGACGAAGCACTCGTCGATGGAGTAGCGGAAGTAGGCCGGAGCCTCCTGCTTGATGATGGAGACCACGCGGGCCGTCATCTCGCCATAGAGCTCATAGTTGGAGGAGAAGACCGCTATCTGGTCCTTCGGAAACTGCTGCTTGAGTTGGAAAAGGGGTGTTCCCGCCTTCACTCCCAGCGCCTTGGCCTCGTTGCTCCTGGCCACCACGCAGCCGTCGTTGTTGGACAATACGACCACGGGTTTTCCCTCCAGGTCTGGACGGAAAACCCGCTCACACGAGACGTAGCAGTTGTCGCAGTCGATGATGCCGTACATGTCGTCGATTCTTTTTCTCTCCTTTTTTCTCCTCTTTTTCTCGCTGGGCTTCTTTTTCCCTTGTTGGGCTTTCTCTTTCCCCCGGGGCTTCTCTTTCCCCCACGGGCCTACGCCTTTTCGAAGGTCCTGATCAGGTGGACCACCACGCCCCACACCTCAAAGTGGTCCTCCTCTCTGATCTTGAAGACGGGGTAGGCGTTGTTGGCTGGGCGCAGTTCGATATATCCCTCGCGCCTGTGGGTGAGGTCGAGATATTTCATCGTAAACTCCCCGTTCCAGAAGGCGACGACGATCGATCCATTGTGTGGCTCCACGGCCCGGTCTATGATCACGCGGTCGCCGTCGAAGATGCCCGCGTCCTTCATCGAGTCGCCCTCCACGTCGCCATAGAACGACGCCTCGGGGTGGCGGATGTAGTCCTTGTTGAAGTCCAGCGTGTCGTGGCGATAGTCGTCCGCCGGCGACGGAAATCCCGCCATGACGGCCGCGTGCTCCAGTTCGAGCTGCGTGTCAAACAATCCCTTTCTGATCTTGATGTTGCTCATGCTTTCTGTGTTGTGGCGGGCGCGCTGGGCGCCCGCCCTTCGTTCTATTCCACAGCCTTGGCAGCCATGGCCTTGGCCTTCGCCGTGGCCTTGTCGAGCGCTGCCTGCGCCTTTCTTCGGGCTGTCTCGCTCTTGGCCTGCGCCACCTTGTCGTAGAGCTCCCAGAGCCTCAGTTTGGCCGTGGCCTCCTTGTATGCCTTGGTGAAGGCGTTGGCCGTGGCCTCCGTGGCCGCTTCCTCCTCGGGCGAGGCGTAGGCGTGTCTGTAGCCCTTCTGTCGGTCCCACAGGCCGCGCGTGAAGTCGGGCACCGCCACCGGTGCGCAGTCGTTGTCCAGCGACAGGGCGCTGAGCTCCGCTATCGAGCACCACTCCGCCAGGTCGTACACGTCCATGTCGAGCGGCAGTCCGTTCTGCAGACAATAGACCAGGCGCGCCGTCATGACAAAGTCCATGCCGCCGTGGCCTCCCACCTCCTTGGCCAGTTTGCCAAACTTCTTCAGGATCGGATGGTCATACTTCTCCTCCAGCGCCTTGCGCTCCGCCTCGGGCATGAAGCTGTGTGTGCTGAGGTTGTCCACCTTCGGCTGCACGCCGCTTGCCGAGAGCTGCTTGCTGCCCAGGGCATATCCCTCGATGGGATACTTGTTGGCAAAGCCCCGCGTGCCCGTGAGCTGGTAGAGACGGTTGTAGGGCTGTGGGTTCATCACGTCGTGCTGCAGCTCTATCACCTTTTGGTTCTCCGTGCGTATGAGCGTCGTGGTGTGGTCTCCGTTGCGGAAGTTGTCACAGGGCTTGCCCGTCTTGGCCTCGACGAGTTCCTTGCCGTGCACGCTCTTCGTGTCCATGGAGACGAGCGTCACCATGCGGTCGCCGCGGTGTATGTCGAGGGCCTGCGCCACGGGTCCGAGTCCGTGCGTGGCATAGAGGTCGCCACGGTTGTCGCGGTTGTATTTCAGTCGCCATCCCAGTTGGTCGGGATCCGATCCGTCGGGGTTCTTCCAGTAGTAGTCCCAGAAGTCGTCGAGGTTGTGGATGTATGCGCCCTGTGCGCGCAGTATCTCTCCGAATACGCCGTGCTGCGCCATGTTGAGCGTGCGCATCTCAAACCAGTCGTAGCAGCAGTTTTCCAGGATCATGCAGTTGAGCTGCTTCTGCTCGGCGAGGTTCACCAGCTGCCAGCACTCCTCCAGGTTCATGGCCGATGGCACCTCGTCGGCCACGTTCTTGCCGTGCTCCAGCGCACATCGTGCCACGACGGCGTGATGCTCCCAGTCTGTGGCGATATAGACGAGGTCAATGTCGTCGCGGCTGCAGAGGGCCTCGTAGCCCTTGGCGCCCGAATAGATGGCTGCGGGCGCCAGTCCGTGCTTGCGCAGGGTCTCGTTGAGCTTGGCTGCGCGCGGCTCCTCAAAGTCGCAGAGCGCCACGATCTCCACGCCGGGGAGCAGGGCGAAGTCGGCCACGGCGTCGGGACCGCGCATTCCCAGTCCCACAAAACCGACGCGCACCGTCTTCATCTTCGGCAGCGTCAGCCCGATCACGTCCTTCTGTCCTGCGGGGCGCTCGGGGCTGTCTATCATGATTTTTCCTTTGTTCCAGTGCCATTGCGTGGAGGGCGAATGCGACTGGGCGCTTGCCGGCAGGGTCCCTGCAGAGAGGATGGCGGCAAGACACATGCCGAGTAATGCTGATTTCTTCATAGCCTCTTGTCTGTTTTGGTAAATGATGGTACAAAAGTACTCATTTTTTTTGGTTCCTCGGCGAGGATACGCTGATATTCTCTTTTTTACTTTGGTATACTCCTTATTATATATAGGTGTTGTCTTGATTTTGCATTCTGTTTGTCGCAAAAATGCTGGGGGCTTGCGACTGTAGCAAGTATGAATGTGTTAAATAACTGTTAAATCTTTCATTATTTCGTTCCGTAATTTGGTGGTTTCGACCAAAAGCCGTACCTTTGCACCCGCAATTGAGATTTGAATCACACCGATTCGATTGCTTATGGTTACATCGCGGAGTGGAGCAGTTGGTAGCTCGCCAGGCTCATAACCTGGAGGTCGCATGTTCGAGTCCTGCCTCCGCAACTCATAACGACATAGCAAGTTGTAAAACAACGAGTTATGTCGTTTTTGTTTTTAGATCGAGACAAAATCTGCGACAAAGATTTTGTACTTTTGCAAATTGTATTGCAAAAGACTGAAATCATGAATCAAGGAAAGACCGTATTCGCTCAGATTATGGTCGCTCATACAAAAAAGACACACCATAGCAATATCTTAGCAGCCGAAACGTTATCTATATAAATGACAAATATGGCACTGAATCAAACCAACAAAACTCGTGTGGATTGTGGAGACCATCTATCGGGCACATAAGATTTCATTCGAGGAATTGAACCGCCGCTGGATGGATAATGTTAGATATGATATCATTATTGCTAATGGAGATAGACAAGTTATATTAGATACTCTATCTGAATCTCTTTGCTAAGCTGAAGAGGTTGCTATAATGACAAATAAAGAAAATGAGCTAAAAAAGAAAACTTATGGGAAAGAATATTTCACTTAAATCAATAGTTGATTTTGAAAACGACAATATCAACTTCTATATTCCCAGCTATCAGCGAGGGTATAGGTGGAAAAGCCGACAAGTCAGTCAGCTGATAGATGATATTGACTCTTTTAGTCCCACCGAATCCACTCCTTTCTATTTTCTCCAGGCATTAGCTGTTGCAAAAGATATAGAGAATAATAGAGTCAATGTAGTGGATGGACAACAGCGACTTACCACGTTAAAGCTGATACTTGGTGAGGAAAGTGGCGAATTGCCAATTGATTATGCCCGTGAGGCAAACGAGGCTCTTGATAAGCATTTTATGAGTATGGCCCAAAAAGTTATTGAGGAAAAATTGGGTGAGACTGGAACCGAAAGAAGAACCGAATTCTGCAAAAAGATAAAAGTGCGTTGCAGATTTCTCTACTATGAAGTTGACATAGATAAGGAATTGTCAACCTTCTACCAACTTAATAGTGGAAAAATCCCAGCAAAGGATTCTGAATTAGTGAAATGCGTCATGCTGACCTTAGGAAATGACGAGTCCTCAGATATAACCAATGCACGTGCTGGCGAATGGGATGAGATTGAGCGCAAACTCAACGATAACAGTTTCTTTTCATTTTGCACACCTAGAGATACCTGGAGAGAAGACGATAGGATGACCGTGTTGTTGCGCTATGCAGGACTGACTCCAACACCGCAAGAACAAAGAGAAGAGGTTTTTCCTTTTCTTACAAGAATCCTTGACGAACTGAAGACCAAGTCGCGTATCACGATTTGGAAAATGATATACTCAGCGTTATATCGTTTATTAGAATGGTACAACGACCCTCTCATGTATCATGCTTTTGGAGCTATTGTTCATCAAAGAAATAATAAGGATATCAAGCCCAAAACAAGAAAGGAGATATTGGACGCTATAGAAATAATAGCAGAATACAAGCCAAAAGAAGACAAGAACGATTACTTCAACTGGGGAGAAGATTTATTTAATTATCTGTTGCTCAGCAATGTCGCTTTCTGTTGGAAAAGATGGCCCTATCGCTATAGCTTTGAAATGCATCGACAAGTAGAAGCTTGGTCGATTGAGCATATATTTGCCAGAAACCAAAAAGTTTTGGATGAAAAAGAACTAGAAGAGTGGTTAGGCAATGATTATTCTAAAAGTGTGTTTGACGAGTATCAAAAAGAATGCAATGAAGAAAAAGAAAAAGGAAAAGGAAAAGGAGATGATTGGCTAGCTAAAAAACTAGGCAGTAGATACCCGACAACAGAAGATAATTCTATCGGGAATCTTGCATTGTTGCCAAAAGATGCAAACTCCTCGTTATATAACAAGTTGTTTGAAGGAAAACGGGAAGCTGTTTCTGAATGGGCACGTAATTGTTGGACTGAGTATTGGGCACCTCCTGTCACAGAAGCCGTGTTTATGAAATCACTCCCTGGATTAAAGATGACAGATCCATATTGGTCAGAAGAAGATAAAAAAGCTTATCGAAATTCTATGACCAAGGACATCGATAGTTTTATTGACAAATTAAAGAATCCTGTAAGATTATGAGAAATGATATTTTAAAGTACTATATCGAAGTACCTGACAATTTGTTTGCACTATTGTCCAGGTATCGTGTGGTTATCCCTGGTATTCAACGCCACTATGTCCAGGGAGCCAATAATCCCAAAGCCGAAAGCGTACGTAAACAGTTTATAAAAGAAATCTTCACTGCAATAGAAGAAAAGCAGAGTGATTTTAATCTGCATTTCATCTATGGCCCCATCAACACTGATGGAGAAGATTCATTCGTACCAGTAGATGGTCAGCAACGCCTGACCACCTTATGGCTGATTGCAAGATACGCAGCGGAAAAGGCAGAACCTTCTGATCGCAAGGATCTACTGAGCTTACTTTCTCGTTTTACCTATGAAGATAGAATCAATGCTAAACGATTCTGCCAGGCATTAACATGTGAAAACTCAAGATGGGACATTACCCAAGACCCAAATCCTGATATTCTTTGTCAGGATTGGTTTGTGGACTATTGGAAAGAGGATGAAACTGTAGCTTCTATGATAAGAATGCTTTCCACTATTCATGAAGAATGGAATAAACACCAAGACTCCATCACAGCAGAGGATATTTTGGAGGCCATTGCCTCAAAAATCAGATTTAATCTGAAGATAGATGCCTTTGGTGATGATATCTACATGAAGATGAATGCCCGTGGATTGCAATTGACACAATGGGAGAACTTCAAAGGCAAATTCTCGGAAGACTTATGCGAAGATAAAAAAGAGTGGTGGGTTAAAGAGATGGAAGAGCTTTCCAATCGTTTTTTCACTTGTTCAGACGAACAACACGAATTGCCGGATAATGCATTCTTCGCTTTGTATGCACGAATCATGGCCTACGAAGCGAAAAAACCTGGCGTGGATTGCGGTAATGGCATCAAGGAACTTGCAGCATACACCCACAATACCTGGAGTCAGATTGAACTTCCATTTGTTCCCTATTCTGATTTTTCAGGTATCACTAATAACGAATCCATCGCTTCAACTGTTGCAGCCACATGTGTCAAGATGATAAAAACTGTTCTGGACAACTTCAAAGAGATAGCACCCTATTTTGGAGACAACAAATTATTTGACACATTCTTTCATCCCCAAAACGGAAATGAACTCGACTTCACACTATGTTGCTATGAATATTTTAAGAAATTCGTCAATGAGGATGTGGATACCACCCATTTCTTGAAAGCTCTGCGCTTAATGTGGAACATTCTCGAAAATGTAGATAAACAATACGAGAATCCAGACAATAGGGTTGAACTTGTCAAAAAATTCATCAGCTTAGAGGACAAAACATTGTACTCTCCCCAAATCAAGGAAATAATCGGTTCAGATGATCCAGAGCAAGCGAAAGAGGAAGCAGAAAAGGCTGTCCAAATGCATCGAAATGACCAATCTATGCCAAGTGATTGGAATGAGGAAACACTTAAACCATGGAGTAATTGGAACGATGCAATAGAGAAAGCTGAAGAATGTGCGTTCTTTCATGGTTCCATTCGGTTCCTCTACAGAAACAGCAATAGAGAAACCACTTGGGAGAATTTCGCTACCAAACTCAGTAATTGCATGGACCTCTTTACCAAAGATGGTCTTTCGGAGGATAAAAAGGTAAAAGCTAACCAAGTGCTTATTTCTCATTGCGAAGATTGGAAAAAACTCATACGGAAACCGGTATTTGATACAGATAAAGAGAGTTGGAAACAAGTTCTAACTGACGTTAAGCTTTCAGAATACGTAAATGGTCTGCTTTTATCACCGAATGAGATTGCAGATAGTCATGACGATATCATACAGTTATTAATTGATAATGACATCTGGAAGAATCTTATAAACGAGAATCCTGGATACGAACTTGAATGGAAGGCAAACTCTCCATCGTTATGGTTGAACAGGTATCTATATTTAACGGTGAAATTGACGCGTAATAATCGTGAGGACATCTTAGACTCATTCATTAACAATGATGACATTAAATTTGAAGCCGAAGATGAAAGACGGTACATGAAAATTAAAGATGTAAACTACTATTTTGCTGTACCTATGTTCTTCGTGTATAAATACAAAGACGAAAATTACCACTTTGCTTGGCAAACATGGGGATACATTGATATGTATGATAATAATTGGAATAAGTTATTCGATCTATACTACAAAAAGTATGGTGAAGGATTTAATATCGCAATTGACGATCAATCAGACCATGACTCTTCATATTATATAAGAATGATTGAAGATTGTATTGAAAGATATGTGAAATTCAAAGACAATCATAACGAAAAAACATCACAATGATGAAGCTTTGAAAGGCAACTCATCAATGTTCTTTTGTCAAGGGACTAAATATCCAGTCCCTTGACACAATCTATAGCTTCGTCAAACATTATTGAGAAATCATTTAAAGTTTTACCGTTCAGCAAGTCTTTTATCCCAGAGGCATTATCTTGATCATTTTTGTTCTTGAAAATTGTTTGACGACAGTTTTTGAAGACTAGTTTGTGACTGGGGAGCCCGAAGTGGGATGCGCGAACTCTTAATGTAAGTTCGTAAGTTTGTGGCGAAAACGGAGCATTCCCACCCACTCGGAATGGTTGTAT
>UMIB01021976.1_pt1 | contig 30253 bp, 25 predicted proteins | sample 1965641 | NCBI WGS metagenome assembly UMIB01 (sample SAMEA4836110, study PRJEB28245) | human gut metagenome | biome: gut microbiome; material: fecal sample | place: Denmark | collected 2008
TCCCAAACCAGGCGCTCTAGCCAAGCTGAGCCACACCCCGATGTACCATTTACTTATGGTTTTTATTAAGTTGTTGTCGTCTTCGTTTGTGTTTCGTTTTCGTTTCCTGCCTGACGACAAGTGATATTATATTATAGCAATCTACAAATGTCAACACCTTTTTTGAATTTTTTAAAAAAACTTTTTTTCACGTTTTTTCCGCCTATTTAAAGGTTTTCTTGTCATTTGCGACTGGCTTATGGTATCATGAAACCATAATTAAAGTCAAGAAAAAAAGCAAATAATAAGGAGATGTTTTTACATGGATATAAAATTATTTCAGCAGAAGCTTAATGACATCTGTGCCATCGCTGAGGAAAACAATAAGCAGCTCTCCCAGCAGCAGATCCGCGATCATTTCGATGAATCGGATCTGAGCACTTCACAGCTTGTAAAGATCCTGCAGTATCTCAAATTAAAGGGGATCACCATCGAAGGCGCCGATGAAGCTGCCAGCGCTGCCAGAGCAGATGCTGTTTCATCCGAATCCAGCGACAAGGAAGAGCTTCCGGGTACCCGTGCTGCTCTTACTGCCGAAGAACAGGCTTATCTCAATGACTATATGGAAAGCTTTTCCCCGGAAGGACTTGATCCGGATGATCTTGCGTCCCTCTTTCAGGCCTTTGCAAAGGGAGACACTGCTGCCGAAGGTGCACTGACACAGTTCTACATGGCTCAGGCAGCCCAGATGGCCGCTGAACTGAACTGTGAGGAAATCCACCTGGCCGATCTCATTCAGGAGGCAAATCTGGCTCTTCTGGCGTCTCTCAAAGAGACTGCCCCACAGGAAAAAAACGATACCTGGATGCGTGGTCGTATCCGCAGTGGGATCCTTCATGCCATCGAGGAACAGACACAGCAGAAATTCCGTGACGACTATCTGGTATCCAAGGTAGAAAACCTGGAGGCTGCGGTTAAAGAACTCACAGACGATGATGACGCCACCAAATTCACCATTGATGAGCTTGCCGTGATCCTGGATATGAATGTGGATGAGATCCGGGATGTACTTCGCCTTACCGGAGATGATAAATAAAGCTTTCTTCATATTCTTCACAAAAACGGGTCTGACATAGCTTGTCAGACCCGTAATCTTAATATTCTTTATGCTTTTTCTTCCCGTTTCAACTCCGCCGGTTCTGCCAGATGGATCTTTCCTTCCCGAAATATGTGGATAAATACCTCCGCCATATCCGGATCGAACTGTTTTCCTTCCTCTTCTCTTATGATCCGAAGAGCTTTTTCCGCTGGCATCAGTTCTTTATAACAACGTTTGGATGTCATGGCATCAAAGGAATCTGCGATGCAGAGGATCCTTGCAGATGCCGGGATATCTTCTCCCGCGATCCTCCTTGGATAGCCGTTTCCGTCATAACGTTCGTGATGACCGATAACCGCAGGGATAACATAATCCAGCGACGGAAGGTGACGGATGATCCCGATGGACGCTTCCACATGACCTTTCATGATCTCATACTCTTCATCCGTAAGCTTGCCTTCTTTATTCAGGATATGCTCCGGGATCCCGATCTTTCCAACATCATGAAGAAGCGCCGCCTGACGGATGATCTCCACCATTTCCGTTGTATAGTTCAGCGCCTTCGCAAGACTTGTTGCGTAATAAGCCACATTGTTGGAATGTCCGAAGGTATAATGATCTTTGGTATCAATGGCTGCAGTCAGCGCATAGATCGTGGATTCATAGGACTGATAAATATGTTCATGATCGGATTTCTTACCCGCATTTTCTTCATCCAGGCTTTCCTTCAGCATGGTGTCAAAAATCTCGATGCCATTTTTACCGCTGCGCTTTACATGATATACTGCCAGGTCCGCATTATCCAGGAGCTCCTTTGCTGAGCGTGCCGCATAAGGCGCCGCACTGATTCCCACGCTTACCGTAAGGATCTTCAGCTTGTAGTCTGCAGAATCGTTGCGCATATGCAGGATCTGCTTCTGTATGGATTCTGCCAGATTTCTGGCGGAAAAAATATCGTAATTTGGCATCAGGACCGCAAATTCCTTGGCACTGTGACGTGCCACATATCCCTGTTCTCCCACACTTGCCTGGATGATATCTGCCACCTTTCGAAGTGCAACATCTCCCTGCTGATTTCCGTACAGCTGATTGTACAGCTTGAAATCATCAATATTGAACAGGATCAGTGCAAGCGAACCCTCTTTATTTTTTTCGTATTCCTCATCCAGAATCTCATAAAAATATTTCCGGTTCAGAAGGCCCGTCAGTTCATCGGTCCTTGCCTCAGTCCATGCCGCCTCATAAAGTCTGGCATTTTTGATGGCAATGGAAGCTACTGAGCTGACCGAAGACAGCATGGCAAGGTCATTATGGTTCAGATTCCTGTGTCCGTCACCGGAAATCGCAATGATCCCGGCCAGATCATCATTCTGGCGAAGACCTGCACAGTATTCGATACCCAGCTCTGAAAACATATGTTTCTCCGACTCCCACATGGATTTGTAGGCTGTGGAAGAACGAAAATCCCGGATCACCACACAGTCCTCATTTCTGGTAAGCCAGGTGACCACCGGATTATCCGCTTTCAGCGAAAAGGTCAGATCGTTCAACGGACGGTTGCTGTAAACAGCCTGATATTCCCCTGATTTTTTGTCTCTCAGACAAATATAGATCCGTCCTGCATTGGTAGTTTCCTTCAGCACATTTACCGTATTGCGCAGGATCTCTCCTACCCGGAGTGTCCTGGATACTGACTGGCTGAAATCTTTCAGCTCCTGAGACTGCTGGATCTCTTTTTTGATAAAAACATTGTTCATCAGACATTTCCACAGCACTGTGACCAGCCATGCAGATATGAGAAAAACGAAAGAAAAGATCAGCACATGATACTCACTGGCTGCAGGGAGCAGCATTCGGATATAACTCATCAGGTACGGTGAAAGATTGATAAACAGTACTACCGTCAGGACCACGCCCACACCAAAGCAAACCCCATCTGACGCAAGACGGCGCATCTGGAACAGCCGTCTTCTGGTCAGTGCATAAAGCATCAGGACAGCATTGATCAGACCGCTGACAATATCGATGGGGAATCCGGAAAATGCCGGCACTGCCAGCGCAAGGTTTCCCACAAAAATGATCAGTATCCCCACAAGGATCGGTTCGATCTGTTTGCGGTATCCGGGATGTCTCCGGCATCCGCGGTACATGGTGATAAAGATCTGGATAATGGTGATCCCTGCCACCACAAAGAATAGAAGGAACCAGGGTGTGATCTTATAAACAAAATGCGCACCACCGTTTTTACGGATCAGATCTGGCCAGCGCAGGATGATCCCGCCCGGGATGTTGATCACAAAAAGCAGCATCATCAAAAGCAATGGGATCTTGCTTTTTCTGCCCATACGCACTCCCATGAATTCGCTGATGAACACATAGTAAAAATATGGCAGAAACAGGATTCCTGCCAGAGACACATAATACCACAGGATGTAAGAGGGGCCTGCTTCCATACGCATCAGAAAAGAGCCCAGCGTCCAGCAGAGCATTCCTCCCAGCACACACATGAAACTGTTGATGATCCGGCTGCGCTTACCAGCCAGAAGAGTCAGTATCATAAATGTATAGAAAAAAACTGAAATGATTGAAAATGATATATAGCTTTCCATAGTTACTTCCTCATATTCCCGAATCCGATCTCATCCTGCAGTCTCAAAAGTTCCGCCACCTCATAATAAGGAGTGCTCATATGCCGTGGTTTCCGTCCTTTTCTGGACTCATACAGATGAAAGGTACCACAGCGCAGGATGGTCACCACAAGGGGATCCATTCCCAGGATTTTCTTCAGATCCCGGTAATCCTGATCGATATATTTGAAATACGTGGTCAGAAGTTCTTTCAGAATATCCGTGCTCATAGCCTGATACATCAGCGCTTCTTTTTTTACTTCTATATAAAGATGCAGATATGGGCGTTTTTTCTCATTATATTCTTTCACTGCGATCCAGTCCGTTACCGGCTGCCCGGACAGCTGGATCACACTTTTGATGCCATTCTCTGAAATTCTGGTAAACCCTGCAATATCAATGATCCATGGAACCCGGTCTACGTACTCAAATCTTGGGATCTGTGTCCGGTCCTCCTGGTTGGTAAGCCCCACGCACCGATACATATCTCCCACACGATACCTGGCAAAGGCTCCGCCTTTCAGCACAGTGATCACAAGCTTATATTTCTCCCCGGGGACAACCTCATCCATAAGATAAGTCGGAGGAGTGAACGTGGGATCCTCATAATTATGGAGCATATCTTTTTCGGTGATAAATTCATAAAAGCAGGTATCCGGGAAAAAGTACATTCCGTTCCTGGTCCAGGTCTCGGTTCCTATAATGGAAGGTTCCGTTCCCGCAAAAAGTTCCATGGGCCGAACTCCCCACATTTCCTCCAGATCATCCTTATAGCACTGGTTGTCAGTTCCTGCCACCATAAATCCCTTCAGGTGAAAAAGATCTTTCGGAAGAAGCTCCCGTTTCTCCTTCTTACAGATCTTTTTGGCATTCAGGATCCTTTTCAGCATCTTTGGTTTATACTGCAGAAGTTCCGAAAAGGATGTTTTGCTCTTTCCTGATGATACGCTTCCAGTGAGGCTCTGGCTTACTGCATAGGCCACACTTCCAAGTCCGAAGAAAAATTCCACGTCCTGTTTCATGGCCATCTTGAATCCCTCTTTGTTCCGCTCACCAAAGCTCATATTTACCGCATCTTCCACTTCCGGAAGAAAACGGATGTCGATATCCTCTTTCAGCGCCAGTGGAAAAAGACCGGTAGCAAAAGGCAGCGGTGCCAGTCCGTAAAGGATCTTGTCCGTTTCCTCCACATCAAATTTGCCCTTTTCGTGGCTTGTAGCCAATATGAGGCAGGCAACTACATTGTTCCTGTAGGTATCCAGCATACTTCTCGTGTATGGTGCTACTTTTATCGGATGGCGCCCGCCTTCCCAGGTCGTCTGTATCCAGATGATCGGATTACCCGGAAGTGTTTCGCTTCTCTTCTTCAAAAGCATGTCGGCATAATCCTCATAAGTGGTAAGAGGTACCAGCCGACGGAACTCGTCGATCCCGGATGGCCTCCTGCCCTTCAGAATGCTTTTGCCCAGTTCACAGTCTGACCAGAGCTGGATCTGCTCTTCCATCAGACGATTCTGGATCTTCATGTAATCCTGCATTGTCAGATCAAGAAATCCGCAATATTCTTTCCAGATAGCATCATACTGCTGTTTTCGAAGCTTTTCGCCAAGACTCACCGCCTTTTCCCCCCTTTTCGCCATGTTTTTATGCAGGCAGCTGTACTGTTTCGGTCTGGGATCAGAAAGGGAGTTGTCTGCTGATACGCTCCGTAATTACTGAATGTTTCCGGAAACACGATCCTGTCCTGGTAAAAAATGTACAATATATTCCACACAATAAGGACCCCAAAAGCCCCCATTGCCTTCCCGGATCCCAGAAATCCGGCCAGGCAAAAATAAAATCCGGCGAACCACAGAACGCCAGGATGTCGGCAGAGTGCATAAACACCCTCTGTATAGGCCAGCCTTTCATGATTTTCTTTGACATATGTCTCATCAAAGGGCAGCGCAAAAAACAATGTATAGATCAACAGTCCCAGAAACAGGATCGCTGCTGTCAGAAAAACAGCAGAAATAAAAAAAGAACTTCCCCGCCGCGGCCAGCAGCTCCGGATCACCAGACCTGTTGACACTGCGATCAGGAAACATCCTATGCTAAAAAACGGATGAAGAAAGCTTTTTTTCAATCGGATACTGTTATGATCATACAGGAAGCAGCATAAAAAGCCGATACTCCCTATAATAACCGCAGTCATGCGTATTTTCCCCCTTCATTTATGTAAAGCGGACCTTCTCATTCCGCTCTGCTGCATTCTCAGGAACGAGACCCATTCATGGTCAGTACCCTAAAGAATGCTCTATATTACTAAAAAAAACTACTTGTTCATTATATAGCACATAGCTGACTTTCGCAATCGTTTTTGACTAATATATGCTGAATATTGGCACAAATTTTATCAATTATGACAGTTTATTTGTTTTTTCTGCCGGAATCAGAGGTAACGGATCTCTACGTGCATTTCGCCCTTTCCATCTGTCTCCATTACTGCATAGCTTGGACGGCGTCCCCGTTGTCTGGGATAAGCCAGACTTCCGGGATTTACCAGAAGCACACCTGCTTCCTTTTCAACAACCGGTACGTGGATATGTCCGAAAAAAGCCGCATTGCATCCCCTTGAGCGGGCAGCTTCTGCCAGCTGATCAAAGGCCATGGATACACCGTAGTAATGACCGTGAGTTACCAGAATCTTATTTCCCTCGACCTCGATCACATCTTCTCTCGGAAGATCCGAGAAAAAATCATTATTTCCGGACACAATACTGCAGGGACATTCTGCAAGGGCTTCGATATAAAATTCTCTGCCTTCCACATCTCCGCAATGTACCAGCATGTCAAAAGGAGCCTCCCGATTTATCGCGATCTCCAGGTTTTCATCTCTTCCGTGAGTATCGCTTACGATCAGCACCTTCATACAAGCTCTTCCTTTATAAGGCAAAGAGCTTTTCCACGATGGCTGATCCTGTTCTTTTCTTCCATGGAAAGCTCTGCGGAAGTACAACCATATTCCGGAAGATAAAAGATCGGGTCATAGCCAAAGCCATTCTCCCCTTTTTCCTCGTAGCCGATGCGGCCTTCCATGGCAGCACGGACTGTCTTTCTTCTGCCATCCGGGAAAGCTGCCGCAATAGCACATACAAAACGTGCAGTACGTTTCTCATCAGGTACACCTTCCAGACGCTGGATCAGGTTTGCGTTTTTAATATGATAAGAAGTATCCTCACCCATATAGCGTGCGGAATAGATTCCCGGCTCTTTGTTCAGATAGTCGATCTCCAGACCGGAATCATCTGCCAGAACGATCTCGCCGGTCATTTTACTGATTGCTTCTGCCTTGATCATGGCATTTTCTTCAAAGCTTTTTCCATTTTCATCAATATCCGCATGGATCCCGGCATCCTTCAGGGAAAGGATCTCCAGAGAAGGATCCGCAAGTATCTTTCGGATCTCCTTCATTTTATCCTCATTTCCGGTAGCAAAAATGATCTTTTTCATTCTTTAATACTTCCTTTCTTCGGCGGACGTGGTCCAAGAAACTGGTAATAGTAGGTTTTCATCATTCCGTTATAGATCTTACGGTTTTTATCTGCCTTTCGGCCGATGTCATTCTCTGCCTTGTCATAGGCAGTGATCAGATACATGGACCAGCGATCCAGCCCCTTATAGCTTTCACCGATCTCACGGTACAGTGCAGGGAGATTGGATTTTTCTTCGATCCGCTCACCATATGGCGGATTTGTCACGATAAAACCAAAGGGTTTGGAATGGCGGAGTTCACTGACCGGGCGCTGCTGGAAATGGATCAGTCTGTCCACTCCTGCCATTTTTGCGTTGGCGCGTGCTGCCTTGATGGCAGCTGCATCGATATCAAAGCCCTGGATATCGGTTTCAATATCAAGATTTACACGTTCTCTGGCTTCTTCTCTTGCATCCTCCCAGCATTCCTTCGGGATCAGATGCTCCCAGCTCTCGGCCAGAAAATGACGGTTCAGTCCCGGCGCCATATCCGCTGCCATCATTGCCGCCTCAATAGGAAAGGTGCCGCTTCCGCAGAACGGATCGACAAGAATACGGTCCTTTTTCCAGGGAGTGAGCATCAAAAGAGCACTGGCAAGCGTCTCGGTGATAGGTGCCTTGACAGTCATCTGGCGATACCCTCTCTTATGGAGGGATACTCCTGAAGTGTCGATTCCGATCAGAGCTACGTCTTTCATAAAGGCCACACGGATAGGAAATTCCGGACCGTCTTCCGGAAACCAGGAAATCCCGTAGATGCCTTTGAGACGCTCTACAATGGCTTTTTTCATAATGGACTGGATATCAGATGGACTGAAAAGCTTACTTTTGATGGAGTTTGCCTTGGCTACCCAGAATTTACCGTTTTTCGGTATGTAATTCTCCCATGGGAGAGCCTTGGTCTTTTCAAAAAGCTCATCAAAAGTCTCGGCCTTTACTTCGCCTATTTTCAGAAGCACACGTTCTGTGGTACGAAGGAACAGATTGGCGTCTGCCACACCCTGGGCATCAGCCTCAAAGGTTACTCTTCCGTCTTCCACCCTGGTCACTTCATAGCCAAGATCCAGTATTTCACGCTTCAGCACCGCCTCTGTTCCAAAATGACAGGGCGCCGTTAATTCCCACAGATTCATAAAGTGATCTCCCGTACTGTATTTCCTTCAAAATCTTTAATGGTAAAAATTCCGTTCTCAAGAATTGCATAGGTCGGCGGGTTACCTTCCTTTGGAATGGATACGGAACCTGGGTTCAGAAGGATATAATTCCCCATATTTTCTGCCTTCAGCACATGTGTATGGCCGTGGATCAGAATGTCTCCGTCCATCATCGGCGGAAGATTATCCTTATTATAGATATGACCGTGTGTGGCGTACATCGTTTTTCCTTCGATGGCAAGGATACAGTAATCTGCCATAACCGGGAAGTCCAGGACCATCTGATCCACCTCTGCCTCACAGTTTCCGCGTACTGCATAGATCTGGTTTTTTCTCTCATTTAAAAGGCGGATGACTTCCTTTGGTGCGTATTCCTTCGGAAGGTCATTTCTTGGTCCGTGATAAAGCAGATCTCCCAGAAGCACCAGTCTCTCCGCCTTCTCCTTGTCATATGCTTCCAGCATTTTCCGGCAGTAATATGCCGAACCATGTACATCGGACGCAAACATATATTTCATAATCTTTTCTCCTTGTAATTTGTGTTGGTTTTTATCTCTGTTCTTTACATTATCATGATTTCCTTTAAAATACAAGATTTGTTACAGATATGCATTCGCAATCTGATTTGATATTGTCCGCTTTTTTTATCCGCGCACAAGATTTCTCCCTCTGTAGGCTGCAAATCCACCAATCACGGACCTGGTACGACAGCCCTGTCTTGCCAGGCTCCGGGCAGCCTGCATGCTGGCGCCGCCGCGGTCGCAGTAAAATATCAGCAGCTTATCTTTGGGAAAACGATATTTCTGATCCTGTTTTTTCTCAAGATATTCCTCCAGCTCTCTGTATGGAATATTTACCGCGTTCCGGACATGTCCCCTTCTGTAGGCGGCAGGATCCCGGAGATCTATGATAACAGCGTCGCTGCGCTCCACATAATAATCCAGCATTTTTGCAGAGATAGTTTCGATCTGAAACATGGAAAAAATCTCCTCTTTTTGGTATATTATATGGAAGCTTCCGGGTGAATGTTCCCTTATATGTATTTAAGCGGGAAAAGCCATCTCTGACTTTTCCCGCTTTTCTTATCCTTTAATATCTGTCAGAGCCTCTGTCCTTCTCAGAATCATATTCATCGGAAATTTTGTTTCCGTAGCTGCTTTTGGAACTGTTTCTGGAAGAATTTCCCGAACTGTTCTTAGAGCTGTTTTTTCCGCAATTTCTGGAAGCACTTTCCCCGTGATTTTTTCCTGCATAATTAGACTCATTTCTGTCTGTTTCGTAATTTTTCGCCATTTGAATTACCTCCTGATGAAGTTGATTTTACGGCTTTCCGAAGCTTTCTGCCGCTTTTTATTACAGGAAATAGTATCCCAAAAAGTTTGGAGATTATTCGCCAAAATCATATTGCTTTTTTTTCCAGTTTATATTATAATCATTCTTGTAAAAAGAATTTACCCTTCAAAAATTTTTTTTACATAACCCCTTATTTAATTATTTATACTCCCCTCGAAACACCCGGTAGCTCCCCTACCGGGTGTTTCTCTATACAAAAACAAGCCGCCGGATGACGATCACAGTTGCTCCGGCAGCTTGTTTTTTTATCCGTTGATCGGATTTACATGCACCATACAGTGCTTTACATCTTTGAATTTATTCTCGATCGTATGATGTACATTTTCCGCAATATCATGTGCATCAAAAAGGGAAATATTTCCATCTGCTGCGATCTCGATATCCACATACATCTTGGATCCGAAAAGACGGGTTTTAAGAAGGTCTACTCTTCTGACGCCCGGTACCTTGAGGATCTCTCTCTTCATGGATTCCTCAGTTTTTGCATCACAGGAATGATCTACCATCTTATCAATGGCATCCCTGAAAATGTCGATCGATGCCTTGGCGATCATAACGCAGATCACGATACTGGCGATCGGGTCCAGGATCGGGTATCCCAGTCTTGCACCTAAAATACCGACAAACGCTCCGATAGAGGAAAGTGCATCTGAACGATGGTGCCATGCATCTGCCATCAGGGCTCCTGAATTGATCTTCTTTGCAGCACCTCTTGTATACCAGAACATCCACTCTTTTACCACAATGGATACCACTGCTGCAATCAGTGCAAGTGTTCCCGGAATGGCAATGGTTCCGCCGGATGTGCTTTTTACGATATCACGGGCACCGGTAATTCCGATCCCGAGACCAGTGACAAGCAGCATTCCTGCAAGGACAATGGAAGAAACACACTCCATTCTTTCATGTCCGTACTGGTGCTCTTTGTCCGATTTCTTTGCTGAAAGACGGACACCGATGATTACGATGAAGGTGCTTCCCACATCTGATGCAGAATGAATGGCATCCGAAATCATCGCTCCTGAATGTGCCACAATACCTGCGATCAGTTTAAATACAGATAATAAAAGGTTTACCAGAATACTGATCCCGGATACCTTCATTGCTGTCTGCTGTTCCCATGAAGCTGTTTTTTCTGTATCATGTATAATTGTTTTGTTTTCTGTGTGTTCCATAAACAGAATCTCCTTTTAAATATATGATCAGGTTCTTCTTATGGCACAACATTTTCCGTGAAAAAACCGGCGGTTCCTTCACTACTCGCTGCAGTGCGATTTTCCGCCGGTGTTCTTTCTTTTCTGTATAGGGATATCCCAGCTTCTACCTTCTGTTCCATCCATATTTTGCAGTAAAAAAGACATACCTGCGAAACATACACTGTCCCGCAGATATGTCTGAAAGCAAAGTCACATTCTGCTTCACCTCATATTCCGTGAATGCAGGTTCTTTGCAATTACGTTTAAATCCATATCCGCTGCCGCTTCCTGCGGCCCGGCCCCATGCCTTCGATAAATATTTTCGATTCCGAAAAGCATCGCCTGCTCAGTTTGTACTGTTGATCTCGCATCCTGTTCGAATGTAATGCAGTGCAAAGAGAATTTTTACAGTCTTACGGGTCTCCCGCTCAACTTCTCAGAAAGGATACACCATGAACCTTATGTTAGTCAAGCCAAAGTTTTTTATTTTACAGGTAGATATCTTCAACTTTCTGTTTATTCCATGTCTGGAAACATGCTTCGCACTGCACAGTTCTATATCAAACAATAGATCCTCAGTTGTTTGTCAAAAAACCGGGAGCGGATAAATCCGCTCCCGGTTAAGTCTACGATCTGTATTCAGTTGGAATGACTGATTATGCCTGCGGGCCGGCTGCAACGAGTGCTTTACCAGCTGCATTTCCTTCATATTTAGCAAAGTTCTTAACGAATCTTGCAGCAAGATCTTTAGCCTTTGTCTCCCACTCTGCAGCATCTGCATATGTGTCACGTGGGTCAAGGATTGCAGGATCTACGCCCGGAAGCTCTGTCGGAACCTCGAAGTTGAAGAATGGGATCTTCTTTGTCGGAGCTTTAAGGATAGATCCGTCAAGGATAGCATCGATGATACCACGAGTATCTTTGATGGAGATACGTTTTCCAGTTCCATTCCATCCTGTGTTAACGAGGTATGCTTTCGCACCGCTCTTCTCCATTCTCTTAACGAGCTCCTCAGCATATTTTGTCGGATGAAGCTCAAGGAATGCCTGTCCGAAGCATGCGGAGAATGTAGGAGTAGGCTCTGTGATTCCACGCTCTGTACCAGCAAGTTTAGCTGTGAATCCGGAAAGGAAGTAGTACTGTGTCTGCTCCGGTGTCAGGATAGATACTGGAGGAAGTACGCCGAATGCATCTGCGGACAGGAAGATAACCTCTTTCGCTGCCGGTGCAGAAGATACCGGGCGAACGATGTTCTCGATGTGGTTGATCGGGTAGGAAACACGTGTGTTCTCTGTTACGCTCTTGTCAGCGAAGTCGATCTTTCCATCTTTATCAAGTGTTACGTTCTCAAGAAGAGCGTTTCTCTTGATCGCATTGTAGATGTCCGGCTCAGACTCTTTGTCAAGGTTGATAACCTTAGCGTAGCATCCACCCTCGAAGTTGAATACTCCGTTGTCATCCCAGCCGTGCTCGTCATCACCGATCAGGAGACGCTTAGGATCTGTGGAAAGTGTTGTTTTACCTGTTCCGGAAAGACCGAAGAAGATTGCTGTGTTCTCTCCGTTAAGGTCTGTGTTTGCAGAGCAGTGCATGGAAGCGATGCCCTTAAGCGGCAGATAGTAGTTCATCATGGAGAACATACCTTTCTTCATCTCTCCGCCGTACCATGTATTAACGATAACCTGCTCACGGCTTGTAATGTTGAACATTACAGCTGTCTCAGAGTTAAGACCCAGCTCTTTGTAGTTCTCAACTTTAGCCTTGGATGCGTTGTAAACAACGAAATCCGGCTCAAAGTTCTCAAGCTCCTCAGCTGTCGGCTGAATGAACATGTTTGTTACGAAGTGTGCCTGCCATGCAACCTCAACGATGAAACGGATAGCCATACGTGTGTCTTTGTTAGCTCCGCAGAATGCATCTACTACGAAAAGTTTCTTGTTGGAAAGCTCCTTCTTGGCAAGATCTTTAACTGCATTCCATGCTTCCTGAGTTGCCGGATGGTTATCGTTCTTGTACTCATCGGATGTCCACCAAACTGTGTCCTTGGAGTTCTCATCCATAACGATATATTTGTCTTTAGGAGAACGTCCTGTGTAGATACCTGTCATTACATTGACAGCACCAAGCTCACTGACCTGACCCTTCTCAAATCCTTCAAGCTCCGGTTTGGTCTCTTCCTCAAATAATGTCTCGTAGGAAGGATTGTACACGATCTCAGTTGTTCCGGTAATACCATACTTTGTTAAATCGATTTTTGCCATCTTAACATTTACCTCTCTTCTTTAATAGTAATTATGATAGCCACCTACTGCTGCAGGTTTTTGTCATCCTGCCATAGGAATTGGTCATTCCAACATCCCTATCCACAATTATACATAAATTGTACGTAAAAGCAACCAAAAAAATTCATTTTCCGCAAAAAAATGATAAATCTTTAACAGTGACGTTTTGGTACTGTCAGATTTTACTCCATCTATACTTGACTTTTTCAGAATAATGGCTACAATATATCTGATTATAGTTATTATATATATTTATAATAGCAACTATATGATTTTAATATATAGAAAGAAGTGATTTCTGTGTCAGATATTCCGGTTAAACGTAATCATATGAAAATCCCCTGGCACAACTACGTAAGCGCCAGGAACAGCCAGCCCATCACCGAAGCTTCTCTTTCCGAAAAAGCTTCCCTGATCGGCCGTACAGGCATGATGCTTCTCTCCTGTGGGACCGGTGCCTGGCGGGTACGGAGTTCCATGAATACATTGTCAGAAGCACTTGGTATCACCTGTTCCGCAGATATCGGACTGATGTCTATAAGCTACACCTGCTTTGACGGTGAGAGCAGTTTTTCCCATGCACTTAGTCTGACTACCACCGGCGTAAATACTTCCAGACTGAACAGGCTGGAACATTTTGTCAGTGATTTTCCTGCGGAGGGTATCCATATGAGCGGTGAAGCACTGCACAGTCAGTTAGATGAGATCGAGCGGATCCACGGGCTTTATTCCCCTGCATCCCTGGGACTGGCTTCTGCACTGGCCTGTGGTGCATTTACTTTTCTTCTGGGCGGTGGCCCGCTGGAAATGATCCTGGCTTTTGCAGGCGCAGGCATCGGAAACGCCATCCGCTGCAAGCTTGGCAAGCATCATTTTACTCTGTTTATGTGCATTGCAGTTTCTGTTTCCTCTGCCTGTCTTGTATATGCAGGCTTCCTGAAACTGGCAGAGCTTCTGTTCCACATTTCCGTCCAGCATGAGGCCGGATACATCTGTTCCATGCTGTTTATCATTCCGGGCTTTCCGTTTATCACAAGCGGGATCGACCTTGCCAAGCTGGATATGCGTTCCGGTCTGGAACGACTGGCCTACGCCATTATTGTTGTAATGGTGGCTGCTGTCTCTGCCTGGCTAATGGCACTGCTTCTTCATCTGAAACCTGTGGATTTCCTGCCTCTGGAGCTTTCGGCAGCTCAGAGGATCCTGTTCCGGCTTCTGGCAAGCTTCTGCGGGGTATTCGGCTTTTCGGTCATGTTCAACAGCCCTGTCCGTCTAGCCGCAGCTGCCGCCTTCATCGGCGCACTGTCCAACACTTTACGTCTGGAGCTTGTTGATCTTGCCGGTTTCCCACCTGCTGCCGCGGCTTTTTTCGGAGCACTGACAGCCGGACTTCTGGCCTCCCTCCTCAAAACAAAAGTGGGATATCCCAGGATTTCCATTACCGTACCATCCATTGTGATCATGGTTCCCGGACTTTATCTCTACCGGGCGATCTACAATCTGGGGATCATGTCCCTGAATGTTTCCGCCTCCTGGTTTGCAGCTGCGATCCTGATCATCGTTGCTCTTCCCCTGGGCCTTATTTTCGCCAGGATCCTTACGGACAAAATGTTCCGCTACTGCACCTGATGGGCATACAAAAAGGACTGCTTTCTGTAGCTTCCGGTCATCAGCTATCCTTCTGATAACCGGAGCAATACAAAAGCAGTCCTTTTTTGTACATTCTATTTCATTACGATCTCATCAGCGATCCCGATCATTTTTTCCAGGCGGTCCGCAAATTTATGGATGGGGAGAAAAACGCCCAGTCCGTCATAACGTTTTCCACCATCCTCCACAGAATCCTGCCCATAATACACAAAAGCTCTTGGAAGCTTCTTCTGAATTGCCATCATGATATCCCATACAGCCGCATAGGCCTGTGCCTCCGTTTCTTTTTCCTTTACGCTGTCCGGAAGCTCATACACCAGCAGCACACCGATATGTTCGCCCATTTTGTACTCTTCTACTTCCATGGTATCTTCATCATAGGCATGGCGCTTCCGGTAGCCATACGCCAGATACATCTTTACACCAGGTTTCTCCCTGTATATCCTGCGAAATCGGTCGTAATCCCTGTCACTTACATGGATTCCCTTTTCCCGCAGAAAATTTCCTTTTTCATCTGTGAGAAATACCGGATTCTCCTGTCCATCTGCATTGAACCTGAACGGTGCCAGAAAAGAATTTCGCAGAAGATCAAACATACTGTTCTGACAGATTGCCATAAGGAGAGCTGTCAGATCACGGTTTTTATATGCGTCCAGCAATGCATAAGCAAATTTTTCCGGAGGAAGATATCCGCATTCTATGTCTGCATCCGCATCCATGGATTCATAGAAGGTTTCTGTCAGCCGTCTGCACGCCTCCGGATCCTTCAGAATCTTTTCGAACAAAAGCTCCGCCTTTTCCTCTCTTGGAAATAATGTGTCGTTTTCCACAAGTCCTCACCCTTTCTAATTCTTACGTTTACTGGAAAACATCAGAATAAAGCTGAGCAGAAGCAAAACATCCGATACCCAGATTGCCGGGATCCCCAGCCTCATGGACAGATTTCCTCCGCCACCGGCTCCAATGGCAAAAAAGAAAATTATTCCGAAATAATAAAGAGCCTGCTTCAGCTGTTCCGGACGTTTTTCACGACAATACACGGACAACGCCGCCGTGCCGCTTCGTAAATTTCCGATGCACATAGTGCTTGCATAGGAATAACCGCCCACCTTCCGGAAGGTCTGTACCTGCATGGCGCAGGAAAAGGATACCAGTACGGTTGCCAGCATATCCAATTCTCCCGGCATAAATCCCACAACAAAAAGGATCAGGATCTCGATCAGCAGGATCATCTGCCTCCAGTGAAGTTTTTTTGCATATTTAAAGGTACTCTGGATCCGCTCCGCCGCTACAACACCAATGGCAAAGGCTAAAATAGGAAACAGATACCTTAAACCGTCTCCCCACTGTCCTGTCATAAAATTTTGGCTCATCAGAACCACGTTGCCTGTCTGGGCGTTGGAAAACACCTCATCTCTTGTAAAGTATGTGTAGGCATCCTGAAATCCGCCGGACATTGCCAGAAATACACTTGTGATAAAAGCTTCTGACATCTGCCGGTCTGCGCTCTGCAGCTTTCTGCCTCCTGAAACCACTCTAAATCACTCCTGTCATTGATTTTTTTCCTCGGGTGTATTATAGTTTGCTCAGAAGCAAATGTAAAAAGTATTATTAATATCGTAAACATATTAAAATCATATCACAGGATGGAGACAATACATGATCACTTACGACTACTACCGGATCTTTTATTATGTAGCCCAGTATAAGAGCTTTACCAAGGCAGCAAGAGCTCTTCACAACAATCAGCCAAATATCACCCGCTGTATGAACAACCTGGAGCAGGAGCTGAAATGTACGCTCTTTCTCCGCTCCAACAAGGGAATCGCACTTACACCGGAAGGCCGCCAGCTTTATGAACACGTTGCCCTGGCTTTTGAGCAGCTGTCCATCGGCGAAGAGGAGATCCGCCAGAACGGAGAGCTGGAGCATGGCCTGGTTTCCATCGGCGCCAGCGAAAATGCCCTGCGTCTGATCCTTCTGGAAAAGCTGGAGCTGTTCCGCGAGCAATATCCCCATGTTCGCCTGCGCCTCTTTAACCATTCTACTCCACAGGCTGTACAGGCACTGAAAAATTATGCGGTGGATTTCGCTATTGTCACCACTCCGATCTCCATCCGCAAGCCTTTACAGAAAAAAAGTCTCCTGCGTTACCGGGAGATCCTTGCATGCGGAAGCAAATATAAGGATCTGGCTACTGCCCCTATCAGCATCCATGAGCTTCAGGATCTGCCCTTTGTAGGTCTTGCGGAAGGGACCAGCACCAGAGAAATGTATATGAATTACTTTATGGAAAACCGTGTTTCTTTTCATCCTGACATAGAGGCAGCAACTACAGACCAGGTCCTTCCCATGATCGTCCATAATCTGGGAATCGGCTTTTACCCGGAACCCCTTGCCCGGGAAGTGATCAATGACGGGAAGATTTTTGCCCTTCAGCTTAAAGAGCCACTCCCCCAGAGGGAAGTCTGCCTAGTCACAAACAGCAGTACTACCATGAGTACTGCTGTCAAAAAAGCCATTGAATTTATTGTGTAAATCCCTGAGGCGGATCAGCCATTTATATTTATTGCTCTACTGTCCGCTCAATATGCATGGCAAGATAACCGATCTCGATAGGGTCCAGCTTTTTCCCAAGGCTTTTGCCCAGGCTCTCGCAGACATCCTCTGCGATCCTGTAGGATTCCGGATATTTTTCTTCTATATATTCATTCATATCCAGCTTCAGTGTCTCCCCTATGGAGACACGGGCTACCATATATTTGATATGGTTCATCATACGGTTGTAGGACAGGGAGATCACATCGATCTTTCTTCCTGTGGCCATCTCAATCATGGCGATACATTCCCGTACCGTTCTTGCTGTCTGCATGGCAACAGACACCTTTTCATCTCCAAGTGCTGAGTGAATATGAAGTGCCACATATCCCACCTCATGCTCGTCGATCTCAATATCCATCCGCTCCTTCAAGATCTTCTTCAATACCTCCGCCACCTTGAATTCACTGTAAAAAAGCACCTTGATATCATCCGTCAGGGGATTGCTGATCTGCTCATGATTCCGGATACGTCCCACTGCAAAGGAAATATGATCAGCAAGGGGAAACAGGATCCTTCTGTCTATGGTATCCCCAAAGGTCTTCTCAGCTTCTCTCAATATTTCATCTGCAATCTCCAGAAATTCCGGTGCTACGCTCTTTGCCAGTTCTTTTGCTGAGCCACGTTCTGTCTCCTGAGCCAGCCTGTAAATGGTACAGTCTGCCGGAGCCTCAAAACGCTGGCTGACCTTCTTTCCAAATCCCACACCTTTTCCCAGAAGTACATATTCCTGGTTTTCTTCCATATTTATGGCAATGATGCCGTTATTGTTCAATACCTTGCTCACTCTGTACATCTTTTTCCCCACCATTTTTATATATCCTGCCGCTTTTCCACATTCCACCACTGTCTGCCCCGGATTTTCAGTCGACATTTTTGTCTGCAGCTGTTGATTTTCTTTATCGTAACAGAATCTTTCTTTTGTGTAAAGTCCTTCTGACAGACAGTTATTTTCTTTGCCACAGGAAAAGCGCGCCCGGGCATTAGGCGCGCTTTTCACAAAACCAATCCTCTATATTATTGCTGAAAAATTCCCTATTCTTCCACAGTCTCTACTGCGAACAGCGGCTCTCCTGCCTTGATCTCTCCATTGGCAAGAAGGCGTACTCTCTGATTATCCTCGATCTCTGTGCAAAGAATCGGAGAACATAAGGACGGAGCGTTTTCTGTAAGATACGGGATGTCAATCTTCATCAACGGCTCGCCTTTTTTTACATGCTGTCCCTGCTCTACCAGGATCTCGAAGCCTTTTCCTTCCAGCTTTACAGTGTCAATGCCGATATGGAGGAGTATAGGAAGATCTGTATCTGTCTGGAATCCGATGGCATGCTTTGTGTCAAAAATAAACTCTACCTCGCCGTCTTCCGGAGCACAGATCACCGGGTCCTTCGGTGTGACTACAGCACCCTCTCCCATCATTCCTTCCGCAAAGCCTTCATCCGGCGCTGTGGAAAGGTCTGCAGCGATACCGGTTACCGGGCTGTAGACAATCGCTGTTCTGAGAATCTTTTTCTCCGGCTGCGTGTTGGCTTCGGATGTCGGAGCTGTGTTCTGAGCAGCCTCACCTGTACTTTCTGCTGTACACTCTGTATCAGACTGAGCCTGATTTTCCGCATTGTCTGTTTCTTTCTCATTTGCACCTTCAAAATATTCATTCGGCGCTGTCTCCAGATAATCCTCCAGCTTGGATTTGATCACAGTTACCTGGGGACCGTAGATGATCTGCACGCCCTGGCCTTTTTTCACGATTCCTCTGGAGCCTGTTGTTTTCAGAATGTCGTCGTTGACTCTTGCTGCATCATGGACGGTGATACGGAGTCTTGTTGCACAGCAGTCCACATCGCTGATGTTTTTCTTTCCTCCAAGGCCGGCTGTGATGACTTCACTTACCGGGTCTGCAGATGTACTTCCTGCTGCTTCACCGGCTTTTCCGGCTTCTTTTCTCGCGTTTACATCTGCTTTTGTGTAAAGCTTTGTTTCTGTGTCGTCATCCTCACGTCCCGGAGTCTTGAAGTTGAACTTTTTGATCAGGAAGGTGAAGATCACATAATAGAGAATAAAGTAAATGATACCTACCGGGATAATCCTGAGCCAGCTTGTCTTTGCATTTCCCTGAAGGATCCCGAACAGGAACAGATCAAGGAAACCGCCGGAAAAGGTAAGTCCTACTGCAATGTTCAGCATATGTGCGATCATATAAGCCGCACCTGCAAGAACAACCTGTACCGCAAACAATGCAGGAGCTACAAACAGGAAAGAGAACTCCAGTGGCTCTGTGATTCCTGTAAGCATACATGCAAGGGCTGCGGAAAGAAGAAGTCCGCCTGCTGCTTTTTTCTTCTCAGGCTTTGCACAGCGGTACATGGCAAGAGCTGCTCCCGGAAGACCGAAGATCATGAAAATGAACTCTCCGGAAAAATATCTTGTTGCATCTGCGCTGAAATGCGCTACATTTGCGGAATCTGCAAGCTGAGCGAAAAAGATGTTCTGTCCGCCCTGTACCATCTGGCCTGCAACCTCCATAGTCCCGCCAACGGCTGTCTGCCAGAATGGCATATAAAATACGTGATGAAGTCCGAAGGGGATCAGCGCACGTTTGATAATACCGAAGATCAGAGTTCCTATATAGCCGCTGCCTGTTACAAGACCACCCAGAGCATAAATACCGTTCTGGACTGCCGGCCATACAAAATACATCAGGATTCCCACAAACATATATACAATGGTGGAAATGATGGGCACAAATCTGGAACCGCCGAAGAAGGAAAGTGCGTTTGGAAGCACGATCTTATGAAAACGGTTGTGCAAAGCTGCAACACCAAGGCCGACGATGATACCGCCAAACACACCCATCTGTAAGGACTGGATGCCGCAGACAGAGGTTACAGTACCTTCCAGAACGCTTTTTGCGATCTGTCCGTCTGCTGTGATCTTACCATTTACTACCAGCATACCATTGATGGCTACATTCATAACGAAGTAAGCGATCAGTGCAGAAAGAGCTGCTACCTCTTTCTCTTTTTTTGCCATACCGATGGCCACACCTACTGCAAAGATCAGCGGTAGGTTATCAAATACCGCGCTTCCGACTTTGTTCATAATGATCAGGAGTGCATGTAAAATTGTTCCGTCTCCCAGAATCTTCTGAAGTCCGTAGGTTGCAATGGTTGTTTCATTTGTGAAGGAACTGCCGAATCCAAGAAGCAGGCCTGCCACAGGAAGGATTGCTATGGGAAGCATAAAGGAACGTCCCACTCGCTGCAAAACTCCGAAAATCTTGTCTTTCATGTTTTCTCTCCTTTTCTTTCGACGTTTTGGAGCGGGAGTCTTTTAAGTGGGCAACAAAAAAAGACACCAACCCCCATAAACGTCAAATAATAACATTTATGACTGGTTAATGCCTGCTTATCAGTTACACACCAAATCTGAAATACACTATACGGGTTTTGTTCTTCTGTGTCAAGGAGTAATTTGATTTTTTCCCAAAAAGATATCTCCTCATATCACGATCCGCTCCGTTGCCAGCAATCCCTCGCGGAATATTACCTGTGAACAGCAGCCATATAGCTTCTATTCGCAGAAAGTATGCAGAAACGAAATAGACTGGAAATTCACTTATCTTGACTTTATTCTCACTTATGATAAGATGAACATAGAATGTCCGGCAGCAATATTTTTTGCTCAGACAACACTATACATTTCATAAAAACGGAGGTACTTTTCCGATGAATACCATCAAGAAATTCATCCACTACTACGGCCCGTACAAAGCGGTCTTTTTTATTGACCTGATCTGTGCAGCCGTTATCAGTCTGGTAGATCTTGCTTATCCCCAGATTCTTCGTACTATGACAAAAACTCTCTTTACACAGGATAAGGATATTATTCTTCATGCCCTCCCTGTGATTGCAGCTTCTCTTTTTGTTATGTACATTGTGCAGAGTCTCTGCAAATATTATGTAACCTATCAGGGACATATGATGGGTGCAAAGATGGAACGTGATATGCGCCGGGAGCTTTTTGACCATTACCAGGAGCTGTCTTTTTCCTATTACAGCAGGAATAATTCCGGTCAGATGATGAGCAAGCTGGTCAGTGACCTTTTTGACATTTCCGAGTTTGCACATCATGGTCCTGAGAATCTTTTTATCTCTCTGGTAAAGATCGTCGGTGCTTTTATCTTCCTGTTCTTTATCAACAAAAAACTTGCACTGCCGCTGATCCTCCTGGTGATCGTGATGTTTGTGTTTTCCTTCCGCCAGAATGCAAAAATGCAGGAAACCTTCATGGAAAACCGGCGTAAGATCGGAGATGTAAATGCCAGTCTTCAGGATACGCTTTCCGGAATCCGCGTGGTGCAATCCTTCGCAAACGAGGACATCGAACGTGCCAAATTTAAGAAAAGCAATGAAGCGTTCCTTGTTTCCAAAAGAGATAATTATCACTGTATGGGAAGCTTCATGAGTTCCAATCTTTTCTTCCAGGGCATGATGTACCTGGTAACTCTTGTTTACGGCGGCTATCTGATCGCTCAGGGTGAAATGCAGACTGCAGATCTTGCCATGTATGCCCTGTATATCGGAATCTTTATCAGCCCCATCCAGATCCTGGTGGAACTTGTGGAAATGATGCAGAAGGGTCTTTCCGGTTTCCGCCGTTTCCTGGATGTGATGGAAACAGAATCCGAGATCAGGGATGCAGACAACGCTGCGGAGCTTACGGACGTGAAAGGACATGTGCGTTACGACCATGTTTCTTTTCATTACAACGATGATGAAACTCCTGTGCTTTCCGATATCTCTATTGATATCCCGGCAGGAAAATCCATTGCCCTGGTGGGACCTTCCGGAAGCGGAAAAACCACGATCTGCTCTCTCCTGCCCAGATTTTATGATGTGACCGGCGGTTCCATTACTGTAGACGGAAAGGATATCCGCGGGCTGACTCTTAAGAGCCTTCGAAGCCAGATCGGTATGGTACAGCAGGATGTCTATCTTTTTGATGGAACCATCAAGGATAATATTGCCTACGGAAAGCCCGGAGCTTCCGATGAAGAGATCATCAAAGCCGCCAAATGTGCGAGTATCCATGACTTTATCATGGAGCTTCCGGATAAATACGACACTTATGTCGGAGAACGTGGCACACGCCTTTCCGGCGGACAGAAGCAGCGGATTTCCATTGCACGTGTATTCCTTAAGAATCCTCCGATCCTGATCCTGGATGAGGCCACCAGCGCTCTGGATAACGAAAGCGAACGTTGGATCCAGAAGAGTCTGGAGGAGCTTTCAAAAAATCGTACTACCATTACGATCGCGCACCGGCTTTCTACGATCCGTGATGCGGATGAGATCATTGTGATCACGGAGGAGGGTATCGCCGAAAGAGGCACTCATGCTGAACTGCTTGAGAAGAATGGATTGTATGCTGCATATTACAATATGTAGAAAGATACGAGGGAGGCGCTTCGCTGTCCCACTGAGATTTTTATAGGGCAAAATAAAAGGCTGCTGTATACCTTATCAATAGTGATATAGATATATAGCAGTCTTTTTATTTGTCAATTACTATCTTTTCAAAAAATTCAATCAAAGATTACAGCAGATAAACCGGAAGCTCGTCTTTAATTCCTACTGGCTGGTTGTTGTCCGGCTCATCTTTCTTTGGGGTGAGGAATTTGGCCTGGAGTTCGTCGGCGTTTCCTCCGCTGATCACGTTCTGGGCTACAGTTCCTGTTGTTTCTGCTGCAGCTGTTTTCTTTGCTGCGGTTTTACGTGCTGTTGTTTTTCTGGTAGTGGTTTTCTTTGCTGTTGTTTTTGTTGCGGCTGCTTTCTTTGCTGTGGTCTTCTTTGCAGGAGCTTTGGCTGCTGTTTTCTTTGCTGTAGTTTTTTCTGCCGCTTTTTCAGCTGTTTCAGCTTTTACCTCTGACGGCTTCTCTGCTGCTTTAACCTCAGCCTCTTTTACCTCTGTTTTTGTTTCTGTTTTGGATGCTTTTTCTGCATTTACTGCTCTTGCGATGCTTGCTTTACCTACTGACACGATTCATTACCTCCTCTGCCAATGCTATGTACTCTTTTGCGCTGCGGCTGCTTTTTTTGAACTCCACAACTGGTTCACTGCTGTCCTGGGACCATTCGATGGAGCTGTCTACACGGATAAAAGATTCGAAAAGATAGATTCCTTCCATTTCTTTCAGTGTTTCCATAGTCTGTTTGAAATAATTCTTTCTGGCATCTGCCTTGGTTACTACGATTCCCAAAACCTTTAAATCCGGAGCGATCTCCCTGACTTCATTGAGGAAATCAAACATATTTGCAAGACCAAACATACCCCACGGACTTGCCTCTACCGGAACAAGAACATAATCGGATGCACATAAAATATTCATCACCCAGCCGCCAAGAGTAGGCGGTGCATCAATGAGAATGTAATCGTACACTCCGGAATCTTTAACCTTCTGCAGACATTTCCGCAGGATAAACTCTCTCTGCCATTTTGTAAAAAGCTCATATTCCGCGGAGCTCATCAGCGTAGACGACGGAACCAGATCCAGATTCTCATACTTCGTATGCACGATAAAATCGCTGAGATCCGACTGATGACCGATAGCATAGTAGAGATTCTTTTCCCCTGCTGCCATCTCAAGCACTTCTTCCTCCGAAAAAAAAGAAAGGGAAAGATTCAGCTGCATATCACCGTCTACCATCAGTACCTTCTTACCCATGCCGGCCAGTGCCGCTCCCACATTGGAACAGCTGGTGGACTTTCCGCTGCCGCCCTTATTATTTGCAAAACAGATCGTTACTGTATTTCCCATTACAGCCTCCCGACAACATAATTTCGTATTTTCTGTCACTTGCCCTTATTATAATATAACGTTCTCCTAAAAACAAGCACATCCCCCATAAAACCACGAAAACCGACAAAATAACCTCACATAAAACAACAGTATATACACCCAAAAACAGCAGGTTCCGGATCACTCCGAAAACCTGCTGTCCTGATTCGCTGACTATTATTATTTTACGATAAAAGATTTTCTCTTGCTGACAACATCGAAGATAACCGCTGCCAGAAGAACCATACCTTTAACAACCTTCTGGATATTCTGGTCAATACCCATGATACTCATGCCAAGATTCAGAACACCCATCAGAAGTGCACCAATGATAACACCAGGAACTGTACCGGTACCACCATAAGCAGAAGCACCACCAATAAGTCAATCACAGTCCTTCTCCTGTATGTTTTTCCTTACTGCTCGAATCTGCCCTTCATCTTCACTTCCTGCTCCCACACAGCGACCTTGCCGCGGGCAAACAGGCTGTTGATGTTGAGATTCTCATCCAGTACCAGAAGGTCTGCGTCTGCGCCTTCCGCTACACAGCCCTTGATTCCTTCTTTGCCAAGGAGTACGGCCGGAGTGCTGGTCAGAAGCTGTAAGGCATCCTCCAGCGGCATGCCCTCTCTTACCAGGATCTGGATGGTACGGTGCAGATACTTCGGGGACGCGTAGGTCAGGCCAATGCACTCGCCCTCTTCGTTGAAGCGCGGCTGGCTTCCGAACGCGTCACTGGACATGGTTACATGATCCAGGCTCACATCTTCGCGGTGCAACAGCTCATAGAGCTTCAGAGCATCGGATTCGACCTCCACATCATCGGCGCCGGCGGTGCAGTCAATGTAGCCGCCACGGCGCACCAGATCCGCGCCGGCATCAATCAGTCCAGGATTGCGTAAGATGTGGGTCGGCAGCAGGTTCTTGGCTGGAACGTCGGAATGATCCAGCACATAGAAAATCGGATCCAGTCTTCCCTCTCCGTCACCCATGTGCATGGTTACCAGGCCAGGGGTATTGCTGAGTAAGCCGGCTCTGCGCGCTGCAGTAGCCAGCGCGATCAGCTCTTCTCCGCCTGGGTTGGAGCTTCTGTGGTCCGATACCGCTACCTTCACACCGATCATCGGTGGAACCAGGATGATATCGCGCTCTACACTTCCGGTCAGGGTGGTCGGCGGGTAACCATAGGAACTGGTCAGAGTGTACACGGTCATGCCCTCTTCGGTCAGGGCGCGAGCTTTTGCGACCAGATTTTCCACACTGCGGGTTACGCCATCGGTTCCCAGAAGTCCGACTACCGTGGTAATACCATTTTTGAAGAATTCACTGAGCTGGGATTCCGGTACACGGGATGCCGGCCCCTGCTCTCCGCCGCCGCCTGTGATATGCACGTGCATGTCAATGTAAGCCGGAACAACGGTCTTTCCCTCCAGATCATAGGTTTCCACTCCCGGAAGTCCCTCATATCCCTCAATAGTATCCTGCATCAGAAGGATTTTTTCCCCCTCAATAAGGATATCTTTCTTTCCCAGTTTCTCCGGTGCGTACACATTCGCGTTTTTCAGTAACTTGATCATAATGTCAATTCTCCTGTCTCTTTCTTTTCCGCTTTTCTATTTCAAAGCTTCTGTCAGTCTGTCTCAAAGGTGCCTTTTACCAGTGCTTTTCCATACTCCACCATTTTCTGTCCACGGACAAATACCGTATCTACCAGAAATTCCTCATCCAGGATCACAAGATCCGCGTCGCTGCCCGGACGGATGCAGCCCTTTTTCGGGAATAATCCGTTGGCTCTGGCCGGGTTCTCCCCGCAGATGCGGATGGCTTTTTCCACCGGAACCCCTGCCTTTACAGCATCACGCACTTCCTCATGCAGGGAAGAAAGCCGTGTAACCAGAAGCTTTGCGCCGCCCCCGCCAATCACATGAACATGCTGGTCCACATAACCAGGAATTACCATTTTTCCATCTGCAGAAACAACTTCCACCGGAGCAGAAAGTTCCGGTGGATCGATGTGTTCTGCCACAGAAAATACTTTTTCATCTACGATCAGGATATCACGGATTCCTTTTGGATCCGGATCATACAGATTCGCGTTTTTAATCAAAAGCACTCTGGACATCGTATTTAGTTCTCCTTTTTCTTCTCATCATCGAGCTTGGCAATACCAAATCCGGTAAAGCCCCAGATGATTGCAAAAATCCAGCCGGTGTAGCACAGGATTGCCCATGGAAGGTAATCCAAAGTCTCTACGCCAAGGGTGGAAGCCATGTAAGCACCTGCTGCGGACCACGGGATCAGCGGTACAACTACGGTACCGGCATCCTCAAGGGTTCTGGACAGGTTCTTTGCCGCAAGCCCGCGCTCTTTGTAAGCGTCACGGAACATCTCGCCCGGAATCAGAATGGCAAGGTAAGAGTTACCGGTGGTCAGTGCCATGGTAATGCAGGCTGCAACGGTTGCGGTGATCAGCGCACCGGTACTCTTTGCCACGCTTAAGATCTTCTGGAGTACCACATCCAGACAGCCAGCCCGGCTCATGATACCTGCGAAGCAGAATGCGCAGAATACCAGAAGTGTGGTGCTCATAATGCCGTTCATACCGCCGCGGTTTAACAGCTTGGTTACGGCCTCGGAACAGGTCTCGGTGTCAAATCCTGCACGGTGGATCATGGATACATCAAAACCGTTTACGGTTGCCTTTAACACATCTCCTAACGCTACGTGCTGAATGAAGACACTCTCCAAGCCTGCTACAAAAGTAGAAAGAAGCATAACCGGAATGGTTGGCTTCTGAAGCAGGGAGCCGCCCAGCACGATCACTACCGGAATGATGATCAGCAGGTTCCAGCTGTACATGGAAGAAAGCTGGCTTAATAAAGTAGTAACGGTGTCAGAAGTAATATCTGCGCTTACATCTGCGTTCATACCAACAATGGCATATACCACCAGGGAAACGATGGTTGCTGGGACAGTGGTGTAGAACATATGTCCGATATGCTCATACAGTGTGCTGCCTGCCGCGATCGGAGCCAGGTTTGTGGTATCGGACAGCGGAGACATCTTGTCACCAAAGTAGGAACCTGCGATGCAGGCGCCTGCAGTAGCCGGAAGGGATACGCCAAGGGCGCTTGCGATTCCCATCAGGGCAACACCCATGGTTGCAACGGAACCCCAGGAGGTACCGGTAACAACCGAAACCACTGCCTCGATCAGGAACGCGGTAACCAGCATGAATTTCGGGTTTACGATCTGGACGCCGTAATAAATCATCATCGGAATGGTACCGGATGCCATCCAGGTACCAACCATAGCGCCAACACATACAAGAATCAGGATGGCAGGCATGCCCTTTGCAATCTTGGTGCAGATCTCATCCATCATCTCATCCCAGGTAATGCCTACACGGAACGCGATAAATGCTGCGATTGCAGCTACCATGATCAGAAGCGGCTCTGTGCTGTAGCCGAATACGCCTTTTCCGATGGTAAGGATCAGGAGCATTGCGACGATCGGTGTGATCGATTCCGCAAAAGTGGGCAGACGTTTGGCCCGTTCTTTCTTTTCTTTCATTTGTAGTTTCTCCTTTTAGCCTCCTTCGTGACAGTTTCACATTTTATCACGGCAGAGTATTAAGATTTGGACTTATTATATCAGAAAAGATAACGGGCAACAACTAAAACTTTATATTTTTTTATTTTCTTGTTACACGGGAGTTTGACACATTGAAATTCAAAAAAGTACCGCAAAGCCTTGAAACAGGCTTATTTTTTTGTCAAATTTTTATTTTTATTATATAGTAATATTTAGTGATATGTACTATAACAGTGGAAGCGGTAATTATTGTGCGTATAACAACATCAAAATCAAAAAATTCCGAGTCCTTTTATATCACTCAGTCCTATACAAATCCGGTTATTAAACCGCGCTTTGAAAGGAACTTATACTACAGAACAATTGCTCCATATTTTAAAAGACATAAAATTTGCAGATGTAGAAAAACAGGGTTTCATGCCGGTATATGAACGTCAGAAAATCACTGACGATCTCCACGAAACCTGTGGATTCAGAACAGACTATCAATTCATAACAAAACGGAAAATGAAAGGAATTCAGAAAAAAAGTAAGCGGAGATAAAACATTACTATGTTTCGTGTATGCAGATAAAAGTGCCACACCCCTTGTATTTGAAGGGCACTGAAAAACTTCCATTTCTTCTTAAGTGGAAGTTTTTCTTTTATATTATTTTCAAATCTTTACTTAGGAAAATCATAAAAAGCTATGGTTTACTCCATAGCCAGCTCATCTAATCTTACTATTCGTTTTACATTTGCTGTAAATGCCGTAAAATACATTTGCAGATGCATAGCAAATAAACCTCTCGAATCTGCTTTACGCAAACCGTGAGCTTCCTTTAGTTCTCCATTCTTTTCTTCTATCCTGTGCCGAATCTTCATTCGCTCCTGAAAATATTCGCTTTCTTCAAATTTAAGCCTTTCAAGATTTTTCTCGCTTGCTTGCGTGATACTGTAGCTTCTTGTTTTAGCGTTTGATCTTCCTACACGGCATTTTTCTCTTTGGGGACATTTCCGACACGTTACTTTGCTAAATATATATCTTAAATAAGTATTCCCATTTTTTGCCGTTCTTTTTTCTACACGCGTGGAAAGCTCTCCGGCAGGACACTGCAGCATCCCAGCATCTTTATTAAAGCAGAAACCTTCCTCAAGGTTCCCGTTTGCTGCAGCAGCTACTGCTGTATTGGTTCTGGCAATCAATGTAATCTCTTTTCCGCAGACTTCCAGATTGTCATCACTGACATATGCCATATCGCCTATAACTTCTGTAACTTTTATTCCATTTTCCTTCGCGTTTTCTATCAGTTTTGGTAATTCCTGCCCATCTGGTGCTCCTCCATCTGTTACAGTGATCCCCGCAATGAGACGTTCTTCAGTCATCGCAAGATGATTCTTATATCCATAGAACGTACTGGTTGCCGTTTTATGTCCAAACCGTGCATCTTTATCATCTTTGGATCGGATCTCTTTGAGCCGCTCATCTTCTAGTAGTTCTTTCATTTCATGAGAAAGTTTCTGTATCTTTTTATTTCCACAGGATTTTATTCCTTCCTCCAGAACCTGGAGTAGTTCCCTAGTATAGGCAATTTCTTCATCCAGTCCTGCTTCCAAAGAGGGTTTCTCAGGAAATCGCTCTGATAATTCAAAAGCTGTTTTATAAACCTCTTTCCGAAGTTGTTTGCTCATATCCCGCAGAATCTGCGTTGGAGATTTTGCCCAGACAGAAGCAATTGTATGGGTGGAATCAACGATAATGGTTCCCGATTTGATCAGATTTTTATCCAAAGCCTGTTGAATGGTTTCTTTTAACATTTCTTCCAGAATATCTTCTGTAATACGAGTTTTTCTGAATTTTGTGAGAAGACTGGGATCTATCATTTTTGCTTCTGGTTCCAGGTCAAGGAAAAATTTATATGCCATGTCCGTCTGGGCGCTGCTAATCAGGGCTTCGTCAGAAAGATCGTACAGTTTTTTCAGGAAAAGCAGTTTAAACATCATTTCTGGTTCCTTTGCCGGGCGACCGAAATTTTCACAAAAAAGCCCAATTCTTTTTTAGAATCAGACTTTTTCAGTGCCCTTTTAAATATGGTTTTGATTTGGTTTTGTAGCATAAAAAAATCTCCTTGTAGTTGTATTTGCATCGTGCAGATGCTTCTTTAACTACAAGGGCCGCTCTCACTACTTCTAAAAACCAATCAGTAGTGAGAGCGGCCGCACATTTGAGTTGAAGTGTCAACCCCTATTTAGGGAAAAACTAAAAAAGAGGTTAGACCTCATGTATAAGATCTAACCTTGAAAATTAACTAAATGACATTGACCAGTGAACAGTAACAAAATAACCTTACATAAAACAACAGTATATACACCCAAAAACAGCAGGTTCCGG
>UMIB01015567.1_pt1 | contig 29273 bp, 29 predicted proteins | sample 1965641 | NCBI WGS metagenome assembly UMIB01 (sample SAMEA4836110, study PRJEB28245) | human gut metagenome | biome: gut microbiome; material: fecal sample | place: Denmark | collected 2008
ATACAAAATATCTTGATTTTAAGAATTATTTGTATAAAATACGGCATTATTACGTCATTTACACCAAAGTAATCAAAAAACTATTTTGAGATAGTGGTAGTTTTCTCAAAACACATTCTGCCAGTTGATTCCTCTAAAATCTTTTAAGCGGCATGAAATAGTGGAATTTTTGCTTCGATAGAAACCTGTTTCCTCTATAAATTACGCCAAAAGTCCGATATCTAGGAATCGCTCTTTCTAAGGCACTTATTTCTATTCACTTTCCACCATTTTCACTAGTTTAAGGCTGTTTTAAAGGAAAAACAGTAGTCCCAATGTGGGCTACGGGAATTCGTCACATCCGCAATGAGCCGCGCTATTCATAAGATTGTCAGCAAAAAACGCTGCCAATCTTATGAATAGCGCGGCGTTCGCCGCATCACGGCAAAAATAAAAACCGTGATTTGTGAGCAAGCTCCCAATCACGGTTCTTTTTTTGCCTATGCGCGGCTCATTGCTCGCGTAAACTCTCAAGTTAAAAAACCACCTTCACATACTGTCTGCAGTACATGAAGGTGGTTGTATTTATAGATCTTTTTAAGCATTTCTATTGATCATGGCACGTTTTCTCAGGGTCGGATCCAGGATCTTCTTACGGATACGAAGGTTCGTAGGAGTTACCTCCAACAGCTCGTCGGTATCGATAAAGTCCAGAGCCTGCTCCAGAGACAGAACCCTGGGAGGCGTCAGACGCAGGGCTTCGTCGGCACTGGAGGAACGGGTATTGGTCAGCTGCTTTTTCTTGCAGACATTGATCTCGATGTCCTCGTTGCGTCCGGTCTGACCGATGACCATACCGGAGTATACCTTTTCACCGGGGCCGATGAAGAGAGTACCACGCTCCTGGGCATTGTACAGACCGTAGGTGATAGCTTCGCCGGCTTCGAATGCGATCAGGGAACCCATCTTACGATACTGGATATCTCCCTTGTAAGGACCGTAATCATCAAATACGGTGTTCAAGATACCGTTACCCTTGGTATCGGTCATGAACTCGCCACGGTAACCGATCAGTCCTCTTGCGGGGATGGAGAATTCCAGACGGGTGTAAGTGCCACCGGAGATGGAACCCATGTTACGAAGCTCACCTTTTCTTTGTCCCAGCTTCTCGATGACAGCACCGGCAAACTCGTTGGGAACGTCGATATAAGCTAATTCCATAGGCTCTAATTTCTTGCCGTTCTCATCGGTATGATACAGAACCTCAGCCTTACTTACAGCAAATTCAAAGCCTTCACGACGCATATTCTCGATCAGCACAGACAGATGCAGCTCACCACGACCGGATACCTTGAAACGGTCAGGGGAATCTGTCTCTTCTACACGTAAGGATACATCGGTATTTAACTCACGGAACAGTCTGTCACGCAGGTGACGGCTGGTAACGAACTTACCTTCCTGGCCTGCCAGAGGAGAATCATTTACCATGAACTGCATGGCGATGGTGGGCTCACTGATCTTCTGGAAAGGAATGGGTACCACATTTTCCGGAGAGCAGATGGTGTCACCGATGTGAAGCTCACTGATACCGGAGATGGCAACGATGGAACCGATGCCGGCTTCTTTTACCTCTACTTTATTCAGACCGTCGAACTCGTACAGCTTGCTGACCTTGGTCTTGATGATCTTGTCGGGGTTGTGGTGGTTACAGATGACCACATCCTGATTTACACGGATGGTACCGTTGTCAACCTTACCGACACCGATACGGCCTACATATTCATTATAATCGATGGTACTGATCAGTACCTGGGTAGCTGCATCGGGGTCACCTTCAGGAGCGGGAATGTAGTTGATAATGGTCTCGAACAGAGGCTCCATATCGGTACCCATCTCATCAGCATCCAGGGATGCAATACCTGCCTTGGCGGAAGCGTACACGAAAGGACAGTCTAACTGGGAATCGTCCGCATCCAGTTCTAAGAACAGCTCCAGTACTTCGTCTACGACTTCATCGGGTCTTGCTTCGGGACGGTCGATCTTGTTGATACATACGATAACGGGAAGCTTTAATTCCAGTGCCTTACGAAGCACGAATTTGGTCTGGGGCATGGCACCCTCGAAAGCATCCACTACCAGGATAACACCGTTTACCATCTTCAGGACACGTTCTACCTCGCCGCCGAAGTCTGCATGACCCGGGGTGTCGATGATGTTGATCTTGGTACCCTTATACATAACAGCAGTGTTCTTGGACAGAATGGTGATACCACGCTCGCGCTCGATATCGTTGGAGTCCATGACACGCTCAGCAACTTCCTGATTTTCACGGAATACACCGCTTTGTTTTAACAGCTCATCCACCAGAGTGGTTTTACCGTGGTCTACGTGAGCAATGATTGCAACGTTTCTGACATCTTCTCTTTTTTGTCTCATAAAAATCCTTGCCTTTCTAAAAATGCGTGCAACTGATTTAACCTTTTTTCAAACTGTTTCAGTATAGCACTTATCATTTCCGGACGCAAGAAAAAACCGTGTAAAATCAACGTTTTTGTTGGTTTTCCATATGAAAAAGTATGGAAAAGAAATCCCTTTTGTGCGGTATTTGCATTTTTATGCGATGGGTTTTAGTACTCAAACGATAAAAAATAGAGTATAAATAGTAATGCAATACATAAGGATTGTTGTAGAAGAGTCAGAAGATGTAGAAGGGAGAACAAAAATGACAGATAAGGTTATTGAAAACAATCAGGTAACGGTGATGGGGGAAGTGGTAAGCGATTTTTCCTACAGCCATGAGATCTACGGGGAAGGATTCTACATGGTGGATTTAAGGTGTACGAGACTGAGCGACAGCTTCGACATTATACCGGTGATGGTCTCGGAGAGACTGTTAGATGTGACAGCAAGCTATATCGGAATGCTTTTGTGCGTTAACGGACAGTTCCGGTCCTATAACCGTCATGAGGAGCGTAAGAACAGACTGGTGCTGTCTGTGTTTGCCAGAGAGGTCAAATTTATTGAGGAGATGGAAGAAAGTTCCAAGACGAACCAGATCTATCTCGATGGATATATATGTAAGGAGCCGATATACCGCAAGACACCGTTAGGAAGGGAGATCGCAGACCTGCTGCTTGCCGTGAACCGCCCTTACGGTAAGTCTGATTACATTCCCTGCATCTGCTGGGGACGCAATGCGCGCTATGCAGAACATTTCAAAGTGGGAGAGCGCTGTGCCATCTGGGGACGAATCCAAAGCCGTGAATATATGAAGAAACTGGATGAAGAAAATGTGGAGAAACGTGTCGCATTCGAAGTGTCCGTCAGCAAACTGGAACTGTTGGAGGAAGCCCGGGAATCCATAGTCTGACGACAAAAGATTGCAAAAATTTACAATATATGGTATAAAGAAATGCATAGGCAACAAGCAACTGCAGACAGCTACCTGGCGAAAGCGCAGATAGACCATGAGGTGTGTAATGGCAGAAGGATGCATCTATATTTATACCGGCGATGGAAGAGGCAAATCACCGGCAGCAATCGGAAGAGCAGTACAGGCAGCGGTAGAGGGGAAGAGAGTCGTCATTATTCAGTTTCTGAAGGGAAAGGGACTGGAAGATTCGGATTTTCTGCGCAGGATGGAACCGGAGATCAAATTGTTCCGTTTCGAAAAATCGGACAGCAATTTTGTGGAATTGCCGGAGGAGAAGAAGCAGGAGGAGATCCAGAACATCCGTAACGGAATCGGCTTCGCAAAAAAGGTTCTGACCACCGGAGAATGCGATCTGCTGATCTTAGATGAAGTGTTGGGACTGGTGGAAAAGGATATCATTACAGTGGATACACTGAAGGCACTGTTGGAATGCAGAGGAGATACGGATGTGATCCTGACAGGAATCACCCTGAACGATGAAATCTGCGTTCTGGCAGATGAAGTCTCCAAGATCGAGACTGTAAAATTCAAGGTCTGGGATTGACAGTCACATGGGTTAATGCTATCATAAAATTATATTTAAGAAGATAGAGGTTGCGTTTTTCAAGAGTATTTTTTCGGAGGTAACAGGTACCGTTGAGGGAAGAAGAAAGGGGAACACGCCGAAAGATAAGGTATCCTGCATATGTTATCTTGGGCATACGTTTAAGAAGCGTATGACTGTCATCTCGTAAGCAGATGGGGCGCTATCAAATAAGCTTGGATAATCAGCGCCGGCGCCATTGTGCGCTGGCGCTTTGTAAATGGAGGAAACATATGGCTATTTTTAAAGGAGCAGGCGTGGCAATTGTCACACCCATGAACGAAGATGGATCTGTCAATTATGAGAAATTCGGTGAACTGATCGAATTCCAGATCGCAAACGGCACAGATGCCATTATTGTATGCGGTACCACGGGAGAGAGTTCTACACTGACCCATGAGGAACATTTAGATACCATCAAATATTGTGTGGACAAAGTAGCGAAGAGAATCCCCGTAGTGGCCGGCACCGGTTCTAATTGCACCGATACCGCAGTATATCTGTCTCAGGAGGCGGAAAAATACGGTGTGGACGGTATCCTGCTGGTAAGCCCCTATTACAATAAAGCAACCCAGAAGGGTTTGTACCGTCACTTCAAGACCGTTGCGGATTCCGTGAAGGTTCCCGCCATCCTCTACAACGTGCCCAGCCGTACCGGCTGCAATATCCTGCCGGAGACTGTGGTGAAGCTGTGTAAGGATGTAGAGAACATCGTAGGTGTCAAGGAAGCCAGCGGCAACATCAGCCAGATCGCACATCTGGCAGCTATCGGTCAGGGCGTCGTGGATATCTATTCCGGTAATGATGACCAAATCGTACCCATCCTGTCTCTGGGTGGTATCGGAGTTATCTCCGTGCTTTCCAATGTAGCACCGACACAGACTCACGAGATCTGCCAGAAGTTCTTCGACGGAGATGTGGCAGGCAGCCGTCAGATGCAGTTAGATGCTATGGATCTGTGCAATGCGCTGTTCTGCGAAGTGAACCCGATCCCGGTGAAGACAGCACTGAATATGATGGGAATGGGAGCCGGAGCGTTCCGTATGCCTCTGTGCGAAATGGATGAGGCAAATGCCAAGAGGCTTGAAAAAGCCCTGAAGGATTATGGTGTCCTGTAGGCTGGAAATTAAAAAGCAAGAGTGGAAGAATCCCGCCTGTGAAATTTTTATCATAGGCGGGATGTTTTTAAGTATATAAGGATATTAAGATAGGAGAGAACAAAAATGGTAAAAGTAATCATGCATGGATGTAACGGTAAAATGGGACAGGTGATCAGCGGACTGATCGCGGCAGATCCCGATATAGAACTGGTGGCGGGAATCGATGCCAGAGACGATGGACACAATCCTTACCCTGTATTCACGGATATTGCAAAATGTGATGTGGCAGCAGATTGCATCATTGATTTCTCCGCAGCTGTGGCAGTAGACAGGCTGTTAAATTATTGCGTGGAGAAAAAGATCCCCTGTGTACTGTGTACCACCGGTCTGTCCGAGGCACAGCTGTCGAAAGTGGACGAAGCGGCAAAACACGTGGCTATCTTAAAATCCGCCAACATGTCCTTAGGCATCAACCTGATGTTAAAGCTGTTAAAAGAGGCAGCCGGTGTACTGGCAAATGCGGGTTTTGACATGGAGATCGTAGAGAAACACCATAACCTCAAAGTAGATGCTCCCAGCGGTACCGCACTGGCACTTGCGGATTCCATTAACGAAGAATTTAATGGCGAATACGAATACGTTTACGACCGCAGTACACGCAGAGAACCGAGACCTAAAAAAGAGATCGGTATCAGTGCCGTCAGAGGCGGCACCATCGTCGGCGATCATGATGTCATCTTCGCCGGAGCGGACGAAGTCGTAACCTTCTCCCATACCGCCTACTCCAAAGCCGTCTTCGGCAAGGGCGCCATCCAGGCTGCCAAGTTCCTGGCAGGCAAACCCGCCGGCATGTACAACATGTCCAACGTGATCGATGCAGCAATGTAATATATTTTTATGGAATTTTCAATAAACCAGCAGCTTGACTGAGTGTAAGAATAAGCAGGCCGTAAGCAGACGTCGGTACCATAGCGTCCCAAGGGACGCATTGCGAGGGTACTGTCCTCGCTTATGTACCGCTACGATCTGCGACATGAGCGCATCGTACTAAAGTACGAGCGTGCCGCGTTTCTTATACTCAGGCGAAGCTGCGTAGGGGATAGAGAAAGGTGAATTTCATGAACGAAATGGAACAGAAGGTCCTAAAGACCCTCTCACACCAATATAAAACACAAGCAGCAGCCTCCACGGAGATCATCAACCTCCAGTCCATCCTGAACCTCCCCAAAGGCACCGAACACTTCCTCACTGACATTCACGGCGAATACGAGCAGTTCAATCACGTCTTAAAGAACGGCTCCGGTTCCGTACGCCGTAAGATCGACGAAGAATTCGGCAACACTATCAGCAACAAAGATAAAAAAAGCCTGGCGACCCTCATTTATTATCCCGAGAGCAAATTAGAGATTGTGGAGCGGGAAGAAGATAACCTCGAAGACTGGTATAAAATATCCCTCCACCGCCTGGTGCAGGTCATCAAACGTGTCTCTTCCAAATACACCCGTTCCAAGGTCAGAAAAGCCCTGCCCAAAGACTTTGCCTACGTCATCGAAGAACTGATCACCGAGAAGGAAGAGATCCAGGACAAAGAGGCATACTATAATGAGATTATCCATACCATCATCCGCATCGGCAGAGCACCGCAGTTTATCATTGCCTTAAGCCACCTGATCCAGCGGCTGGTCATTGATCACCTCCATATCGTCGGAGACATCTATGACAGAGGACCCGGTCCCCATATCATCATGGATACCCTGTGTGAGTACCATTCCGTGGATGTCCAGTGGGGCAATCATGACATGGTGTGGATGGGCGCTGCGGCGGGAAGCCTGGCATGCATCGCCAACGTGATCCGCATGTCTGCCAGATACGGCAATCTCGCCACCCTGGAGGACGGCTACGGCATCAACCTGCTGCCTCTTGCCACCTTCGCACTGGAGACTTACGAAAATACTAACTGCGATGCCTTTACCATCAAGTTCAACACCGATTACAATACCAAGGATCTCGGACTGGATACCAAGATGCATAAGGCAATTGCTATTTTGCAGTTCAAGCTGGAGGGGCAGCTTGTCATGCGGCACCCCGAGTTCCATATGGAAGACCGGATGCTGTTGCACCGGATCGATTTTGAACGTAAGATCATTACGCTGGACGGCAAAGAATATCCCATGAAGGACGTGGATTTCCCTACCATAGATCCGGAACACCCTTACGAGCTGACCGAAGAAGAGAGCAAGGTCATGCTGCGCTTGCAGCAGGTATTTATGCGCTGTGAAAAACTGCAGCGCCATGTAAAATTCCTCTTTTCCAAGGGCGGCATGTATAAGATCTATAACGGTAACCTCCTGTATCACGGCTGCGTTCCTTTAAATCCGGACGGAAGTTTCATGCAGGTGGAGATCTGCGGAAAAGAATATTGCGGGAAAGCACTGTATGACATTTTGGAGTATTATGCCAGAAGAGGTTACTATGCCAAGGATACCAGGGAACGTGCCCTGGGACAGGATATGATCTGGTACATCTGGGCGGGCCCCGGATCCCCGGTGTTCGGCAAGGCAAAGATGGCGACATTTGAGCGGTATTTCCTGGAAGATAAGAAGACTCATGCAGAAGAGAAGAACAGTTACTACAGGCTGTTGGAAAATGAAGAAGTCATCGGTAAGATCCTGGAGGAATTCGGACTGGATAAGATCGATGCCCATATTGTCAACGGGCATGTGCCTGTGGAACAGATTCACGGAGAATCCCCCATCAAATGTGGAGGGAAACTTTTGATCATCGACGGCGGTTTCTCCAAGGCATACCAGAAGAAGACAGGAATCGCAGGCTATACCCTGGTATGTAATTCCAGAGGAATGCGCTTGGTAGCCCACGAGCCCTTTGAATCCACGGAAGCTGCAATCATCAAGGAATCGGATATTTTCTCGGATTCTGTGGTAGTGGAGAATTTCCCCCGCAGAAAACTGGTGGCGGATACCGATACCGGCAAGGAGATCCAGGAGAATATCTTCTATCTGGAAGAACTCCTGGAGGCTTACCGGGAAGGTACCATCATGGAAGAGGTATAATTTATCTCTGACCGTTACCTACCAGATCATTGGTGATATCGGAGACTCCGTTCGCGGCATCATCCACGATATTGCCTACTGTATCGCCGGCTTCTCCCACGGCGTTGCCGGCATTGTCCAGCATGGAATCATTTTCGGATACGGTATTACCGTTGCCATTGGTATCCCCCATGTTGTCTGTGGCAGCAGTTCCGGTCTCTGGGGTCTGTGTCACAGTGCTCTCCTGAGTGGCAGGAGAGGTGGAAGGGGAAGGAGAGGCAGCCATGCTGCCGGAGTTATTATTGTTCTTGTTATTGCCGCAGGCAGTTGCCATGCACAGGTAGACCGTGAGAATACCCAGAACCAGTAACTTTTTCCCAATGTGGGAGCTTGTGTTATTTGTCTTATTTTTCATAATGTCCTCCATTTCAAGATGACCCATTACGGGATATTTATGTCCGAACCACAGCTGGTTGGCTTGAAAGTAGTATGTGCGTATGTCAGAAAAATATACAAAAATATTTTTTGGGGAAAGAGGAAGTAAATGGAATTTCGACCCTGTATTGATATTCATAACGGAAAAGTAAAACAGATCGTCGGTGGAAGTCTTAAGGATCTCGGCGATCAGGCACAGGAGAATTTTGTATCCGGACAGGATGCCGCTTTTTATGCCAGACTGTATCAAAAAAATAATTTAAAAGGCGGACATATCATTTTACTGAATGCTTCGGACAGTCCTTATTATGAGGCTACGAAGAGGCAGGCACTTTCTGCTTTAAGGGCATATCCGGGCGGCCTGCAGGTGGGCGGAGGGATTACCGCGGACAATGCATCTGAGTATCTGGAAGCAGGTGCTGCGGCAGTGATCGTAACCTCTTATGCGTTCAGGGAGGGACGGATTGACTACGACAGACTTAAGAAGCTGGTTCATACCGTCGGGAGAGAGCATCTGGTGCTGGATGTCAGCTGCAAGCGCGTGGAAGAGAAGTATTTCGTAGTGACGGACCGTTGGCAGAAACTTACAGAAGAGATCGTGAATGAGGCGTTGCTTGAAAAGCTGTCAGCATATTGCGGGGAATTCCTGATCCATGCGGTGGATGTGGAAGGCAAGGCGCAGGGAATCGAACAGGAACTGGTAAAATCCATTGGCTCCTATGCCGGAAATCCCATCACCTATGCCGGTGGTGTGCATTCTATGGAAGATCTGCTTTTATTAAAAAAACTTGGGCAGAACCGGATGAATGTGACTATCGGAAGTGCCCTGGATCTGTTTGGTGGCAATATGAAATGGGAAGATGTGTTGTCGGTGTGCAGCGCATCATAAATACTTTAAAAGTAAATAAAATGCCGCAGGGTTTTAAATCCCTGCGGCATTTCGATTACACATTTGATGATACAATTTTATAATTAAAGCTTGGTTACATTCACAGCCTGAGGTCCCTTTTCACCGTCTACAACGTCGAAAGAAACGGCAGCGCCTTCTTCCAGAGTCTTGTACCCATCCATGTTCAATCCGCTGTAATGTACGAAAACATCCTTGCCGGATTCATCGGAAATGAAACCATAACCCTTCTGATTGTTGAACCACTTTACTGTACCTTTGTTCATAATAGATACCTCCAAAAAATTCTTTCCTGTCATTTGCTTTCAGGTAATGTATACAAAACATTACACCAGCATCTGCATCATAGCACAGGGAGTAGTAAAAGTAAATAGATGATTCGTAAAAATGCACAAAAATTTATGGACAAATCATTCATAAATGCGAAGAAATGAAGAAAATCTTGGGAAAATGTTACAAAAATGTTAAGAAATGATTGCTGTAAGTGCTTTCCTGTGATAAAATGGGATGATGTTTAGCGGAGGTGACTCTATGAAAAGACATAAACATAAGCGGAAACTGAATCATGTGTTGATCCTCACGTCGGATGCAGCAGATGCCAATGTAAGACAGTTCCATGTACGTGCATGGATTGTGGAAGTAGTAGTTTTGGTGTTATGCGTGCTTATCGGCGGTGTGATCGGCTACTTTATCTACGAAGGACAGCTGTGGGAGAATGCCGGCAGACGGAGCCGTGAACAGGTCGTGGCGTTAGAGGAAGAGAATAAGACGCTGGCAGAGCAGAACAGCAAGCTGGAAGCACAGGTGACGGAGCAGGCAGAAGAAATACAAATTTTAAGTGATACGGTAAGCCAGAAGGTACAGAGCGAAAGTGAACTGTCGGCAACGTTGGAGAAGCAGAGCCTTCCCACGGAATTCCCGCTGACGGGTTCCGCATCTATGGAAGAGGTAACGGAAGGTGATCCTATGTGCATTTTCCATGCATCGGTAGGCACTACGGTGGTTGCCGCAGCAAGCGGTACGGTAATGGCAGTGAATGATGATGAGACCTATGGACACAGTGTGTGGGTGGATCATGGCAATGGCTACATTACCATCTATCGGAACAAGGGGGACGCAACAGTGGCTACCGGAGACACGGTAGTGCAGGGTACCACGTTATTTGTTATCGGTGAGGATAATGCGGAGCTGGGATACCAGATGCAGAAGGACGGAAGCTATATCAATCCTATGGATATGTTGGAAATCAGTGGTTGATCGCGGAAAGGTTTGGAAAAACATGTTTGGTAAAAAAAGTACAGATACAAAAATGAATACACTGATCGGTGCCGGTGCGGAGTTAAGCGGAGATTTTACGCTGGATGGCTCTGCGAGAATCGATGGTAAGATCGGCGGAAATGTAACGGTGACGGGAAGCCTGATCTTAGGAGCCGGAAGCGTGGTTATGGGAGATGTACAGGCCGCATCCGTATTGATCGGAGGAGAAGTGACCGGCAATATCAACGCGCCGGAGAAGGCGGAACTGACCGCTTCTGCAAAAGTACTTGGAGATATCGTCACCACGGTGATCGTCATTGATGAACATGCAGTATTTCAGGGTAAGATTGATATGAATCAGACCGTTCCTGATAAAAAGGGAAAGATAAAGGCTGCTAAGACAGTCAAAGCCGGACGTAAGAGTGCGAAAGCAGCGATTGCGGAAGCACTGAAGGAAGTGGCAGAGGAAGAAAAGAGAGAAAATCAAGCAGAAGAATAATTATAAAAAGACATTGACGAAGTTACTACATACGCCAATGTCTTTTTTATTGGTATTTATGCTTCTGACTTTTTCTCCATCCGGTCAAATACCAGTTCGTAACCGTCGTTACCGTAATTCAGAGAACGATTTACACGGCTGATGGTAGCGGTAGAGGCTCCTGTTTTCTCAGCAATCTCCAAATAAGTCTTACCGTCCTTCAGCATGGCAGCTACTTCAAAGCGCTGGGACAGAGACAATAATTCATTGACTGTACACAGATCCTCGAAGAAACTGTAGCATTCCTCACGGGACTGCAGACATAACACTGCATCAAACAGAGAATCCACAGCATCCGTTTTGATTTTTTTATTCATGCTCGACACACCTTTCCATAGTTGTAATTTATACAACGTAACTATCTGTATTTTAGCATACTAAAGTTTTAAAGTAAAGGCGTGAAACAAAATAGTTATAAAATCTTCATAAATTCAGAGAATGAAGGAAAGGCACAAGTGTTGACATGTAGTTTTTGATACTATATAATGATGCCAGGGTCAAAAGGTCTAAACCCACATGAGCTTGCTCATAGGTGGGTGAAAGACCTTAGGACCCGCCCCGATATGAGCATAAAAGTGGGATGATAATCCCACGATATGCGAATATTGGGTAGGATTGTGGGAGTGCGTAGCACGGAGCAATCCGCAGGCATTAACGAGAGAACCGTCTGCGAAGCAGACATCAGAGTGCGAAGCACGCGTTCTCGAGTTAATGTAACCCGGAGAACGCACAGCGAAGCAGACATCAGAGTGCGAAGCACGCGTTCTCAAGTTAATATTACCGGAAACCACCCACGGAAAGGACCGCAGGACATTATGGCAGCGACAACAGAAGAATTACTTCAGACGATCTTACAGAGTCTGGAAAAAGTGGAATATATCAAAGCAGAAGATATTCCTAATATTGATCTGTATATGGATCAGGTGCTGACTTTCATGGATAGGAAGCTGCGTTCGGCAGTACGCCCGCAGACCGAGGACCGCGTCCTGACCAAGACCATGATCAACAATTATGCAAAAAACGATCTGCTTCCTCCTCCGGTGAAGAAGAAATATTCTAAGGAACATGTTCTGATGCTCATTTTCATCTATTACTATAAGGGCGTGATTCCCATGAATGAGATTCAGACGCTGTTGCAGCCGATCACCGATCATTATTTTCAAAATGGACAGGCATTTGACCTGGAAAGCGTATATAAAGAAGTCGTATCTTTGGAAAAGGAACAGTTGGAGGACTTAAAAAAAGACGTAGTGGACAAATTTCGCAGAGCAGAGAATTCCTTTGCGGAGACCTCCGGAGAAGAACGAGAATTCTTACAGAAGTTTGCCCTGATCTGCCTCTTGAGTTTTGATGTCTACATGAAGAAGATGATCGTGGAACAACTGGTAGCGGAACTGGCTAACAACGCGAAAGCCGGGGAGTCCGAGAAGGAAGCCCACAAGAGAAATAAAGATAAGTAAAGATGATTAAAGAAGTAAAGATAAGTAAAATAAGTAGCAAAATCGGAAACAGGAAAAATTTTATGAAAGCATTTATGGATCTTCATACGCATACTCTGGCAGCAGGGCATGCGTATAGTACATTATTGGAGAATATAGACGCTGCACTGGCAGTCGGGATCAGATACCTGGGAATGAGTGAACATGGTCCCGCATCTCCCGGAGGACCGCATGAGTTCTTTTTCAGTAATTACAAAGTGATCCCCAGAGAGTATGACAGAGAAGAGGTTAGCGGCAGAGTGGTACCGGTGCCAGGAGGAAGGCTTCATCTTTTGTGTGGTGTGGAAGCTAATATCTGTGACACGGACGGAACACTGGATCTGGAGGAACGTTATCTGCAGAAGATGGATTATGCGCTTGCCAGCATTCATCCCTTTGCTTTTACCGCGGGAAGCCGTAAGGAGAATACGTTAGCTTCCGTGAGAGCTTTTCAGAATCCTTATGTGAAAATACTGGGGCACCCCGATGACGGCAGATTCCCCTTAGATTACGAGGAACTGGTGCGGGAAGCAAAGCAGGCGCACGTTGCATTGGAAGTGAACAATTCTTCTCTGAATCCACGGTCGACAAGACAAGGCGGCAGAGAAAATATCGTGGAATTGTTAAAGACTTGCATGAAATATGAACAGCCTGTTATAATGGGAACGGACAGCCATATGTGTTTTGCCATAGGAAAGTTTGCCGAGACCGAACAGCTGATGCGGGAACTGGATTTCCCTGCTAAGCTGGTATTGAATTACGACCCGGAGAATATTCATAAGCTGATCAACATCACAGTGTAGCTGATACCACCCGGTGTTACCGGGATAAGAATACAGCCTAAGACGGCACGCCCCGCAAGTGGGCAGATAGGAGAACAAATGAAAGACGCAAATTGTGGATATTGTATGAGAGGGGAACTGTTAGATAAGTTCGGTATTTTTATCTGTGACCTGAAGGTGAGCAGCCTGATCCTGTTCAAGGAGCAGAGCCATCCCGGCAGATGTATCGTAGCATATAAGGACCATGTCAGTGAGATCGTGGACATCAGCGAGGAAGAGCGAAGATTATTCTTCGAGGATGTGGCACATGCAGCGAAAGCCATCCATGCAGCATTCCACCCCGATAAGTTAAATTACGGAGCATACGGCGACACCGGCTGCCATCTGCATATGCATCTGTGCCCGAAGTACAAGGACGGTTTTGAGTGGGGCGGCACATTCGAGATGAACCCCGGCAAGACCTTTTTGACGGATGCAGAATATCAGGAGATGATCGATAAGATCAAGGCAAATCTGTAAAACGGTAAAGACTTCGGAACATTTTCTCCGACATTACATAGAATAATTATGTAATCTCAGGGAGGATGAACGATTATGAAGACAAAGAAAGTAACGGCAATCGTACTGTCCGCGCTGCTGGTGACAGCTATGCTTACGGGCTGCGGCAGCGCAGAACAGACGAACGGACCAAAGAAGACAAGAGTGGTGCTCAATGAAGTAGCCCACTCTATTTTTTATGCACCGATGTATGTGGCTATCGAGGAAGGATACTTTGCCGATGCCGGGATCGATCTGGAACTGGTAACGGGATTCGGCGCGGATAAGACTATGACGGCGGTGCTGACCGGTGAGGCGGACATCGGTTTCATGGGCAGTGAGAGTACGATTTATACCTATGCCGGAGGAACGGAAGACTATGTGGTGAACTTTGCCCAGCTGACCCAACGGGCAGGGAATTTCCTGGTGGCGAGAGAGCCTATCGATGACTTTTCGTGGGATATGTTAAAAGGTGCTGCCGTCTTAGGCGGTAGAGCGGGCGGTATGCCGGAGATGGTATTTGAATATATTCTGGAGAAAAATAATATGGATCCGACAACGGATCTGTCCATCGACCAGAGCATTGATTTCGGTTCCACGGCAGCAGCTTTTTCCGGCGGACAGGGAGACTTTACCATTGAGTTCGAGCCACATGCCACGTTGTTAGAGCAGAAAGGTGACGGCTATGTGGTGGCATCTTTAGGCGAGGAATCCGGTTATGTACCGTATACTTCTTTTTCTGCCAGAAAGAGCTATATAGAGAAAAATGCGGAGACAATTCAGGCATTTACCGATGCCCTGCAAAAAGGTATGGATTACGTGCAGGAGCACAGTGCGGAAGAAATCGCCAAATGTATTGCACCACAGTTTGCAGAGACCGGAAGTGATACGCTGACAGCCATCGTTGCCAGATATCAGGAGCAGGATACCTGGAAAAAAGATCTGATCTTCCACGAAGATGCCTTTGACCTGTTACAGAACATTCTGGAGGACTCTGATGTACTGAAAGAGAGAGTGCCCTATGAAAAACTGGTAACCACGGAATTTGCCGAGAAAGCGGCGGCAAAATAAAGAAAACGAAAAGAGTGTCATAAAAATAGTATAAAAAAGGAGGAGGATCAGACTTCCTCCTCCTGAATGTGTATATTTTTAATGGCCCAGAGCTTTAATGCCTTGGCATTGGTACTGATCTTCTCCAGGGAATCCAGAATATCCTGAAATGCCGGACGCTCATCCTCAGAGATCACGCCGTCTTCGGAGATAGCGATCAGGGAAGCGCGAAGTGTATCGATATCTTTCAAGGATCCCAGTACTTTCAGCGCCAGCCGGTCAAAGTCTACAATGTCAACCTCTGATACACTGTTGCGTCCTAAGGGGCATTCTCTGGCACAGTAGGAGTTGCACAGCTCCGGTGTATTATATGCCTCTGCCATAGCCTTGACTTCCTCCGGATATGGGGCGATGGTATCCAGTTCGATCCTTGCCAGTCTGGTGCGGTCGATGCCTACCAGTTCAGCGGCCTTTTCCCGGCTGCTGAAGTCCGGATTTGTCTTGGCAGCTTCGCAACGTGCGAGATAGTACATATTATCAGCGGCTTTTGTAGCTTTTTTACCCATATTTCTTTTGATCCTTTTATAGTATATTGTAATCAAACATCTCTAATATCACAGTTTAGTAGAAAAAAGACACATTGTAAAGGAAAAATAACGATATTTTACGAAAAGCGGTTGAGGGAATGTGTAAAATTTGCTAAAATATAAGAGATGTGAAAAAGAACAATTTTTCATATATAAAACGGAGGTGCGGTAATGGGTTTAATCAGAGCAGCAAAAGATGCAGTCAGCAGCATGATGGCTGACCAGTGGAGAGAGTATTTCTACTGTGATTCTCTTTCTAACGATGTATTGGTAGTAAAAGGACAGCAGCGAGTAACCAATGGACGTAACAGCAACACCAAGGGTGTGGAGAACATTATCTCTAACGGCTCCATCGTAGCAGTTAACGAAGGACAGTGTATGATCATCGTGGATCAGGGCGGAATCGTAGAGTTCTGTGCGGATGCCGGTGAGTTCGTATATGATTCTTCCACAGAACCCAGTTTGTTCTACGGCAATCTTGGCGAGAGCGTTAAGAATACTTTTTCCAATATCGGAAAACGTTTTACCTTTGGCGGTAATGCGGCGAAGGACCAGAGAATCTACTTCTTCAATATTAAGGAGATCATGAACAACCTTTTTGGTACGGCAAGTCCTATTCCGTTCCGTGTAATTGACCAGAATATCGGACTGGACCTGGATACCTCCTTACGTTGTAACGGTGAGTATTCCTTCCACCTGGTAGATCCTTTGTTATTCTATAAAAATGTATGCGGTAACGTAACAGAGTCCTATACCAGAAGCGAACTGGTAGCGAAGATGAAGGCAGAATTGTTGACCGCTCTGCAGCCTGCACTGGCTAAGGTTTCCGCACAGGGCGTACGTCCCAGTGAGATTCCTGCTCACACAGAAGATTTGACAGAAGCTTTGAAGGAAGAACTTTCCGATCTGTGGACCAAGCTTCGTGGTATCGAGATCGTTACTATTAATATCAATTCTGCGAAGATCCCCGATGAGGATGCGAAGACGATCGCAGATCTGCAGAGAACCGCAGTACTGCGTAATACCGGAATGGCAGCAGCAACCATGACCGCTGCACAGGCAGAGGCTATGAAGATGGCAGCATCCAACACCTCTACCGGCCCCATGATGGCATTTGCCGGAATGAATATGGCAAATATGGTAGGCGGTATCAATGCCGGACAGCTGTATCAGATGGATGCACAGCAGAACAGTGGTATGCAGCAGGCACAGGCAGCACCCGCGCAGGGGCAGGCTCCTAGGATGCAGGCACCGGTACTTGGCTGGACATGTAGCTGTGGCGCTACGGATAACCGTGGTAAGTTCTGCTCTGAATGTGGAGCACCGAAGCCTTCGGATGCAGGCTGGACCTGCAGCTGTGGTGCAGTAAATCAGGGCAAGTTCTGCTCTGAATGCGGAGCAAAGAAGCCGGAAGGAGCACCAATCTATAAATGTGATAAATGCGGCTGGGAGCCGGAAGATCCTGCACATCCTCCTAAGTTCTGTCCGGAGTGCGGCGATCCCTTTGATGACAACGACAGAGTATAATACATACTCGGCGGAATATATTTACCGGATACAGTACAGCAGATACCTTTATGATATCTGCTGTACTGAACTGTTATGAATGAAAAATGAAAGAGAAATATAAATGAACGGAAGTCTGATTGCTATTATTGTTATATTGGTATTGTGCCTGGTACTGGCAGGGATCATTTATTATGCTTATTGCAGGATCCGGGAAAAATTACGGGATACCTCCAGAATGTTATTCGGCACAGATTCTATGATCGAGGGAATGAAGCAGAGAGAAGCGGAAGTGGAGATGACACCGAAGTCCGTATCCTCCGCAACAAATCTGTATATGCCTTCTATTATGAGAGACTTTCCCGAGTTCCATTATGATGAGATGAAGAGCAGGGCGGAGAACGTGCTGACCTCTTATTTACAAAGTATTACCAGACAGAATCCGGCACTTTTGTCGGAGGGAACCAAAGAATTGAAAGAACAGCTCAGACTGCGGCTGGAGATGCTGCAGAACCAGTCACAGAGGGAGAGCTTTGAGAATATACATATTCACAGAACAGAGATACATCAGTACCGGAAGCAGAAGGGAAGACAGAGTATTGTCCTGCAGTCAGCGGTAGAATATATCCATGCACTGAAAGAAAACGGTAAGCTTATCGGGGGCAGTGAAGAACGGAAAGAACAGGCAAAATACAATGTGGAACTGGTCTATATCCAGGATCAGGATATGGTCGAGAACCAGGAGGATGCAGGTCTGGCCCTGAATTGTCCCAATTGTGGTGCACCGCTTCCCGGACTTGGGGCAAAAAAGTGCATTTATTGTGATACACCTATTGTGGAATATAATCTGCGGATCTGGAATTTCAGCAGAGTGGAAGAAGCATAGAGAAGGCTGAGAGGGCTGTATGGACGAAAAAATAATAGGGTTAGATAAAAACAAAGATATAGACAGACGACTGGAGGAAACAACGAAGCAACTGCAGCGGGAACGGGAAAAACTGATGGCTGTGATCCGGATGTCTGGAGATCTGATCTTTGAATATGATATTGCAAAGGATCAAATGCATTATGCCGGTCCGGAAGAAGGCAGTCTGTATTGCGAAAAGATCACGGAAGGGTACACAGAGCAGCTTCTTAGGGAAGTGGACAACCGCACGGATGTAGTGGAACAGCAGCTTGCAGAAGCATTGCATAGCGGCAGCCCGGATATTTGTATTGAACTCTGCAAGACGGATGAGGAAGGCAATCCTCACTGGATGAAGGTCATCGGGCAGACTTTTTACAATGAGAAAAAAGAACCGGAACGTGTCCTGGGCAAGGTCTGTGATATTGATGCGCAGAAGAAAAAGGAAAAGGAACTACAGGAAAAATCACAAAAGGATTCACTGACCGGACTTTTGAATCATTCCACCATCAAGCAGCAGATCACACACAGACTGCAGAAAATGGAACGGGGACAGGTGGGATACCTTATTGTCCTGGATGTGGATAGCTTTAAAAAGATCAACGATACAAACGGACATCTGTTTGGTGATGCGGTATTGTGCTCTTTTGCGGATGAAATGAATAAATTGTTTCCTAAGGCGCTGAAAGGCAGGATCGGTGGAGACGAGTTCGTGTGCTATGTAGAGGATATGCCAAGAGAGGAACTGGAAGAGAAGCTTGGACAGTTGAATCACTGTATGTCTGACCGTTATGATGATGATAAAACGGGACTGCATATCTCCTGCAGCCTGGGAGCTGCGGTTACGGATGGAACAGTGACAGACTATAATCTGCTGTTCCACTGGGCAGACGCAGCCTTGTATCAGGTGAAGAGCCGGGAAAAGGGCGCTTATGATCTTCTGGAGGTCAAGGAGGGTGTGGAACTGCCCGGCCAAAGCTACCTGGACAGTGAGGAGAACAAAGAGGACGAGATCGCTCACAAGGAGGCGCAGTTCGAGAGTGCGGAAGATCTGGTGCTGTTCTGCGTGGATCTGTTGGAAAATGTTCCGAATCTGACCAGTGCCCTGAAGGTGATCAGTGAACGTACCTGCAGTTTTTTCAATATTGATGATATGATATGTGTGGAAGTAAATGAGGCAGGTCCGTCGATCCGTTATCAATGGAATCGTGAGGAAAAGAAAAATTTTGTCAAAAGATTACTGCACCCGGGAGTATTTGAATGGGACCGGATCCGGAAACGTGCAGACGAATCCGGCGCCGCAATTTACAGACAGTCTGAGACTCCGGATATCTACAAAGAAGAAGCGGAGTCTGTGATGATCGTAATGTCTACCGCTGCGAAGGGGTTAAAGGCCAGTGTTATCTTCTCGGACCGCCATACAGACAGAACCTGGGAAGAGGAGAAAAATGCCCTGTGCAAAATATCCCATCAGATATTCAACAGACTTCGTAAGCTGAAAAATGCAGAAAAAGATCAAAGGGAACTGAACCGTAAGCTGAATTATGATGCTCTGACCGGACTGCCGGTGTACAATAAGTTCGTAGACAAATTAGAAGCCTATATGGCAGCGAATGGTAAGACCGGATTATTTTTTGTGTCTTCTGATTTTTCTAATTTCCAGTATGTGAATGAGATGTATGGCTACGAGGTAGGCGACCGCATCCTGCATGATTTTGCCGTGGCATTACAGGAAAAATGTCAGGAAGGAATATTGTTCTGTCGTGTAACCTCTGATCACTTTGTTGGCGTGTTGAAGGAAGACTGCGTGGAGGATGCCAGAGAGGCGTACCTGTCGTTTACAAATTCTTTTGTGAAGAGGATCAACAGCCGGTATGATCAGTGTAATCTGGTCATTGCGACTGGTTTGTATGAGATCACGGAGAATGACTGGTCAGTATCTTCCATGATGGATAATGCCAATGAGGCCAGAAAACAATGCAAGACGCAGAAGGTAGACAGTGCCGTAGAAATTTACACGGACAAGATCCGCAGAGATCTGGAGAATACCAGAGCAATTGTATCCGGAATGGTCAGTGCCTATAATAATAAAGAATTCCATGCATATCTCCAACCCAAGGTGTCTCTTCATACCGGAAAAGTAGTGGGAGCGGAAGCACTGGTTCGCTGGATAAAAGCGGATGGAACTATGGTAATGCCCGGAAAGTTTATAGATATTTTTGAGAGAAATGGGTTTATTACCAAGGTTGATTTCGCCATTCTGGATCAGGTCATGGATTATTTGCGTGATGCCCTGGCACAGGGAGAAGAAGTGGTGCCGATCTCTGTTAATTTTTCCAGACGTCACAACGAATATGCGGATTTTGTGCCGAATATCTTAAAGCGCCTGAAAGACTATAAGGTACCCAGTGATCTGCTGGAGGTGGAAGTGACGGAGTCGGTATTTATGTCGGATCTGAATAAGCTGACCAATAATCTGGAAACCCTCAGGGACAGAGGCGTGGAGATCTCTGTCGATGATTTCGGAAGTGGATATTCTTCGCTGAATCTGTTATCCAAGGTGGCTGTGGATACGGTAAAACTGGACAAGCAGTTTCTGGATGATACCATGAACAGCGAACGGGAAGAAACAGCATTGACAATTATAAAATATCTGACTAAAATGTTAAGACATCTCGGCTTCAAAGTACTGGCAGAGGGCGTGGAGACCAGTGAACAGCTGGAGATGCTCCGGCTGGCGGATTGCGATATCGTGCAGGGATATTTTTATGCAAAACCAATGCCGATCGGGGAATTCAGAACTTTTTTACAGGAATTCAATGAAAGGGATAATTAGTCATACATGAGCATTTATGATACTTTGAATAAAGAACAAAAAGAAGCGGTGCTTCATACGGAAGGACCGCTCCTTCTGTTAGCGGGTGCCGGAAGCGGCAAGACCCGTGTCCTGACCCACAGAGTGGCATATCTGATCGATGAGCTGGGAGTGAATCCATGGAACATTCTTGCCATTACCTTTACCAATAAGGCGGCACAGGAGATGCGGGAACGTGTGGACCAGATCGCCGGTTTCGGTGCGGATCAGGTATGGGTAGCTACTTTCCATGCCACCTGTATGCGGATCCTCAGAAGACATATTGACAGACTGGGATATGATACGAATTTCACGATCTATGATACAGACGATCAGAAGACCGTGATCAAACAGGTCTGCAAACGTCTGAACATCGACACGAAGATGTATAAGGAGCGGACACTGCTGTCTGAAATATCTTCTGCCAAGGACGAACTGGTGGATGTGCGGGAATTTGAGGTCAAGTCCGTTGGCGATTATCGCAAAAGTGTGACGGCAAAGGTTTACAGAGAATATCAGGACACCCTCAAGAAGAGTAATGCACTGGATTTTGATGATATCATTGTGAAAACGGTGGAACTGTTCAAAAGCTGCCCGGAGGTACTCTATAACTATCAGGAGCGTTTCCGATACATTATGGTGGATGAGTACCAGGATACGAATACAGCGCAGTTTGAACTGATCCGGCTGTTGGCGGACGGCTACCGCAATCTGTGTGTCGTGGGTGATGATGACCAGTCCATTTACAAGTTCCGTGGTGCCAATATCCGCAATATTTTAGATTTCGAGAAGGTATATTCGGATGCTAAAGTGATCAAGCTGGAGCAGAATTACCGTTCCACACAGAATATTCTGGATGCGGCAAACGCAGTGATCCGCAATAACAGAGGTCGTAAAGAGAAGGCACTGTGGACGGAAAAAGGAGCAGGAAGTCGAATACATTTCAGACAATTTGACAATGCTTATGAAGAGGCGGAATATATCGCAGACGATATTTCCGATAAAGTGAACAAAAATGGCGTTGCCTATGCGGATTGTGCAGTACTGTACCGTACCAATGCCCAGTCCAGACTTTTAGAAGAACGTATGGTGGTGGAAGGAATTCCCTATCATGTGGTAGGCGGTGTGAACTTCTATGCCAGACAGGAGATCCGTGACATTCTGGCGTATTTAAAGACCATTGATAACGGCAGGGATGAAGTAGCTCTGCGCAGAATCATCAATGTGCCGAAGCGAAGCATCGGTGCAGCATCACTGGAAAAAGTGGCGGATTATGCACAGATGAAGGATATCACGTTATTTGATGCATTGTGCGAGGCAGACCAGATCCGGGGACTGGGAAGAGCGGAAGCAAAGATCCGTGGATTCGTCAATCTGATCGAAGTGCTCCGCAGCGGATTGTCCTCCTATACACTGCCGGATCTGATCAAGTCTTTATTAGAACGGATCGATTATGCGGAATATCTGCGGGATCAGGATGAAGAATCCGCCGAGGACCGTCTCGGGAACGTAGATGAACTGATCACCAAGGCAGCGGTCTACGAGGAGACCCACGATGAGCCTTCTCTGTCGGAATTTTTGGAAGAGATCATGCTGGTAGCGGATATAGATAATGTGGAGGATGGTGATAACAGAGTGCTTTTGATGACTCTGCACAGTGCCAAAGGTCTGGAATTCCCGGTGGTCTATCTCGCCGGCATGGAGGATGGACTATTCCCCAGTTTTATGACGATCGCGTCCGATGACCCGTTGGAGATCGAGGAAGAGAGACGACTGGCTTATGTGGGAATCACCAGAGCCAAGGAGGATCTGACGCTGACCTGCGCCAGAAGCAGGATGCTTCGCGGTGAGACCCAGTACAATCCAGTGAGCCGTTTTGTGCGGGAGATCCCGAAGGAACTTATGGATAATACCCCGCCGCAAAACAGAAGATATCGGGACGATGATCTGGAGGATTTTCAGGCGAGAAGAGCTAATGAGGCAGCCCTTCGTGCCATGGGACTGGAAGCAATTGCAACTCCCCGGTCCGGAAATGGTTCGGGCAGCGGCTTCGGAGGCTTTGGCAATACCGGATTTGATCCAAGACCCAAGGCAACCTTGAAGCCCCGTGTTACGGCAAAAGCAGACAAACCTTATATTTCCAAGGGGATCAATGGACTCAACCAACTGGCGGGACTGCAGAAGGGAACGGAATTCAAGGCACCGGATGCACTGGACTATACGGTAGGCGACAGAGTACGTCATATCAAATACGGTGAGGGCACGGTATTAAATATCGCAAGAGAACCCAGGGACTATAAAGTCACGGTGGAATTCGACCAGGCGGGGCAGAAGATCATGTATGCATCTTTTGCCAAGTTAAAACAGGTATAGTAATTTTCACGAAAATATGGTATCATATAAGGGAATGAAAACAATTGCTTTGCATCCGAAGAAAACCCGGATGCCGGAAAGGCAGGTAAATAATATGAACAGAATCGAGAATCTGGTGGATCTTGACAAATTAAACGAACTGAAAGTCAGCGAACTGAAGAAGCTTAATAAGCTTCTGGGTAAGGAAGTAGAAGAGAAGAAGGAGCGCAATGTCCTGTTATGGGTACTGGCGATCAGTGGCGCCGTAGCAGCTGTTGCAGCCGTAGCTTATGCCGTATATCGTTTCTTCTTTGCACAGGATTATCTGGAAGACTTCGAGGATGATTTCGAAGACGAAGCAGATGACGTGGAAGAGGATGACGACGACTTCTTCGAGGATGAAGGAGAGAACTAACCCATGAAAAAAGGACAGGTATATGAAGGAACTGTTGTAAGGGTCGATTTTCCCAACAAAGGGATCGTCTGTGTGGGAGAAGAGACTGCAGTAGTCAAGAACAGCCTGCCCGGACAGAAAGTCAAGTTCTCAGTGAATAAAGTACGCAAAGGGAAGGCGGAAGGAAGGCTTTTAGAGGTGACGGAGAAGTCACCTTTAGAAACCGGCCGGACGTGTTCCCTTTTTGGGTTGTGCGGTGGATGCACCTATCTTTCGCTTCCCTATGAGGAACAGCTGAAGGTCAAAGAAGAACAGGTAAAACGCCTGCTGGACAGCGTGTTAAATAAACAGGAAGAACCCTGGACATTTGAAGGCATCAAGGGCAGCCCGAAGGCTTATGAATACCGCAATAAGATGGAATTTTCCTTCGGAGACGAGTACAAGGATGGACCGCTGGCACTGGGCATGCATAAGAGAGGCAGCTTCTATGACATTGTGACCGTAGCGGACTGTGAGATCGTGGATGCGGATTATCGCCTGATCTTACAGACAGTGAGAGATTATTTTGCCCGGGCGAAGGTAAGCTTTTTCCACAGAATGAGCCATGAGGGGTACTTACGTCACCTGCTGGTACGTAAGGCGTCCCGCACCGGAGAGATTCTGGTGGCGCTGGTGACGACATCCCAGGATCCCTGGCGGGGAGAGACGGCGGTGAAAGGAAGCTTGAATGCCTTGGATGCGGATACGCTGATCGCAGGATTTAAGGAGATGCTGCTTTCCATGGAACAGGATGGGAAGCTTTCCGGCAAATTTGCCGGAATCCTACATATCACCAATGATTCCATCGCAGATGTAGTGCAGAGTGACCACACGGAGCTGTTATACGGACAGGAGTATTTTTATGAGGAATTGCTGGGTTTGAAATTCAAGATCTCCACATTCTCCTTTTTCCAGACCAACTCTTACAGTGCGGAGGTACTGTACCAGACAGCGAGAGATTATGTGGGCGACCTGGGCGGCAGCGACAAGACCGTGTTCGACCTATACAGCGGCACCGGCACCATCGCACAGCTTATGGCACCGGCCGCCGGGAAAGTCATCGGTGTGGAGATCGTGGAGGAAGCCGTGGAGGCAGCGAAGAAAAACGCTGCAGCTAATGGACTGGATAACTGCGAATTCATCGCCGGAGATGTACTGAAAGTACTGGATGAAGTGGAAGAGAAGCCGGACATGATCATCTTAGACCCCCCCAGAGATGGCATCCACCCCAAAGCACTGCCGAAAATTATAAAATATGGTGTGGATCATATCGTCTACATCTCCTGCAAACCCACCAGCCTTGTGAGAGATCTGGAGGTATTTTTAGAAAATGGCTACTGCGTGGACAAAGCCGTTGCCGTGGACCAGTTCCCCTGGACCGCGAATGTGGAGACGGTAGTTCTATTGTCCACATAAAAAACAAGAGACATATAGACATTGAAATTACTACTGATGAGCTAGATTTGACATGTGCAGAGGCGAAAGCTACTTATGAACAGATAAAAGCATATGTGAAAGAAAAACATGGGATGAAGGTTAGCAATCTTTACATAGCACAGGTAAAAAGAGAAAATAGAGAATTATATGCTGACGACCATCTCCTCCGTCATACATGCAACTGTGAAAGACAGTGAGAATCGAATGGCTTGTGCAATGTACAAGCTGGCAGTAAAAACTTCCAAGCTGTCCCATGCGATCGCATACAGCCATGAAGTGGATGCGCAGGAACTTAGTAAGCTGCAAGCAAAATGTGCAGAAAAAGTAAAACGGATCAATGGAGAAGTGAAGTTTGAAGAAGTATATAAATATCAGCAGGAGGATATCTTTTAAGAAATAATTTATTGAAATGCGGTAAGACTTACAGTATGATAGAGAAAAGAAAGAATATAATTATAATCAGAGGAAAGGAGAGCTGAGTATATGAAAGCAAAAACTTTTTCAAAACCTAATATGGCAAATTTACATGGTCGAATGGGAGAACAGATATTGGAGACGCTTCGTCGTCAGACAGTGAAGTCAGATGATAATATTCGTAAAGTTGCGGATGAATGCAAGGCGAGGATCTTAGCAGAAAGAAAGCATGAAGGATAAATTACTTGAAAATGAAATTTTTTATTGTGAACCGTTGCTAGCAGATGAAGATAATATTCATCAGATACAGAAATTCCATGTTGCAACAGAAACAGGGCTTGGCTTAGAAGTATATTTAAAAAGATATGCTGTATCAGATGAAATGTCGCATGAAGCAAGAACCTATCTGGTAAAAGATAACATTACAAAAGAAATTGTTGGTTATTTTTCATTAAAGACAGGAATGGTAGCAGCTAGAAAAAAGAGAAGACTTTTTCACACAGAAATAGATTCCCTTCCAGCGGTAGAACTTGCAAATTTTGCAGTTAACAGTGCATATAAGAAAGTGCATCAAGAGCAGACAGGAATCGGAAGTATTATCTTTTTGGACTTCGTGTTACCAATGATTAAGATGGCAGCCGAAAGAGTTGGAATTTGCATTGTATATATATTTGCCTTGCCATACAATAACTTGATTAAGTATTATGAAACACTGAACTTTAGAAGACTGAATAAAGCAGAAGAGACATTTATTCATAGAAAATATAAGCCAAGATACGATGAAGGATGTATTTTTATGAGTAGACCCTTGTATGCGGAAAACTAAGACCATTACTTCGGTAGTGGTCTTTTCTGCAAATAGGGCATAGGAGGATCCCATGCCAAAACTGATCTTGCGCTGCAACTACCTTAAGAATTCCCCACCGGCACACCTAGCCAATTACATCAACTACATTGGCACTCGCGATGGTGTGGAGAAGGTAGACAGCACGACGGTCTCACTGCCAGCTACCGCTAAACAGAAGGAACTGATCGCAGATATTCTGACCAAAATTCCAGATGCCAAGAGGATGCATGAGTATCATGACTATGTTCAGAGACTAACCATGGAAAATGTATCGGAGTTTATCACGCAGGCATTGGAAAGTTACCGGTAGCAAATATTCCGTGTTGGAACTGTAACCAAATTACATTTCTTTAGATGAAAATTTGTATCCCTATGGTAAATGCATAAATTGTGGCGAGGAAAATGAAATTTTGGTATGTGAAAGATGTGGCAACGTTTATCCCGCAGATGAAGGCGGAGAGTTTGGTGGGATAAATCTTTGCGATTATTGTCTGGAAAGAATAGAAGAGGAATAAACAGAAATTACATATAGTACAGAGGGTAAACATATGGCTGATAATTTGCAAAATTTCAAAGATTCAATGAATGCATGGGGATGGATGGTAAACGCAAGAAATAATTTTAATAAATTTATAGAAGCAATAGAAACAGAACAGGGATTAAGTGAACAAATTCAAAGAGTTCAAATTATCATTGATGACATCGTTCTTGATAAAGAGGCAACACAGTTTAAAAAATGCTTGGATGTTGGAACAGAATACTATCGTGCAAGAATTATTAATCCTGAAGATGACAATAAAACAGAAAAAGGACTTGGAAAAACTTATGATAATAAGTTCAAGGGATACAATGCTGTAAATTCGAGAGAACCGATATTAGGGATAGGAAGCGAAGGAAGAAATAATATTACGGGGGCCTCATACTTATATGTTGCATCTAATCCGGAGACGGCTTGTATGGAAATCAAATCACAATTTGGTGATTTGATTTCTCTTTCAAAGTTCAAGGTGTTAAAACCACTGTATATTATTGACTTTGAGTCTGAAAAGACTTTTCAGCGAAGTGATACCGAGTTTTATGGAATGAGCATGGGAGTATTCTTTTCAGAATTGATGCTGCGATTCACACAGCCAGTACGGGGTGAAAATGCGTATCGGGCAACACAAATAATAGCAGACCATTTAAGAAAAACTGGCATAGATGGAATTAAATATAAAAGTTTTTATGTCCCAGGAGGTGCCAATTATACAATTTTTAATTGTCATCCTTCAGCGATAGAATTTTGCGAAAGCAGGGTTCTGTTGCATAAACAAGCGAATCACTCCTTTTGGGATTTTAATAATGAAACAGAAATTATGTCCAATAAAGATGGAAAATTGATGGTTTATGATAAAGCGATAGCTGACGAACATAAAAAGCATTTATTGCAACGGTTCAATAGAATAAAAGAATAAATTTACTAGAAAAATGCATCCATATTACTTTAGTATCAGAAATTGATACCGTAGTTTTGATGTACAATCGTAGTAAAATACAGAAATAGAAAACCGCAAGACATTGTGGTTAAGGGGCAGAAATAACTGACTTGGGCAGCACCTTTTAATGTGGGACATTCTGGAAAACACAAAGGAGTAGGAGCACATTAGTTTGCAATTGCCTGCAAACTAAGCTGGGATGCAGGGAATGAAGGATATGTTCAATTTACAGCAAAAACAGATTTGATAGAACATTATATAAAAATGCTGAATGCAACATGTATTGATTGGCATACTTTATATATAGACACATATGGGGCAATTGAATTGATAAATAAATATTTTAAGGATAAATGATATGATCGTGGCTGAAAGAAAACAAAAAGAAAATTTAGATATGCTTGAACAGTTTAAAGAAAATATAACAGATGGAAGATTAACGGTACCTTCTGATGGAAGGACTTATCGTTTACGAGAAGCAATATTATTATCTAAGCGATTGGTAAGACCTTTGTCGCAGGATGAAATGAAAAAATTTGAAGTGTGAAGTGATATCCCAGATACCTCCTGCGTTTAAAAAACGAGGAGGTATAGTTTGTAAAGAACGGTAATGACTTTGGAAAATGTATCTAAATTACCCTATAGTCAAATGTCGAGACAGTCTGCCTTCTGTCGAAAAAAGCCCAATAAATCAAAGGATTTCGCCATTTTTGGAATAAAATAGATGTGTGTTTCTGTTTCCGTAGAGTGATGATATAACCGGATGTTTACCCCAGGGGATAGGCTTTGGGGAACGGAAGATATACATTTTGGCGAAAAGATACTTTTTAGCAAAAGAGGAGGATTAATTTTGGAATATTTGGATGTAATTATTACGGGAATAGGAATAATGCTAGTTGCTACGATTATAATTGGATATTTTGTTATAAAGCATAAAAATGTCAAGTTAAAGGGAGGAGAAATATTAGGTGCTCAGTTTGAAATAGAAGAGAAACAGGTAGATAAGTTTCAAATAATAAGTACGCCGATTGCTGCCTGTAAAGGAGAAATATTAACACCGTATTTAAAAGTAAAAGTGTTGGATAGTAACGGCAATGGTATTAAAGGGAAAAAAGTTCGATTAGAGTTTTATAATAATTTGGGCTTAATGAGTATAAAAAATATTTCAGGTGACTTAGTTAAATATTCAGATAAAGCAGGTTGTGTGGAGTACGATAATATATCACTAAAAGAAAGTGGACGAATTGAAATTTATATCATATCAGATGATATTGAGCAACCCATTGATTCGGTTGATATTTTTCCACCGGGATTACCCATTGACTATTGGAATGA
>UMIB01029473.1_pt1 | contig 28875 bp, 34 predicted proteins | sample 1965641 | NCBI WGS metagenome assembly UMIB01 (sample SAMEA4836110, study PRJEB28245) | human gut metagenome | biome: gut microbiome; material: fecal sample | place: Denmark | collected 2008
TAATCACAAGGTAATCAAAAAAGTAATCAAGATAACTTAGCTACGAATATAGGTATCTCATTTAGTATCACAGCTTTACTCTCAGTTCAGCAATTCTTTTATTATTTCGTTTTTCGCTTTTACTTTATTATCCGTTAGAAGAAAATCGGTAACTTTTAATGCAGAATATAACATTTAATATAACTTAAATTCTAATAAAACAGAATAACCGCTCTCAGCTTCTTAGACTTTGGGCGGTTATTTATGTCTTAGGCAACTTTTGAATAGTCGATGATGGAAACCTCACTAGCCATCTTCTCAGCCATTGCAATAATATCATCTATTTTTTCCAAAATATCAGTATTGTATAGCACCTCTCCACACTGCTCACATTTCATGCATGGTACATTTTTAATTATCAAAATACAATTTTTCAAGACTGCCGTATAAGTTGTCGTCGATTCTTCCATATTTCCACTTTTACAAGATAAACATTTCATAACTACTTTTTCCTCCTTGTCTTCAAATCACTATTAAATGTTTTTATATCAGGTAAATATGCAGTTATAATTTTTGTATATTCTCCATTATCACTTGCAACCACATGAATAACTCTATTGTCCGTTGTATGTCCGTAAATCAGGCAACTGGGCCAAGGAAAATCATCTGGATACTGTTCTATAATTTCTCCTGTTAAAATACAGTTCTTAATATCTTTTTGTTTGATATCTCTCTGTATACATCTATTTGCTGCGTGTTCACTCATAAATACTCTATGTTGCTTGTAGTATTCACGCAATTTTTGAATATCAATCACTTCTCCACTCCTTCTCTATCCATTTTTTCGGTCACTGCGTCAATGATATACTGTGTAATGCTTAATTCTGCGGTTTTCGCCGCTTCTACTATTTGTGCTTTCTTCTCGGCTTTCAACGTTATTTTCATTTGTACCAGATTGTTATTATCTATATATCTTTGATTACATTTCTTTTTTGCTTCATTGTATCCCGAATAGGCCAAAATTTGCACCTCCTCTAGATATACAATACCACAATCTCCCACCTAGTACCATGTAAAAGATATACAAATTTGCATGGTACTATTCGTCTATTTCGCATATCGCCAATAAATTACACTTTATAGCCCAATAATGCAAAAGTTTACACTAATTTGTGATTTCATTTTTCCTCTATTCCGACCATTTCATCTCTTTCTCAGTGATTCCCAGTTTCCAGCACTCTTCCTTCACCCTATCTTTTTCTGCCTGGTTCCCAATCTGATATTTCAACACTTTATCTTTAAACACAATGTATTTTTCATTCTCGGCTTTAAAATCCACAAACCAGTTCACACCTCTGTTCGAATCCTACAGCATCACTCTGGATATCTGTTTCGGAAAATCTTTTTTGTCACTGGTAAAAAATAATACAGTGCAATACTTAGGGTTTCCGGCGATATTCCACAATTCGATCTTGTGAACTTTCAGCAGGTCGATGATCGAATCGTCCGTCACACTCTCCTTAATCAGCACGTATTCGTATATTTCCGTTTTCTTTTCACACACTACATTCTCCCCACAACTATGCACCTCCCTAACTTCACTCAATGTCAGTTCATCCTTCAGCAGCACCTCCATGGAAACATGGAATATCTCCCCCAAAAGCAGCAGCTTGTCCGTTTCCGGCAGTGCAATATCCGCTTCCCATTTCGATATGGCCTGCTCACATTGCATTTTTCCGCAAGTTCTTCCTGTGCTATGCCGTTTGCTTTTCGTAATTCCGTTGTTTTTTCAGATAGTTCCATAAAATACCTCCTTTAGTTGATGGTTTTATTTTACGAAATCCACATTATATTTACCACCAACTTTGCGGTTCTTTTATGCAACTCTCAGTTGCCCGCTCATATGCCTTCCAGCATCTCACCTAATGTGCCAAAATCATCCACCACATTCCCCACATATTCTACACCATCTCGATTGAAGAGTATTGTTTTCATTCCCAGTTTTTCCGCAACTAGCAAATTATTTACACTATTGTCTACAAATACACACTGCGCTGCATTGCACCCTAACTTTTCAAGAGTATATACAAATATTTCCTTATCCGGCTTGCGCATATGCACTTCGCCACTGACAATCTTTTCTTTAAAATAATGATTTATCTGATAATAATCTGTCAGGAATTCACTCCACTCTAAAACATCATTGGACAACAGGCAAAAATCGTATATCCTACTATATTTTTCCGCAAAGTTTTTGAAATTTTCATCCAGGGTGAGATAATTTTTTAAATAGTCCTCCATTGTTTTTTCCGGAAAATTATAGCCAAGATACGATAAAAATTCTTTGCTGGTTAATTCTCCCTTCTGTGCCTTTGTGAAACACTGTTCATCCCTGATAATTCTTTTGATTTTCCCATGCTCCGAAGTTTCAAATTTCTGTAAAGTATATGGTACAAAATACCCTTTACTTTCCTTTATTATCACACCATACATATCAATCAGTAAAATTTTACTTTTTCCCATAAGATATCATTGTTCCTTTCACAAAAGTGTACCCAGCATTAGGATTTTCCTGAAAAAATCTTGCTATTTCCATATTGCGTTCGCAAAAATCTGCCGCTTCCTTTCTAGTCATTCCATGCGTCAAAAAGTATTGAATGGATTTTTCTTTTTGTTCCTCCGTTAATCCCCTGCTCCAGTCATTATATTCAATAAAATCATGTTTTCTTTGCTCGTAGTCTTCTCTTTGAGGCGTAATGAAATCCACCCTATCGTTCATTCTTACATCAACATCTTTAAGTCCTAATCTTCTCATCATATGTGCGTTACGAATCGCAGCCGCATAATCTCTTCCCTGTTGCTCCAGTTCTGTTTTCCAATTCTTTTCCATGCCTGCGTGTTCGCACAATCTGAAATAATCCATTCCGTCTATATAAAGGCCGTCACACTCAAACTCTCTGTTGGAATCAATGCAAATAATATATGCCCCTGGTTTGGCAAATTCCATCATCCTTTTTACAAAGCGTTCCGCAGAATCCAAATGTCGAAGGACCGCCTGGCATATCACAACATCATAACTATCCTCTGCATCATAAACATAAACGTCAGAATGAATAAATTCTCCTTGCAGTCTATTTTCCACAAATAGTTTTTTTCCCATTTCTATCAGATTTTCCGCCATATCAATTCCCGTATAAGTACTTCCTTTGGGCAAATATGGCATAATCAACAATCCAAGAAATCCAAACCCGCATCCGCAATCCAATACCTTTACCGGTCTGTCTATCTTCCAAACCTTTTTAATTAGGAACTCCATGTAATCATCATTCCACATACTTTTTCTCGTTCGAAGAAGATATTCCAATTTTGCTTCCCAAAATTCTCTGGTTCCTGTCTTACTTGCAATATATGATTCTTCGGCTAATGGCACAATCCCCATCAGCTGGTCTATAGATACCCCAAAATACTCTGCAAGAACCGGTAAATATGTAATATCCGGCATTGCCCCACCATTTTCCCATTTACTTATTGTCTGAAACGAAACACCAACTATATCCGCCAGTTCCTGCTGTGTAATTTTCTTCTTGTGCCTTAATTCTGCAATTCTCAAATTTACCTTTTTCATCTGCGTAATCTCCTAACACTGATATTATACTAAGAATTCTCGCATTTGTCGTAGTAAACATACTAGAACAGATTCAACTCATAGGCGAATTTTTCATCGTTGATTATTTCTTTAAAAAAATTGACGTCAAAAAACCTTACCAACATCAGATATCAATGGATAATCTAAAATTGATAAGATTTTCTATATACTTATATAATAGTAAACATCTTAAAATATTTTCAATAGTTAAAACTCCAGGCTATTCGCATTCAGCAGAAAATATTTCATTCCCATGATTACCATGTTTCCAAAATAAAGTTTCAACTGTTTTTCCTCCTGCATTTCTTATTTACAGTTTTTGATTTACAATAATATCCTTTTTTCGCTGTATATTTAATTTCATCCAGACACTCCTTTCCCATCTACCTTGCTGATAAATTTTTCTATCAGTCTGTTTACTTCATCCGGCTGGTCAGTATTGGAATTATGACCGGCATTTTTTATCCATTTAAGCGGTAATCCTTCTCTCTGATGCCATTTCTTATTATAGCTTTTTGCTGAACCTGCTCTATCCTTTTCTCCACAGATAAGAAGTGCCGGACAACTGATACGATATGGCAGATCTGCTTTGATTGCCTCAGCAAGCATTCTGTACCCAAAACCGGCGAGCCTTGCATATTCTTTAGGATCTGGATCATAGGACACCATCATCTTTTGCATAAGATTCTGACCATAATCCGTCTCTGCGCATCCTCTTGAACCAGCCCTAAGAAGTGCTTTCCATGGATATATCTTATATAATGGCTCTGCTCTTTCAAGAAGCCATATTTCCACTGCGGTCATATAAGACTTTTGAAGAGGTGCAGAATCAATGGAGATAAAGCCTTTTATCTTATCCGGATATAATTCCATATACATTTGAGCCAGATATCCACCCATAGACTGACCGATAATGATGGGATTATAAATTTCTTCTTTTACTAAGATTTCATAAAGCCATTCTGCCATGTCAGACAGACCGTAATTATTCGTAAATGGTCTGGATAATGCATGTGATGGTGCATCCCACACAAACACATTCTGTTTATTCTCAAAATATTCTATCTGCTTTTCAAAAAGCCTATGGTCTGCCGTAAGTCCCGGTAAAAACACTAACGTAGTTTTCTGCTTATCTATTATATTTACAAAATAATGGATGCAGCCGCAGGGTGTATTATAACTGTTTTCTATCATTTTCCGTCCCCTTTCTATAAAACATTTCCCAATGATTTATCATTCATACGCCACCTCAATTGACTGATTAGCGGAAGACCTCATTGGATATTTTATTGACCTGCCTTGCCTTGTTTTTCAATATATTCTTCTGAATATGTTCTATTTTAGTACATATACACAGCTAAGTATGCTAATACTGTTCCTAAAAATGGAAATACTGTTCCTGGAAATCCTTTAAAGTTCTCTCTTATTGAAAGCTTCTTTATAACAACGGACTGTATGATAATTCCCACAAAAATCATAAATGCGCCAAATATGTATGCTTGAATAGATTCACTTAATGAATGGATTCCCGAAATCCACATAGCATAATAGAGATAATCCCCAAAACCACAGGTTGGAATCAGCACGTCATTCTTTTCTATTCCATATACAAACAACCTTGCTGCTACACTTTTATTTGCTATAACCTTAGCATTTACTGTCCGCTTACCTATCCGGGTAAAGCTGACAATATCCATTACAGTAACCATTGCCGCAATTGAAATTGTACTTTCCAGTTCCAATTGCTTTCCAAACCAGCTTCCAAGAAACAAAACAGACCATAAGCCGATAATTCCATTTATAAACAATCGCTCTCTTTTATATTTTATGAAGAACAAACTGAACAATATATATACAACACCAACTATGCCAAATGCAAACAGAATTACATCCGTAAAATAAATATTAATTATCACTGCACAAAAACCATATATAACTATATATAATATCTGCCAAAATATTGCCTTTTTTATGGTATCTTTATTCATAATCCTCACCAAACTATTCATATCACGATATTCAAACTGAAAACTGTGCTATAAATTATACCAGCTAAAACCATACTTGTGTCATGAATGTTCTTTCACATACTGCAAAAATTCCGGTGTCTTTGACCAGTATTTTACACCCCAGTTTTCAAAATTCCATTCTTCCATGTAATCATTGCACTCGAAATCCACATAATATATTTCTTCGTTATGTACAACAAAATTCGTTGGAAAATAATCAATATTTGTATTGGCAGCATATAACAGCTCACACATTCTATGCAATTGCCCGATATAGTCAGTTTTCATCTTATCTTCTAAAACCAACTGATAGATCGTGTCACCGTCAATAAACTCCTTCAAAATGCGTTCATTTTCCACATCTGTTTCAAGCATGACTGGCATTTTTATTCCGATTTCTTTCAATTTCCTGTAATCCCTGATTTCTGCCTCAAGCTTGTTTCCGAACTGATAATAATCACAAGGTTCATGATGTATCTGCTTCAAAACATACCTGTTATTTCCGGACTCTGCTAAGTAAGAATATCCACTCTTCCCCTTTCCCAGCAATTTAATTATCGTATAGCTTTTCCCATTTACGGTCATTTCTTTATTCATGTGTTTTCTCCTCTGTTCTATACCTCATTGATTACAGATTTTTAATATTCTGGTTTCATATTACAATAGAAATAGAGTTTTCACAAAGGTTAAACGCGTAACTCCCACAAAATTTTTAGTAATGACAATTACAAAAAATTCCGCAAACCTTTCCCGGCTTGCGGAACCTTCCAAACATATTATAATTTTTCCACGCACCGGATCAGTGCATCCACATTTTCTTCCTTCGTGGCCCAGCCGGTACAGAATCGCACGCAACTGTGTGCGGCATCAATCCGCTGGTCATAGCTGTACTCGAACTGTTCTGAAATCTTTGCCAGGTGTGCATCCGGCACAATGACGAAAATCTGGTTCGTCCGGTTGGGTGCCAGATAAGTGTAACCCTTTGCCGTAAATGCTTCCCGCAGCTTCTCCGCCATGGCAATGGCATGGGCGGAGATTTCCTGATAGAGACCATCCGTGAAAAGAGCGTCAAACTGCAGACCCAGCAGTCTTCCCTTGGCTAGCATGCCGCCATTCTGCTTGATAATATACCGGAAATCCTGTGCAAGCTCCGGATTTTTGATTACTACTGCTTCTCCAAACAATGCGCCGACCTTGGTTCCACCAATGTAAAAGACATCGCAAAGCGCCGCGATATCCGGCAATGTCAGATCGTTGTCCGGCGCTGCCAGTCCGTAGCCCAGTCTGGCGCCATCTAAGAACAGATACAGTCCGTATTTGTGACAGGTCTCAGACAAAGCGGTCAGTTCTGCTTTACTATAAATGGTTCCAACCTCTGTGGGATTGGAAATGTACACCATTTTCGGCTGTACCATGTGCTCAAAGCTGTCGTTGTGAATATGGGCTTCGTAAGCCTCTGCTACCTGCGCTGCCGTGATCTTACCGTCGGGGCTTTCTAGTCCCAGTACCTTATGTCCACAGGCTTCCACCGCACCGGTCTCATGGACATTGATATGTCCCGTGACAGCGCAGAGCACACCCTGGTGCTTGCGAAGTGCCGCATTGATCACGGTGACATTGGTCTGGGTTCCACCTACCAGGAAATGGACTGCCAGGCTGTCATCCCCACAAGCCTTACGGATCTTCTCACGCGCCTCTTCGCAGTATTTATCCTCACTATAGCCCGGTGCCTGCTCCATGTTGGTCTGTACCAGGCGCTCTAACACCTTCGGATGCGCTCCCTCATTATAGTCACACTGGAATAAAATCTTATCGCTCATTTTTTTATTGACACCGCCGTGACAGTGTATTTCCTCCAACGTTATTTGTATTTTAGCTTTTTTGTATTTGCTAACTCTTTACATTTTTCGATTGTTTCTATCTTATTTGGTTCTTTGGACTTCCTGTTACTCAAATTCTGTCAATCTTTCGTTTCCAGTACCTTGACCAGATACTCCCACACTCTCTTCGTGGAAGAAATGCTTAAGGTCTCCTCTGTCGTATGAATGTCCTTCATATCCGGTCCCATGGATACACAGTCAAGGTCTGAGATTTTGCTGCCTAACAGTCCGCACTCCAATCCTGCATGGATAGCCTCCACCCTGGGCTCATTGCCGTACATTTCCGCATACAGTTTCACCATTTTTTCCCGCAGTGGAGAATGGACGCGGTACTTCCAACCGGGATAATCTCCGGTCACCACGTAATCGCCGCCTGTCAGTTCCACCAGTGCAGAAAGCTTTGCGATCAGGTTATCCTTCTCACTTTCCACGCTGCTTCTGACAGAATACTCTGCCCGCAAAACTTCCTCATCTGCTTTCAGTATACCCAGATTCAGAGAAGTCTGTACCAGCCCCGGCATATCTGCGCTCATCGCCTGTACACCGTTGGGAGTCGCCTGCAAAAAGGCTGCCACTCTTTTTGTTTCTTCCGGTGCGGCACAGGTGATTGTCTCTGCAGTGTCTGCTAACCTTTTTGCGGTTACCTTTACGTCCGGATCCTTGGTAGCAAGCTCGTCAGCCAGTTCTGCTGCCAAAGCTGCTACCTGCTGCGCTAAGCTTTCTGTATCTTTTTCCTCTACTACGACAACCGCTTTCGTCTGTCTGGGAATGGCATTGTCTGCCAGCCCTCCGTCCGCAGATACCAGTCCTATGGGCATTTTCTCAGACAGCTTCCACAGAAGTCTTCCCAGGATACAATTGGAATTGCCTCTTTCCTTGTGGATCTCTCCGCCGGAATGTCCCCCTAAGAGACCAGAGACTTCCAGCTCATAGCGCACGCCAATAAGCTCCTGCTTTTTCATCGGAAAGCGGCAGTTCACTCTGGCACCACCGGCACAGCTGGTCAGGAAAATGCCTTCGTCCTCGGAATCCAGATTGATCATGCGATGTCCCTGTAACATAGACAGGTCGATCTCTCTGGCTCCGTCCATACCGACTTCCTCATCCACCGTAATGATGACTTCCAAACGGGGATGCCTGATGTCCTCGGAATCCAATAATGCCAGTGCATAAGCCACAGCAATACCATCATCGCCGCCGAGGCTGGTATTCTCCGCATAGACGCTGTCTCCGTCGATCCCTACCTTCAGTCCTTCCGTCTTCATATCCATGGTGCAATCCGGTGTCTGCACCGCTACCATGTCCATATGTCCCTGCAGGATCACCACCGGTTCCTTCTCGTATCCGGGAGTTGCCTCCTTGACCATAATGACATTTTTCATAGCATCCTGTATATAGAAAAGCTTATGTGCTTTCGCAAAGTCCACCAGGAAATTGCTGATCTGCTCCACATTGCCGGAGCCGTGAGGGATCTTCGTGATCTCTTCAAAATAGTAAAATACTTTCTTCGGTTCTAAGTTCGATAAAATACCCATTTTCATTTCCTCGTTTCTGCGCTTTTATAGAGAACAAAGTGCACTTTCAGTATAAGTATTTGTCATTTTTCTGTCAAGGAAACAACATATGAAAAAACAGCAAACCATATCTGGATTGCTGTTTTCAAAATCAAAGCTTTATTTTTAATTCATCAAATACTTCTTCAGAACTACTATCGGAATATAATGCTATCTTTAGCCGCTCAATTTCATCAAGTATTTCCGCTTTTTCCTGACTTTCAAGTTCTCCATTACACAGATGTACTATCTTTAAATAATCTTCCATTGCGGCTTTTTTCACCATATTATAAATGCTCAAAATTTTAGAAGGATTGGTTCCATTATACATCGTAAATGCATAATGGCAAATAATTTTCCCATCTTTCCAGAGCTGCATTGATGTATATCTCCTTGTTAAATTTCTATTCATCAGATATCTAGATACTATTATATTACGTTCCGAAGGACATGTTACAGGTACTGTCATATTTATTTCACAAGTATCTCCTTGTATATATAAAATTTCTGTATCCAACCTACATCCATACTCATCATACGTAAACGACAGTTCGTACTTTGTCTGCTCTTCCGATAATGTTCTTACAGAATAATTCCATTCATTTATATCCAGCGCATCTTTTATAAGTATTAATGCCCTTTGCTTATTCATTCCTTTGTCTCACTCCTTTATTAAGCATCAATGGATATTAGGGAATTCCGTTTTTGCCACATCCATCCCCTGTACAAGATATTGCAAAACCACATTCAAATCTCCTGCTGTTTTGCAATATATTTTTACATTCACTGCGTTTTCCTGTTTAAAGAAGCTCATGCCACAATACTCCGCATTCCAACGGTTCAATTGCTGTAACGTGGACAATTCATCTTCTGTTTCAATAGCTTTACGAATATATATTTCCACAGCATCATTATCATCGTACATTAATAGAATTACATAGTAAATGACATTGGGTTCTCCCTGCTCTCCAAAGGACAGCATTGTAAAACCATCCCCTTTTTCCTTAGTAATATCTTCCTTACTTACCCCTAATTTTTCTGCATATTCATAAAAAGCTTCCACTAAATTCATGATTTCATCCTTTCCATTCCATTACTATTCCAATAAAATATCCCGGTATTTCCCATACTTTTCAAATGTATCATTAGCTAACTTGATACTCTTCCATACAATATTGGCCGGCTCCCCTTTCTTTAGTGTCGGTATCTTTACCGGTATTCCTTTACTTCTTTTTATTTCATATTCTCTGTTCTGACGTTCATACTCCTCCTGATCCTTTTTTTCTTTATCAGACAGATTTTTTTCCCACTTTTCCAGTCTTTCCAAGACCTTCACCGGTGTTTTTACCGGCAGTTCCTTCTCCTGGATCAGCTTTCGAATTCCTTTTGTCAGTTCCACGGTATGATCTGCCATACTGATAACTTTGGGAATCAGTTCTATTAGATTCTGTGGTGCTCTCGCCGGAAGCGTTGCCACGAGAGCCGCTGTTGATACCACATCTTTCACCAACCCGCTGGCATGTTTCACGACCTCACTTTGGTTTTCCGTCAGTGAGATCCCGCTGTTCTTCATCAAATAGACCAACGGAGCTTCCCTCATTGTATCAAAGTCATCTTTGAGCTTCAACATTTTTTCAATGTTAGGACTTTTCCTGACAAGTTCTGTATCCACCAGAGTCTCTGCTATTTTACTCACCAGACCGATGCCCTTACCTGCAACATTCACCATATTTCCTGCCGATGCCGCAAGACCTGCCACTTTTATAGCCTGTTGTGCCTTATAGAGAGTACCTCCGGCAAGTACTGCACCCGTTGCTATTTCTGCCACATTTCCTATCAAATCCAATTTACTTTTTAACGTAGAGGGTGCATCACTTGCTTTCAGTCGATTCTGCCTGTCTCGAACTTCTTTCTCCAACTGGTCAATTATCTGACTGCATTGCATACTCGCCTCTTCCAAAACAGAGACAGCCTCATTATAGAACGCGATAATCATTTTCGAAATATAATCGCCTTCCCGGCATTCTGTCCGTACCTTGCATTTCGAAAAGAGATTCTGATTTTTTCGAAATGCATTATAAATTTCTGTATTATCTTCTTTTAAGACAGCATTTTGCGTTTCTCCGCTTAAAACAGTGGTTCCCTGCACCCGTGCTGTTGCCTGCTGTATACTATTTATAACCAGTGCAGCGCTTTCTTCTATATACTGTACGGAATCTCCGAGATGCAGACATTTTATAATATCATGTATGGTCTCTTCCGTTCCGCCAGATTCTGTATATAACTTTTCTATCTCTTTAAATGCATCTTTATGTACGGCGATGATCTTATTATATGCAAGATAAAACGGCCAGTATTGGGTTTTTCCTATAGTCTCTTTCAGGCAGGCATCACCTTCCAATACAACATCTGCTAATTCCTGTATTTTTATAGCTATTTCCTTTACCTGTTCACTGGTTCTTTCGTCAGCTACCACCTTTTTTCTCCCCCACATCTCCCTACAGCAGGGAATCAAAATCAATTTTCGGAACAACCACTTCTTCCAGCTGATATTTGAACTTTTTAAATGAACGTTGTGTTGCGCTGCTTCTGATGCCGAAATCTATTGCGATAGAATTCTCGCCTTTTTTCGTAAACGGAATATCAAAGCGCATATAAAATTTCTCCATGTTTCCATTGATAAACAGATAGTCACACGTCTTATACAAAGTAGAAAAATCATCAAAATCATTGTTGGATATAATAACAAACAGCATATTATAGTTCATGGCATCCGTCAGGACTTCCTCCAGATCTCTGTTGACTCTTCCAAGCATTTCCGCACCTACGATCCAGAATATCTGCGGGTCAAACAATTCAATATTTGTCAATTTCAATGTCACTTTACGATACAGCAGTTCCAAAATGTAAAAATACGATTTATCGCAAGAATATTCATTTAAAACGTGCTGAATTGTCTCCGGGATCTCCTGTATCTCTACATTCTCAAAATAGGTACTGATTTCTTTGAAAGTCTCCCTGATTTCCTCCATATCATCCTGATAAGGATAAATATATTTTGCCCGTAAACATAATGCGCTATATGCAAATTCCTTCAATCCCGCATATTGTTCATAATTGTTTATCAGAGCTATCTGTTCTTTCCTCCTTCGGAAAATATCAACAGCTTCCGTCAACAGATCATTGGAATAAAAAATTCTGTTCTCGGGAATTTCCAAATCCTCTGTAAGGTTATACTTTTTCAGGAACAGATCATTCCTTATCAATGCAAAATGCTGATATTTCTCCCTCTTGGGTGAACTTTTAAAATTATCTGCCAGCATTTTTGAGAGATACGCCGCATCATCCACAAAAGGACTGAAAATACCAATGTTTTTTCTGACTCCACGCTCCACAAAAACAGTTTCATAATCATATTTCTTATAATTAAAGACAACCGATTCGCCGAGGGTCAGAATATCGAACAGGCTGTTATTTCTGGTCAGGTAATCCTTTCTCACATCCTCTATTTTATCCAGCACTTCCTCAAGATTCGTGATATTCCTGATTGCATCCTCATCATAGAACTTGTGCACAGAATCATAACTATATTTCTTCCCCAGATCACATATCTGTTCGAGGAAATCATAAAAATAGTCATTAGAAATAAAAGGTACTTTAAACGTACGATTATCATAGTCTTTTCCGCTTGCCGTATTCGCAATTACAAGGCCCTTTTTCGTGATATCCGCCGCAGCTCTGTTACCTATAATCGTAGACGAAACATCTGCATCACACGCCAGCGCAAATCTTGCCTTAAAATTGGCAAACGTGCTGTTTCCCATCGTTCCTGACATTTCCTGACTGGCAAACAGCAGATGATAACCGGTAGCTCGTCCCAATTTTGTAATAGATGTCAGGATATCACTTACTGTTGTTTGTTCTCTTGGCGTAGCCTCCAGAAACAGTTGCTGGAATTCATCCACCAAAAGCAGTACTCTTGGCAATACGATTCCATATTCATCTCTTACATCGCTCAATTTCTGCAATCCCAGCATAGAAAAGAATTTTTGTCTTGCTTTCATGCAGTCGTTCAGATAATTCAACAATGAAATCACATATCGTACTTCACTGGTTGCTGCCACAGCCTTTACATGAGGTGTTGCATATCGGGACAAATATCTGCTCAGTTCAACCTTTTTAAAATCTGCCAGGAAAAGATTCAATTCCCATGGAGAATATTCTGTCATAAGAGAAAATAATAAACTGTTTAAAAATACAGATTTACCAGAACCTGTTCGTCCGGCGACCAATCCGTGCACACAATCATCTCCAAGTGAAATACAACTTGGACTCGACAATTCCTCATTCTCCAGTCCGGGGCGCAGATTGATTCCCTTTCTGGTAGAATTAAACCACAAAGAATTGTTCTCCCTGCATGGTATAATAATCTGCTCTACGACACGCGGGTCTTTTTGTTCGATTAATTTTCTGAAATATTCCTTACACGCTTCCTGAGAGTCCAGAAATTCCTGAAAGAGATTCAGAAATTCAAACGGTTCCCTGATACAAATATAAGTTCCCTCTCCAGAAACAGCTGGTTTATCGATCATATCAGCTACTTTGGGATGTCTTTCCGCTACCATCTTAACCAAGTTGTCCAGATAGGCTTTATATGGCAATTTCTCCCGTTCTTTTTCTTCCTGTTCTCTTAATTTTACTAATTCATCCAATGAAAAAATTTGATCTGCCATAGTTATACCTTTTCCCTTTAGTTAATGATCTTTCTGACTACTTCCTGCAATTTTTGAGCCCCTTGCTTCGCAATTTCCTGTGCATTTTTTTCACTGTCTCAGCTGTATCATCTCCCATTGAACTTGCTTTCTGATCCTGCCTTTCAAATGTACTTGCAAGTTCATTAAAGCTCGTGCGAATTGCCACCTCAAATCCATTTTTAACAATTGCTATTGATGACAAAACTACGGGTTCTATGGATACGTAAATTGTATTATCATTTTTTTTATCTTGAATTTTAGTTCTGTAAGTTGCCTCTAATTGTTCCAGCCCTGTTATACAGTTATTAACTATCTGTTTTACCTTTTCAAAGTCTTCTCTCTTTGCATTTGCATTTGCTGTAGAAATGCTTTCATCATCCACTCTTTTCCAATTATCTATAGAACCGGCTATCTGCTGCTCCAATTGTTTTGCTCTGTCTATAGCCTCTTCCCCAGCCATCAGTTCATCCAACAGCCGCGGAAAGCTTTGCTCGGAGCTCTGCCAGTCACTCATAGCTTTTTTAATATCGCTTCGCAATGTGTCATTGCAATATTTCGTTGCGGCACCGCACAAATCCACCATCGGTTTATATTGCATTTCCTTTGCCTTATCAATAATATTTTTTGTAACAATATCAATCTTTCCATGTAAGGATTTCAATACTGTATTGTACATACCATACATTTCATCAATTGCTTCTTCTCTAAAATCAAATGCCATTTTTATCGTTCCCTTCCTTTTCTTAATCTATATGACTCAGTTCATTCGCTTGTACAAACTCCGGTAAATTGTCTGAGGATGCAAATAATCTGCAAAGGTTATTCTTAAATACTTCATCATATTCCAGCTTACTCATTCCCACTGCATCCATCACTACGTCCGTAGAAACATTTATCGTACCTGTCGTTGTTTTTTCAACAAATTCTTTATGTGACATCACTGTTTGTGCACATATATCCACTCTGTTTTTATTATCCGTGACTAAAAGGCCATGCTCATAGCAGTTTAATGTCCTTTCAAAGCTATACACCTGCTCATTACTTTTTATTTTTCCGATGACATTAGCAAATGCTTTGTCACAATCGATATCGGAAAGAACATCCGCCTCTGTCTTTCTCATAAATATAATTGGTAAGAAACCAAAATTATCATTTGCGAGGAATAACTGTGCTGTTTCTCTGTCCAATGAAGTGAAATCCACTCCGAAGAAAAAAACAATGTGATACTCTATGATATTTTCTCTTTTTCGGAGATTTTCCGGATTAATGTTCTCAATCCGTCCTTCCCCGGTATTTCTGACCTTATCGCTTACTGTCTTCAGATCATCATACAGTTTTTTCAATTCTTCCTGATTACGGATAATATTTAAAATTCCCTTTGTTCTGTTGGCAGGGAATAATGCACCTCCTGTTTCAAAATCCACTAAATACATTTTGATAATTCCGAAACTGTTTTCCTTTAGGAAACCGTTCATCATCAGTTCTACAAGTCTGGATACATTTTTACGTAATCGGTCTCCATCCCTTCTCAGTTCATTGTTATATACAAAAAGCATAGGACTGTATCCATGTTTAAAGGAATTCAGTTTCTTTACGCCATTCCTGTCTTCGCCACTGAAGCAAATAGAAACATACGGTGTCAGCACGCCATTATTGTGTTCTCTGTCACTGATAAGTGCGTTGATTCCACTTTCACGTGCCTTCAAGTCCTCTGCAAGTTTCAAAGACTGTGCATTGACACCTTCAATCGTGCTACTTAATTGAGAAATATTGTTCTGCTTTTCCTTTATCTGGCTTCCAAGTGCTTCATATTTTTCCTGCAAATTCTGCTTCACAATCGGATATATAGGCTTATTGATCGCTACTGTTGTACGTCCTTTCTTTACATTTTCAATCTCTTCTTTCCAGCAAGCCATTTCATCTTCTTCGAAGCATCTGTATCTGGTGTCATATAATCTGCTTCTGAAATCATTCAGGAAAAAGAACGCATACGTGGTTGCTTTATGTTTTTTTACATAGTTCTTTGACAGCGTTCTACCGGCTATCACTACACCTATATTTAAGACCAAAATAATCAGGAACCATTTCATAAATGTAAGCCATTGTAATGAAAGGAAACCGGATACCCCCATCATAACCAAGACGCTTAAAAAGAGCCTTGCCACCTTTGGAAATTTCTTTTCCGTAAATTTCAGTCGGAAAACATTATCCAAAACAATATTTATTACATTAAGTACTTCGAGTATTTTGGTGCTTTTTATACTATCCAGCTCATAGTCATCACTCTTGGCAAACAATTTCTTCAAAAGAGTTTCAACGTTATTTTTCCCGATCCATTCCATAACATTTTTGACATTTTTTTCGAGTTTCGGATTAAACCGGCCATTCGCATAAATAATATTACTTATATCTTTGTCTACATTTTGAGCTATTTCCTTTTTTCTTTTTTCCGTCTCAGTGGCAGCATATTTTTCCATAGCTGCAACAATGATCTGCACATTGTTATAATCTACGGCATTCTGCCTTGCCCCGAGTTCTCCGATTTCTGACTCTAATTGCCTTATGTTTTTTTCTCCCTGATCGATCTGTTGTTCTTTTTGATAGTACTGTGCATATACTTCTCTGTATTCACCGACTCTGCTCTCCACTGTAGAAGCCCTCCTCGTTTTGTATTTTGCATTTATTATAACGCTTAAAGAGTTTCATGTAAACACTTTTAGTGTTGTTTCGTTGATATACAAACACCCAATGTGTGGAAAAATACTATAGAATGTAATTTAATCAAAACAAATTGGAGGTATATGAAGTTTCAGATATGATTAAGGGATTGGCTGAACGTTTAAAAGAATTAAGACTCCAAAATAATATGACTCAAAAACAGGTTGCTACCATCCTAAATATTTCGCCGAGCATTGTATCCGGGTACGAAACCGGAGAACGCACGCCCAGCGCCGAAATGCTTCTTGCATTGTCGTATCTGTATGAATGCTCCATCGACTATCTGTTGGGCAAAAACACAGTTCCTCCGTCCAGATCAATCGATACTAATGGACTTACAGAAAATCAGACACAGGCTCTTCTCTATCTTATAGAAACACTTAAACATAACACTTAAAAAAGCATGAACTGTTGTATTTTGACAACAGTTCATGCTTTTATCATTTATCTATATCTTCATTAAGCATAATGATATTGTTTTCTTTTGGCAATCAGGAAACCAATCGTCACAAACAGGGCCAGGAACTCTGCCAGCACGATGGACAGCCATACACCGGTAATGCCGATCAGTTTCGGCAGGATCAGCACGATGACGATCTGGAACACGAAAGTACGCAGAAAGGAGATTGCTGCGGATACAGCTCCGTTGTTCAGGGCTGTGAAAAAGGAGGAACCCCAGACATTCATGCCGCGTACCAGGAACGCAATCGCATAGATCCGGTACAGATCGTCCATCTCCTTGATCAGCTTATTGTACAATGTGATCTGTGCAAAAGATTTTCCTCTGTTCTCTTCCATAGAAGCTTTCCTCCTTTTTATCCGATTTCGGACTAAATGGCATATAATCCGAAATCGGATGATTGTCAACAATTTTCTCATTGTGTCCTTCTGCGTATCGTTATATAATAACTTTGGCATCAGTTCCGGGAGGAGTGCGGTTTGCCCGTATCGCCAGTGTCTAGGTTCACCTTATTGAATACCCCGTAGAACACTCGGCGGCTGATGCTATTCTGAAATATTCTGTCTTTTCAAAGTATAGTTTTATTTTACCCCAACACACTACTATTACCTCGTTCTTTTTGTATGTAATATTACGTATTATTTATTGACATACGTAATATTACGTACTAAAATGAATTTGAGGTAGGAAAGGAGATACAAAAGATGCCTATGACCTCACAGGAGATGATCAAACTCCTATTAAAAAACGGTTTTGCTATTATCAGCCAGAACGGCTCCCATGTTACCATTGCAAAGACATAAAAAAAGGTCTGGAACAGGCAATTCTGAAACAAGCTGGCTTAAAATAACAAATATCAACAAGGAGAACCAAAATGAAAAAACTTTTTTATCCGGCACTTTTTCATAAAGCAGAAGAAGGAGGCTTTTGGATCACCTTCCCGGATTTCCCCGAATGTATGACACAGGGGGAAAATATGCAGGATGCCTACGAAATGTCATGGGATGCACTTGGTCTTGCCGTAGTCTCCCGTATAGAGAACAGAGAAGCCCTTCCTCCGGTCACAGAACCTTACGCTGTTACTTTAGATCCTGATACCTTCTGTGTGGTTGTTCCCTTTGACCTCATATCCTACCAGAAAAAACATAACTCCAAAGCAGTCAAAAAAACTCTTTCCATTCCGGAATGGCTGAATGAAGCTGCTACAGATAGGAATGTTAATTTTTCACAGGTATTGCAGGATGCTCTTCTTCAAAAATTGAACCAATAAAACATGTTGCATTTTGCAAACTATTACGTCAAAATACAAAAAATCAAAATGCGCAAAGACCCATTTCTACAGGTTTTTGCGCATTTTCTATAAATATAAAAGCAGATAACGGGAATCGAACCCGCCTTTCCAGCTTGGGAAGCTAGCGTTCTACCGATGAACCATATCTGCAAAAGGAACATAAAATATTATACTCCATGTTCCTTTATTTTGCCAGTCCTAATTTTTACTATTTTTATCATTTTACTTATCCAGCACTCCCAACCACTTCAGAGCGTTCCAGATGCCGTCTTTATCTACGTCCGTGGTGATATAATCTGCCGCTTCCAGCACCTGTTTACTGGAATTGCCCATGGCAATGCTGGTGTGGGCATACTTTAACATCGGCAGGTCGTTATTGCTATCCCCGATCGCCACTGTATCTTCCATCGGAATATTCAGATATTCTGTAATATAACGGATCGCAGTTGCCTTGGAATAGCCTTTGGGAACAATCTCGTAAAACCCTTGTTCTCTGTCGATGAAATCCAGTATTTCCGACAGATCATGCTTCATTCCGACCATTCCCGCCGGAGTCTCTGCATAAGCATATAATTTATCATAGTTGCCCGGTGCATTGGCATAACGATCGTATTTTCGATATTCAATCTCACGTGCCATATGGCGGAAAGTCTCGGTAAATACTTCTTCTCCTCTGGGAGCATAGTCTTCCCTGCTGCCTTCCAGGACAGCATCCACATGATATTTTTTCATAACTGCCAGAATTGCCTTAGACTCCTCCATGGAAAATGTCTTGTGCATCAGCTGTTTTCCATGATATTGAATCTCCGTTCCGCAACCCAATAACAATCCGTCGAATTCCACCTGTCCGGTAAGATTTTCCCCTACCAGCCGTTTCGTACGCCCGGTGTTGATCATGCAGATATGACCGTTGGCTCTGGCGATGCGGATGGCTTCCTTCGTGCTCTCCGACATCAGTTCACTTCCTCCGCATATTAAGGTTCCGTCAATATCAAAAAATATTATCTTCATCTCAGGTTCTTAAGCTCCTCTACCAGATCCAGATCGGATTTTTGTACCTTCAGATTCGTGGACACGGGCTCTTCACCGGGTCTTGTGATCGTGATCTCGATAATGGTTCCTTCCGTGATCGCTCCACCCATAAAAAATCTGCTTACAAACGCTGCAAATTTGGGATGATTGCTCTCGAAGGTATTCTTCGCATTCATCAGTTTCATCATCATTCCGGGATTTATCATAGTAGTCTCCTTCCAAACTATTAACTATTCTGTCGCCCTATAACTATCACATAATATCCTTACGAATGCAAGCATTCGACGAATATTCCGTGATAGTTCCATGGCTCTGAATAGTTACAAAAAAGAAAGGCTGTCCGCACCATCCGAAGATAATGTGTCCAGCCTTAACAGTTGCTATTATTTACGCGATCTTGGACTTAGCCAGCTCTGCAAGGGTCTTGAAACCTTCTGCATCGTTAACTGCCAGGTCTGCCAGCATCTTTCTGTTCATATCAACGCCTGCAAGCTTCAGACCGTACATGAACTTGCTGTAAGATAAACCATTCATTCTGGCTGCTGCATTGATACGAGCGATCCACAGCTGTCTGAACTGACGCTTTCTCTCTTTTCTACCTGCATAAGAGCTGGTCAGAGCTCTCATAACAGACTGCTTTGCTACTCTGTACTGCTTGCTTCTTGCGCCTCTGTAGCCCTTTGCAAGCTTTAATACTCTATTGTGCTTCTTTTTGGCATTTAAGCCACCTTTAATTCTTGCCATGTCTTATTTCCTCCTCGCCTGAATTATAAATAAGGTAAAATCTTCTTCATATTCTTAACATTAGTTGCATCCGTAATTGCAGGCTTTCTCAGATTACGTTTTCTCTTGGTAGACTTCTTGGTTAAGATATGGCTCTTGTAAGCTTTAGATCTCTTTAACTTACCGGTTCCTGTTGCTTTAAAGCGCTTAGCTGCTGCTCTGCTTGTCTTCATTTTGGGCATAACGAGTTCCTCCTAAACTTTACTTAATCTATCGTGTCGGAATCCGACACTTTTTAACTGTACGAATTAACGCTTCTCAGTTAAAAACATTGTCATGCTTCTGCCTTCTACCTTGGGAGCTTTTTCCACTACCGCAATATCGGACAGGCTCTGCGCGATATCATCTAAGATATGCTTGCTGTTGTTCATGTGTGCCATCTCTCTGCCGCGGAATCTCAGGGTGATCTTCACTCTGTCTCCCTTGGTCAGGAACTTTCTGGCTGCGCCGATCTTGGTGTTCAGATCGTTGGTATCGATATTGGGGGAAAGTCTGATCTCCTTGATATCGATGACCTTCTGCTTCTTCTTTGCTTCCTTCTCTTTTCTCACCTGCTCGTATTTGTACTTACCGTAATCCACGATCTTACAAACAGGAGGCTTTGCCGTAGGAGCAATCTTCACCAGGTCGAGTCCGGCTTCCTCTGCCATCTTCAGGGCATCTCTGGAAGAAACGATTCCGAGCTGTTCTCCATCTTCTCCAATCAGTCGTACTTCTTTGTCTCTGATCTGTTCATTAATCATTAAATCGCTAATGGTTGTGTACCTCCATAAGAAAATGTGTTAAACAATAAAAAAAAGCAGATAGCATAACTATCCACCTGTTCCCTTCACGGACTGCCCTCATTCAAACAAATTCCAAACGAGTTCTCTGTCTATGAAAAAATCTGAACGCTTACCAGCCTGCGCCGTAAGGTGAGAGTGGATACTCTGCTTGTTGTGTCGTGTTCTTCACACGCTTAAATAGAATACCACGAAGTTTTCCTGATGTCAACCCCGTTTCTGATATTTTTTATTTTCTATTTTTTTAATTTTCCATTTTATCCAGGAATCTATGTACCGGCGGTCTCCCGCCGAATCCGGTTACCTGCTCTATTATCCGCAGTTTCGGAACATTTGTCAAGCCGGAATACTGATTTACTTTTCCGAAAAAGTAGCGCAGGCGGTCTCTCTGCAGTCGCTGGCTCCGCAGCCCTTGATATCTACATGATCCGCCACACACTTATAATTACTGTTATAGATGCACTTTACCGCCTCACAGTCGATGCTGATCGTATGGCTTGGATGAGACAGGGAGCTGCTGAAAGAATCCCGCCCCTCTCTCTTCTGCGCAAAGCTTTCACAGCAGGTTCCGTCACAGTCGCAGGCATGCTTGCCTCCCACCATGATATCACCCTTGCTGCACATACAATCCTTATTATAGGTACAATTTTCCACAACACATTTTAAATCTGCCATGTCTCCCTCGCCTTCTGCCGCTTTCTGCGGCTCCTCGTCTTCTTTTTTGATTTTAAAATTTTAAAAGAGGACACGCGGCAAAAGAGCCGATGCAGTCCCGCCACGCGTCATGGATAGTCTGTGCAGATTTGAAAAACTTATGCCTTCTACTGGATTTTTTATGGAATGTGTGCTATATTTTCATTGTTAGTTTCGACTAACTATTTGTTTTTATTCATACATTTAATAATTAAAAAATTGTAACTATTCAGCCCCTTCACAAAAGCGCTCTTTCAGAGTTTCTGAATCGTTACAAAATATTTTTAACAGGAGGATTTCCAATGACATCCGAAGAATATAAAGCACTCTCCGTCAAAGAATTCACCGAGGCCGCCAAAGTCTACGACAGCGGTCACTCCGGCATTTATGAAATGTGTAAAGATGATTATACTTATCTTTTGGAAGAACTGGAAAAAGAGCCCTTTGACTCTGTTCTGGACTGTGGCTGCGGCACCGGTCCCGTGATCGAACTGTTACATGAAAAATATCCCGACAAACATTACACCGGACTGGATCTGACCCCGGAAATGATCCGCGTAGCCCAAGCCAAGAACCTGTCGAATACCAACTTCGTCGTGGGAGACTGCGAGAACATTCCATTCCCTGAGGACACCTTCGATGCAATCATCTCTTCCAACAGCTTCCATCACTATCCGAATCCTCAGGACTTTTTCAATAACGCCTACAGGGTTCTGAAAAAGAACGGCCGTCTGATCCTGCGGGACTACACCACGAAATCCAAAGTGCTTCTGTGGCTGTGCAATCATATCGAGATGCCTTTAGCCCATCTGTGCGGTCACGGAGATGTCAGACTGTATTCCGGTGCCGAATTTAAAAAGTTTGCGGAAACTGCCGGTTTTGAAGTGGTTTCTTTCGAGGCACAGACAAAAATGCGTGCCCATCTCGTTGCTCGTAAAAACTAATATCGAAATACTGTTTCTTGTCATACCATTCAAAAAATCGCCGTCTCCCTTTTTATTTTTATAAGGAAACGGCGATTTTCATATTTTCCTACTTGATTTTATTCGGCAATCAGCTTACTTGCTCAGCTTCTTGGTTGCGATCTCATCCTTTAACATAGCCAGGAATTCATCCTTGGATACCGTAGTGGTATTCTGCTGTCCATGCAGACGATAGCTTACGGTGCCGTCCTGTGCTTCCTGTTTTCCTAAGATGACCAGGTAAGGGATCTTCTTCACCTGTGCTTCTCTTACACGGTAGCCCAGTTTCTCTGCTCTCTCATCGATATCTGCTCTGATGTTATTGTCCAGCAGATAACCGTACAGATCATGAGCATAAGTGTTCAGCTCTTCATCGTCGTTCTTGACCGGCAGGATCATTGCCTGTACGGGAGCCAGCCACAGAGGCAGGTTACCCTTGGTCTCCTCCAGAATATAAGCCATGAATCTGTCCAGAGATCCTAAGATTGCTCTGTGCAGGACCACGGGAGTCTTCTTCTGTCCATCCTTGTCCACATAGGTCAGATTAAACTTAGCAGGCAGGCAGAAATCCAGCTGGCAGGTGGACAGGGTGTACTCGTTACCTACCGCAGGCTTTACATTAACATCCAGCTTCGGTCCGTAGAATGCAGCCTCACCGATCTCCTCGGTGTACTCAATGCCCAGATCGTTCAGGACCTTGCGCAGAGCGTCCTCTGCATTGTTCCACATTTCGTCGTCATCGTGATATTTTACCTTGTCCTCCGGATCTCTCAGGGACAGGACACATCTGTAATCGGTAATACCGAAATCCTTGTAGGTATCGAAGATCAGATCTACTACCTTGGAAAACTCGGACTCGATCTGCTCCGGTGTTACGAACAGATGGGCGTCGTTCTGGCAGAAATGTCTGCCTCTCTCGATACCCTTCAGGGTACCACTGGCTTCAAAACGGAAGTCATGCGCGATCTCACCGATACGGATGGGCAGATCCTTGTAGGAGTGCTGTGTGTTAGCGTAGATCATCATATGGTGAGGGCAGTTCATGGGACGCAGTACAAAGGACTCGCCTTCTACTTCCATGGGAGGGAACATGTTCTCCTTGTAGTGATCCCAGTGACCGGAGGTCTTGTACAGATTTACAGTACCGACACAGGGAGTCATAACGTGCAGATATCCCAGTCTTCTCTCTTTATCCTTAATATAATTCTCCAGCTCCTGCCATACGGTGTAGCCCTTAGGAAGGAACATAGGCAGTCCACGGCCTACCAGATCATCGGACATGAACAGCTCCATCTCCTTGCCGATCTTTCTGTGGTCACGCTCTTTGGCCTCTTCTAACTCCTTCAGATGTGCTTCCAGCTCCTCCGCGGTAGGGAAGCAGACACCGTAGATACGCTGCATTACGTGGTTGCTGGCATCGCCCTTCCAGTATACTCCGGAGTGTTTTACCAGCTTGAAGTTCTTGCACAGCTTGGTGCTGTCTACGTGAGGTCCACGGCACAGATCGGTGAAATCTCCCTGATCATATACGGTGATGTTGCCATCTTCCAGATTGCTGATCAGATCCAGCTTGTACATATCGTCCTTGAACATTTCCATCGCTTCTGCCTTGGATACTTCTCTTCTGTAGATCTTCTTGCCTTCCTTACAGATCTTCTTCATCTCTTTTTCGATGGCAGCGATCACTTCGTCGTTGACTACATCGTTGCCGAGATCGATATCATAATAGAATCCTTCTTTTACCACAGGTCCTACCCAGAATTTTGCATGAGGGTACAGATGCTTTACTGCCTGTGCCATAACATGTGCGCAGGAATGATTGAGCGTTGACAGTCTTTCGTCTTCCTTAAAATTTACCATTTTCGTTCTCCTTTTTGTTGTTTTCTAAACTATTCAGAATCTCCATTCGCGAAATCGCTCTTTCGGAGTTTTGCTGAAAAGTCACAAAAAAGTCCCTTGCAACAATCTGCAAGGGACGTATCACACGCGGTTCCACCCTGATTGCAATTATTTTATTAAAAATAACTGCCACTCATTTGCTCGTAACGGGAGCTGCCGGGCTGTATTAAAGCCACTCGGAGATGGTCTTCGTCCGCATCCGGCAAAACCGCTCACAGCTCCTGTTCCTAATAACAGGGCGGTTCTCTCTGGTGCCTTTCTATGCTTCCTACTCTTCTCTTCAACGTTTTCTGATCTTAAAATCTGTTGCTTTAGGACTTATGTTGATATCATAGACCTTTTCACACGGATTGTAAAGAGGTATTTATATAGCTTTCCACATTTTCTCTGGACATATCTAAAGCTACGGCCAATTCCCCATACAGATGATCCTCTGCAATACGAAAATATCTGGCATCCACTGCTGTCTCCTTGCGTCCCGCTTCCTCTCTGGCACGTTTCCGCAGGTAGATTGTCTTGATGATCCGGATCAGATCCTGGCAGCTGCTGGTCTTTAAACAATTCTTGTATTCCTGCTCTAACAGCTTATCATTGGCAATGGTGATCAGCGGGATCTCCGGGATCCTGTGGATCAGATTCTCCGCTTCCTCGTGCGCAAGCACCTTACGCATGGCACCTTCCGCCGTATCCACCGGAATATATACCGTGCTGGAGGACAGATACAGAGGTTTTAAAATATAATACTCTCTCTTCTTGTCCACTCCCGCAATGTCTAATGTCGTGATCTCTTCCACCACACAGACTCCCTTACTGCCACATACTACACGTTCGCCCTTCTGAAACACCTTAACCTTCCTTTCCTCTGCCGATTGCAGAAAAATGCGAAACACAATTTCCATTTACTACCAATAGTATATCCATTTTTTACTATTCTAGCAGAAAAAACGCCGAAATGTCAGTATCTTTCGGCGTTTCTGAATATTTTTGTGAATATTGCTCATAGAAAATCGGTCCGGTATTGTGCATTATTTCTGATAAGCGATGCGAGGATCCCCATTTTTCAGGTAAATAATGCCTCTGCGTTCGAAGCCATTCTTCTCCAATAAGTGTTGCATGGTGTGATTATCGAAATGGGTGTCGGCCCGCAGGTAGGGTACTTTCTTCTCACAAAAAGCAACACATTTTGCAAACAGTCCTCTTACTTCCCCGTCTCCCGCCAGGCGATGGATCGTGCCGTAAGGTCTCTCCTCCCGCCAGCTGCCGTCCTCAATATAGGCATAGGTCGGTTCCTCCTCCAGTAAAAGCATGAATACCCCGTGGATGTGTCCGTCCTTTTTATACACATACAACTGTTGTTTCTCAATGTCTGTCCGCAGCGTCTCCGGATCCGGATACGCACCGTTCCACTGGTTCGGATTGCCGCTTGCCCGCATGTAGGCCTTGGCAATGTCATAGATCTCCAGGATCCGGGGCAGGTCTGCCTCTGTTGCCGTTACGATCCCCTCCGACAGATTGGTGCAGCGCCCATAAGTCTTCGAATCTCCATTGCACAGGATGTGTTTTTCCATGATTCCGTAATTCCTCCATTTGTCAGAAAGATAGAGTCATTTTATCACAATCCCCCGACTATTTCATCTTTATTTTTGTGATCTTCTACATCCTCTTCACACATTTCTCATGTAAGTGTCATTTTAGAATCAAAGCAAACTCTTAATAGTTCAAATACTAAAAAGGAAAATGGAATTGTCCACAAATCGGGTTCATGAAATGCGATGAGAGTAGAAAACCTTTCAGCTATATTTTCAATTATCTGTGCTCCGGCAAGTGCACCAGTTCCGCTGATATAGAAATAAATATCTTTCATGGATATAGCAGAGGCTATGCGATCCAGGAACCTGGTATAAGCCACTCCCAATACTACACCAACGATCAGTATTGCCTGAAACAATATTTTTCTCCAATTTATTTGTAGTGCTTCCTTAATTTTTTTCAACTGTCCGGCACGAAAGTCTTTCCCATGAGCTAACATACATAACACAACCGCTATCAATGCAGCAAACAGCAGTCCTGTTCTTCCCGGGATCTGGAAGAACCTGCTTTCTGGCATGGTAATCCAACTCCATTGTTGCTCATATAAATCACTTTCCGTTTGATGTGCCATGAAAATCCAAAACTCTATCATTTTACCAAACTCAGTTAACAAAAAATATCCTAAAATCACAGGCACACATTTAACAGCTTCCCTGATTTTAATCATAGAATTCTCCTTCTAATTTCGTAGACTTTTGTTGCTCTTTCGTTCTTTTTTATAATAACTTATTTTTTTATTGTTATCATAATTTGTCCACAAAAAGCAGAAATCTGACCACCAATTATAGCACGTCCATCAATATTTTAATGCTTACCTGCATATCAACCCTGATTGACAATTCTCCTTGATATTTTTCCACGATTTGTTCAATAATCTTCATTCCCCAGCCATGCGCTAACGAATCCTGCTCTCTCTCAGATACAAAATGATTATTTTTAACCACTGGTTTTTCCTTATAGTCATTCTGCATTTCAATCACAAGAAATCCTGCTGTTATTGCAATATTCAATCTGATTTGTTCTTTTGCTGCTTCCAATGCATTGTTCAATAAATTAGCAAATAATACACAAAATTCTCTATCCTCCAGTTTTAGCCCTGACGGAAGAATCGGTGTTTCGACCACCAAAAGAATATTGCGCTGTTCTGCTTTCTCTTTTGCTTCATAAATTACAGCATCTACAATATCTACGCCTGTATGTACCGGAATCATTTTACACTGCAGCGGTTCCTGCACGCTCTCTATATATGCTAAAGCTTCTCTCCGATCACCATTTTGCAGAAGTCTCTCCAGCGCTCGCAGATGATGTTTGATATCATGATACAGTTTCGCATTTTCTGTATAGAAATTCTGTGCTCTGACATACTGGCTCTCAATCAGCTCATATTGTGTATCTAATACAGAGATTTGCATCTTCAGTTGCGATTGGCGGAAGTAAAAACATACCATAAGAAGCAGACTCACCAGGCAGGACAGGAAAACATAATTCTGAATTGCATTTCCATAAATCATATCCATGAAAAAATCACACAGAAATGCTGTACTGAAGAAAGCAATGCCAAATGTTTTCAACAGATTCAACGCTGTAAAAGTTTTTCCTATTACTTTATGTCTTATAGCAGATATCAATATACCATTTAAGATCAGCCATCCTGCCTGTGCGCAAAATTCCGCATTTGTCCAGAAATGTTCCACGAGTCCCAGTAAAACAGTCCAGATAAAAACATAACTGACTACAAGGGATGCCACTTTTTCCACAGAGCCATTCCATAACAGGTATCCTAAAATAGTAAGAAGTAGCAGTAACGGAATCCACGACAAATACTTTTGCAGACCATACCATAGCATTCCCGATAAAAATATTGTTAATATAAATTTTTTATTTGAATCTATGTATTTTCTCCGATCAAAAAGCATATCCATCCATATCAGAAGCCATGCCGAATTGTGTATGCTCCACAGAATTTTGATCATCTGTATTCTACTCTCCATTCATCGTACCTGCCTGCCAATATTCCATTATTCGATGTTTTAATTGTGTCAGTCGTCGTTCTCCGATGTACAGTTGTTGTCCCGTAGATAAAACCATCTGGTTATCTTTGATCTGTTTCACATGATATAAATTACACAAATATCCCCGATCCACCCATACGAATTCATCTTCCGGTAATTTCTCCGATATCTTTTTTAAGGAGCTCCTTACCTTACACCTGGTAGCATCTGTCTTTTCAATATATAAATACTTGCCTTCTCTCCAAATATATACAATTTTTCTAAATGGGATTTTTTCTATGCCCTGTTGATTTTCTGCAATATAAACCTCTGAGGTACGTGATACAATTTCCCTGAATGCTGCCTCCAGTGCCTGTGTGATCATGCTCTCCATTTGTTGCTTCGGAATAAAACGAAATGGTCGGAATTCAAATGATTTATACACATAACTCTCGTAAGCTGACACAAAAATGATCAGAATATCCGGTGCTGTTTCCTGAATTTTAGTTGCCAGTTCAAAGCCATTTAATTCCTGCATTTCGATATCCAAAAACAACAGATCAAACGCTTGACCATCCTCAATTTCATACCACAATGCCTTACTGCTCTGATATACATTACATTCATAAGGAATGCTTTTTGTCATGAAATAATCTTTTATATGTTTTTCTATGAACTCCGCATCTTCTACCGTATCATCACATATTGCAGCTTTCATTTTCCATGCTGTATACTTTCCCATCGTTTCCCCCCTCCTTTATAGTATAATTATGCCATAACTATGTCCTTTTTCAAATTATTTTGTAACTATGTTCGGGTAAATTTACTGTAGGAAATTAATAGACAGAGCATC
>UMIB01034967.1_pt1 | contig 27833 bp, 34 predicted proteins | sample 1965641 | NCBI WGS metagenome assembly UMIB01 (sample SAMEA4836110, study PRJEB28245) | human gut metagenome | biome: gut microbiome; material: fecal sample | place: Denmark | collected 2008
GATGCTCTTTTCATATTGCAAAAACTCCTTTTCGTGTTTCGTTCTGGTTTTCGTGCCCGGCGCTCTGCCGGGGTGGTGGGGCTGGGCTGCTTTGTGCCGGTGCAGCCCTGCCAGAGCATCCGGGGCGGGTCAGGCGGTGAGCAGGTAGCCGCGGCGGGCGCAGATGAGGCGGAGGCGGGCGGCGGCGATCTGCTGCTGCACCTCTGCGGGGTGGCCGGTGCACTCTGCCTTGCGGCGCAGCGCTTGAAGGGTCCACTGCTGGCGCAAAACCTCGTTGATCTGGTCGATGACGTTGTTAAACTTCTTCATGGTTCAAACTTCCTTTCATGTTTCGTTTTGTGGTGATCCTCCCGGCGGGGTGCCGGTTGGAAGTGGGGCGGGGTTGCTTTGCCCGGTGCAGCCCTGCTAAAGTTTCCGGTTTCGTGGTGGTGGATCATGCCAGCAGCCCGGCGGCGATGCTCTCAAAGTCCAGCTGTTTCACCGGTGCTTCATCCAGCACGGCCACGGCGGCGGGGGCGCTCTTGGCGTCCTCTACGGCCTTCCGGGTCTTGCGCCAGGCGTCCAGCGCTGCGGCCTGCGCCTTGCGGTCCGTTTCGGGCACTGCCAGAAACGTGGCCTTTGCTTTGCGCTCTGCCTGCTGTGCGGTGCGGAGTGCATCCGGGGTGGGCTGCGCGCTCTTCTGCGGGGCGCTCTTCGTGGCGGCGGGTTTCTTTGCGCTCTTCGGTGCGGTGGGCTTGCTGGCCTTCTTTGCGGCCTTCTTGGTGGGCAGCGGGCTGGCGTGGACTAGCTCCGGCAGTTCGTGGCGCTCTTCGGCGATGATGGGGGCCGGGGCGCTGGCGGCCTGCTCTGCGGCAGCCTTGGCGGCTTTGCGCTGATCCGCCAGCATCTTGTTATAGGCGCGGATCTCGTCCAGGCTCTTAAAGCGTCCGGCAGGTGCGGGGCGGCTTGCTTCCACCTGGCCGATGTGGAACAGGTGCGCAGGGGCTTTGTAATAGTTCCCGTCGGGGCGCTGGTCATTGGCGGCGGCGGTCAGTGCGTCCGGCTCCATGCTGGCGCTGGTCTTGCGGGGGCGGTCGTCAAACTTCCACAACTTCGTGCAGATCGTGGCCTTCTCACCAGTCTTGACGCTCTTCCCGTCCTTCTTCCACTCCTGGAACGTGTGAAACAGGCCGGCAAGCAGCAGCTTTTCCAGCTCTTCGCCCTGCTGCTCTTCGGGCACATCCTTGAAGTGGATTTCTTTGCCCTTGGCGGCGATCTGCTCCGGGGTGTAGGCCAGCGCCAGGATGGCGCGGCGCTGTTCGGGGGTGTGATACTTCGCGTTGACTTCGTTGTAAATAATTTCGTCGTTGGTCATGTGAAACGCTCCTTTGCTTGTTGTGTTGGTTTCGTGATGATCTCCCGGCGGCTGCCGGGGTAGTGGGGCGGGGCTGCTTTGCGGTGCAACCCTGCTAGAGTGTCCGGCGGTGGCTCATGCGGTGCGGTACATCTGGCGGAACAGGTCCAGCGCTCCGATCTCTGCGGCCTTGTGCTGTGCTGCCAGCTTTGCGCCGGCGCTGTCGTGGCCGTTGAAGTGGTACGCTTCAGAGTAGGCGTTGACGATGGACCATTCCAGGCGGCTGCGCTCCTGTTGCGCTTCCCACTCTGCCAGATCGAAAACGTAGATGGTGCAGGTCCAGGCGTACAGGCTGAACACCTGTTCAACCTTGACCTTCAGACCCTTGCAGCGGTCAAGCGTGGCTTTGATCCGGTCACGCTCCTGCCGATCCATGGGAACGATGGAATAGCAGGGAATGAAACGATCATGCACGGGGGTGACGTTCCAGCGGTGGCGGGCTGCCAGCTGGTTTATTTTCTTGTCAAGTGCTGTCATGGGGTGGCGCTCCTTTCGGTTCGGGGTGTATGTTCGTGATGATCTCCCGGCGGCTGCCGGGGTAGTGGGGCGGGGTCGCTTTGCGGTGCGGCCCTGCTAAGGTGTCCGGGGCATTCAGCCCAAAAGTGCGGCCGCGGCATCCTGCCAGGTGGGGAAGGCGTAGAACGTGCGGCGTTCGTCGTTGGTGTTCTCGCCGGTGATCTGGGCGGCGATCCGCTGCCCGGTGCGGGGGTCCCATCCTTCCAGCCGATACCCGGCGGCCTGCAGGCGCTGGGCTGCGGCGTTCTCTGCCTTGTTGCGCTGGCGGATCTGTTCAAGTGTCATCATGGTGCGGGCTCCTTTCAATCTTCGGTGCAGTCGTGGCAAAACAGAGCGTCAACCACTCTGTCATCTGCGAAATTGTCCGGGGTGCCGTTGGCATCAACTACCAGCTGTACCCGGTCATAAATCCGCAGATCGGTTTTTGCATCGACGGTAAAAAACCAGTCGTCGCCGTCCAGCGCGTCGGTGCACCAGACCTCAACCGCGCCGTCATCGGTGGCGGTCATGCCCTGCACAATGGCCGGGGCGATGTACCGCCCCAGGGGGCCGACGGTGTAGGGGCATTGTGCCGCGGCCTTTGGTGCGGCGCCTGCCAGCAGTGCGGCCGCCAGTGCGGCGGCGGTGGTGATCTTCTTTGCAGTGTTCAAAAGTTTCATGCTCTTTGCTCCTTTGCTTTTTCAGTTTCTCCCGGCGGGCTGCCGGGGTAGTGGGGCGGGGCCGCTTTGTTTGAGCGGTGCAGCCCTGCCGGGGCATCCGCTTGACTTTACCGCCTGACGGTGGTAAAATCATCACAAGATTGGTGGATCAAATCCCATCTTGCTAGGCTGTCAACCGGTGGTGCGGTTGGCGGCCTTTTTCTTTTGCCATTCGGCAACCAGCGCCGCCCAGATTTTCCGCTTGTCGGATTCGGGCAGCTTGAAGAAATTTGCGCTCATGTGTCGGTTCTCCTTTCTCCCCTGTCGGGTGACTGGCTTGCGTCCGGCGGTTGCCGTGGCGCTTGCTGTGGCTTAATCTTAGCATGAGCATACGCCGCTGTCAAGCATGAGCATACGCTTTCTACGCTTTGCACAAAAAACGTATGCTCATGCTGTGAAACTTTGACATGGACACACGCCGCCAAATCTTGTATAATATAATTATTCCAAGTGTGCCGAAATGGGGGGATATTATGGCATTAAGCGAAAAAAAGAAAATCACAGACAAAAGGCATTTGGCAAAACTGGACGTAATCCGGGTGCAGCCGTACAAGAATCAAGGCGCAGCACTCCGCGCAGCGGCTGCTGCCGCTGGGCAAAGCGTACAAGGGTATGTGCTGCAAGCGGTTCAAGCCCGGATGAAGCAAGAGGGCCTAGAGTGGCCGGAGCCGGACAAATCCGGGGAAGAAGGGGGATTATAGGGGGTTACTGGGGAGGCTATAGCCTACTAAGTTCTAGCCCTACACCTAGAGCACTACCCGGTAAAGTGGAGAATCTGACCCCTCCGGAAAACGGCAAAAACGCACCGGATGGAGCACCGCCAGCGGCACCCGTGCAGCCGGATCAGGTGCAGCCGGATCAGTGCCAGCGCCAGCAGCCAGGCACCGGAACGGGGAGCAGACCACCGCCGCCCACGATATGCACCGGGACGCCCCCGGCGCAGCAGATCGCACCGCCAGTGCAGACAGAAGGCCAGAGCAGCAGCGCCCCACGCGCCGCCGCCCTGGCCTTTTTCTTTTGCCTTGCCTTCCAGCCTTCCTACCTGCCCGGCCTGCCGGATCAGCAGACCGGCACGCGCTGGGTGTTGCCGCCGTTGTCCCGATGACCACGCCAGCGCACCGCAGCCGCAGCAGATCGCACCGCCCACCACCTGCACCCGGAAGGATCAGCACCGCCAGCGCCGCACCAGATGACCACGCCAGCAGCAGACCGCCGCCCACGATGACCACGCACCAGCGCCAGCCCTGCCCCACCTGCACAGCGCCCACAGCCTGCCAGCCTTGCCAGACCTCACAGCGCCAGCGCCAGCCGACAGCAGGAAGGACAAGCCCGCCAGCGCCGCACACCTGCCGCCGCCTGCATCGCTACAGCCTGACGGATGATCCACCCCGCAGCACCCCGCAAAACGGCCATTTTGACCCGCCGCCGGAGGGGGTCAGATTCTCCACCTAACGGGATAGAGCTTTAGGCTTAGGGCTTAGACCTAACAGGCTATAACTCGCCTTATCTATCCCCCTGCCCCCTTCCTTCTCCGCCTCGCCGCCCTGCTGCCGTCCCTCGGAACGCCCTGGGCGCCGCCGCTGCCCTGCCGGATCAGCCACAGCCCCGCCGCCCCCACCGGCGGCCGCCCCGATGACCCGCCGCCGCCGGTAAGGTACTGCCACCCGCCGGCGGGCGCGGTGCGGGTTCGAAAGCCCCAAAAGTTTTCTAGGTGTCAATTTTTTTGAAGGGCTTCCCCCCTCCGGCCCGAAAAATAAGGGGGCGGGTCAAAAATTTCAGGGATTTGGGCACCATGGCGGTGGCGGCACCGGGATGGTGCATACCATATTGGTGGAGCCAACAAAATGGTGGCTGCTTACAATTTGTAAGCGGCTGATGATTTGTCGGTGCCGCCAAAACATCCGGCAGCGATTTGGTTGAGGGCAACAAAATCGGGTGGGACCATCTTGCCGGGGGCGGCAAAATGGTTTCACCTGAGCTTGTCAAGAGCTACACAGACAATTTCTTGACAAAAATATTTCAGCATTTTTGTTAAAACGCAATAAAACGCCAAAGGATGTTCGTGAACACCGACGGAAGAAAATTTGATATAATAGACTAGAGGAAATGTTAGAATAAAAAGAGAAGGGGGTCTACACATGACTGCAATTGAAGTGTCGAAAAATATCATCGCCTATGCAGCAATGAAGGACCATAGAGTAACGAATTTGAAGCTGCAAAAAACCCTTTACTATGTACAGGGCTATTATCTGGCTCGATTTGGAACACCTCTCTTTAGCGATGAGATCGTAAATTGGGCATACGGCCCGGTTGTGCCGGAAGCATACTTCCAGTTCTGTTCTTATGGTGCTTCCCCGATTGATGCTGAGAATATCAACAACTATTTTGCTGGATTAAGCGTCGGTGAAGCAAACTTGGTTTTCAGAGTGGTCGATTCTTGCCTTGCAAAAACTGCAAGGCTATTGGTTGATAAGACTCATACAGAGGACCCGTGGCTAAAAACAAACCGCAATCAGACGATTGATGTGGAAAGCATCAAAATGTTCTTTACTTCTCACGATCCGCTTGGAATTAAGTAAGAGGACACCACATGAAGAAGGAAGATGTTGAACACCGAATGACCCTGATCGTTGAGCTTATGGGCACTATGGTTGAGAAAGGCTGCGTTGATGAAACTGATGCAGTACCTCAGAAGGACTTCGTGAAAGAGTGCTGGAAAGGATTCTGCGACATATACAGCGACCCAGACTTTCGCCATTCTTACTATACGATTTCCTCTAGCTTGGAAAAGTATGACCCGGCACAGCGAGACTCCTTACCTGTTTATCTGGATAGCGTTGTGAGCTATGCGGAAGAACAAGAGGACGAAGGAAACACAGAAACCGACAGAATTAAGAAGTCTGTCAAAAAGCTACTGGATCACGTAGAGCTGGAATGCCTCAGAATAAACCGCATGAAGAAAGTTCAGCGAGATGCAGACCGGGCGGAAAAGCTACAGAGTGAGGCATTGGCCCTCAATAATTCGACAAAAGAATCGGAAGAAGCTCTGAGTGAACGAGTGAAAGGCTTCCATGAGCAGTCGATTACGATCCTTGGAATTTTCTCCGCAGTGGTGGTCGGCTTCATGTCTGGGCTGTCTATGTTTACATCGGGTTTTAATAAGCTGACGGAAGTGAGCTTGTATGTTGTTTCCTTCTACTCGGTTCTGGTGGGAATTATTCTGTTCGATATTCTCTTCATGCTGATTTTCTTCATTGCGAAGATTTCAGGCCATTCTATTGCCCGCGATGTACCAGTGAGCAATAGAAACTGGTTCTTCTCAACATGGCATCGGTATCCATACGTTTACTGTTTCCACTTCTTTGCCATTGCAGTGTTGGTGATCCTGTACGCATTGCAGATGGTGCATGGAACGCCCGGAGCGGATGGACAGCTTATTGAAACGGTGGCAAGTAGTGTGTGTTCATAGAATGTTTACATTTGCAAGCCTCAAAACAGCCTTTTGGGGCAAAAGATGAGACACTATGAGACGTTTTTAGTGGTATAATTGGTACAGTGGATTTATGAAAGAAGCCCCACGGTGGAAGCACCGAGGGGCTTTTCTCATATCCGGGTGTGCCGCAGGACCGGCGGCACCACATAGATGCTCTGTCAGACTTTCTGTCTGGCAGGGCATTTTTTATTGCTCGAAAACGGAGGGGTCATAAATGGCAAGGCGAAGCGATGAGCGAGAGGCCGCCCGCGCTGAGTATATGGCCCGGAAGAAAAAGGGCGGCGAAGTCAATCTCCGGCAGCTGGCGGATGATCTGCACCTCAAGTACGATACTGTCCGGCGGTGGAAGTCGAAAGACGGGTGGGATACTCCCACCGACAGGAAGCCCGGCGGACAGCCGGGAAACCAGAACGCCGCGGGCAACTCCGGCGGCGGGGCACCGGCGGGCAACCTGAACGCCGAGAAGGACGGTGCCTATTCCAGAATCTTCTTTGATAAGCTCACCCCGGCGGAACAGGGAGCCTTTGACGATGCACCCCGGAACGGCGTGGAAGCCCTGCAGCATGAGATGGGTCTTCTCAAACTGCGGGAGTTGAAGATTCTGGAAAAGATTAAAGAGTACGAGGACATGGACCCGGACACGCTGATAACATCCAGCGTACTGGATATGCGTGTTCCGGGTAAGGTCGGCAAGACGGGCAAAAAGGAAGACGGCAAGGTACAGACCATGGGGATGTACAGCCGTGATACCCCCTTTGCCCGTATTCTGAAATTGCAGGATGCTTTGTACAAAACGCAGGGCCGAATTGCCGCTGTTGCCGGTGCGCTGCGGGCGGCGGAAGAAGCCGACAGCCGCATGGAGCTGGAACGCCAGCGGTTAGAGCTGCTGCGGATCAGAGCAACGGGCGAAGTGCCGGGGGGCGGTGACGAAGATGGCTCTATACACCAGTAAGGCCGTGGCGGAAGTGCTGGGCGTAACGGAACGCCGGGTGCGGGAGCTGCGGGACGAGGGCGTGCTGTCTGAGGAACGGCCCGGCATCTTCAACATGAAAACCGTCGTCAAACAGTATCTCACCTATAAGATCGGAGACAAGGACGATTCATCCCGTCTCACGGCTGCCCGGGCGGACCGGGAAGAGACCCGGGGCAAGATCGAGAAAATGAAGATGGAGGAAGCCAAAGGCGACCTGCACCGCACCGAAGATGTGGAGCGGGGTCTGAAAGCTATCTTTGCCAACTTCAAGAACCGTCTGGAAACCATCCCGACCAAGTACGCCAAGACCATGGCGCAGCTCACAGACCCGGTGGAGGCTCACGACATCCTGCAAAAAGCGGTGGAGGAAGCCCTCATTGAGTTAAGTAACCCGGATGTTGCACTGGCCGAGCCAGAGAAGGAGCCGGAAGATGAGCAGGAAGAATAAATGCCGGGGCTGCGTATGGGGAACCCGGCTGAACGAGATCACGGCATTCTGCCCATTCCGGCAGTGCGTCAAAAAGGGAGGCGGGAACCATGGCGATGATCCATCTGGAACCGCAGACATTGGAGATGTTCAGCCGGGCACTGAACGGGCTGAAACCGCCCCCGAACCTGTCACTGAGCCAGTGGGCGGATAAATACCGAAAGCTGTCAGCTGAGGCTTCTGCCTCGCAAGGGCAGTGGAACACGGACGCTGCGCCGTTCCAGCGGGAGATCATGGATGCTATCGGAGATGTTCACATCCGCAAGGTGGTTGCCATGATGTGCGCGCAGGCCGGGAAGACCGAGGGTCTTATCCTGAACACCATCGGTTTTTATATGAGCTACCACCCGGCATCCATCATGGTGATGCAGCCCACGGTGAATCTGGGCGAGTCCTTCTCGAAAGACCGCCTGACCCCGATGCTGCGAGATACGCCGGCACTCCGGGGTCTGGTAAACACCAAGAGCAGATACTCCGGCAACACCATCTCGAAAAAGAATTTCCCCGGCGGAATGCTGGTCATCGTGGGAGCCAATGCCCCAACAGACCTGCGCAGCCGCCCCATCAAAGTGCTGCTGGCAGACGAGGTGGACGCTTACAAGGCCAGCGCAGGCAAAGAGGGCGACCCGGTCATGCTGGCAGAGGAACGACAGACGACCTTTTGGGACTACAAAACGGTCATGGTTTCCACCCCGACCACAAAAGCCGCCAGCCGCATTCTGGACGAGTTCAACAACTCCACACAGGAAGAATGGACGGTGCCTTGCCCGAACTGCGGCTTTTATCAGCCCTTCGTGTGGGACAACATGGTGTTCGACAAGGACAAGTGGCCGGACGGCGGTGTGCAGTACCGCTGCGCCGAGTGCGGCTGTCTGGACAACGAATACCGCTGGAAGAAAGGCAGCGTAAAGGGCAAGTGGGTGCCGGAGCACCCGGAACGCTCTGTGCGCGGCTTCCACATGAACAAGATGGGGTCCACGCTCTGCGGGTGGGACGAGATCGTAACAAAGTTCATTGCTGCCGATCTGGACGCTGCCCGCGGCGATTACGAGAAGATGCAGGTCTTCGTGAACACAAACCTTGGGCTGCCGTGGGAGGAACCGGGCGAAACCGTGGAATCCACTGCTCTGATCGACCGTCGGGAGTTCTACGAGGCCGAGGTGCCCGACGGCGTGATCTACCTGACCGCCGGTGTCGATACGCAGGACAACCGCTTCGAGATCGAAGTGGTGGGCTGGGGAATCGGCAAAGAAAGCTGGGGCATCCGCTACCAGCGCATTTTCGGTGACTTGAAGCGTGGCCAGATATGGGCAGACCTGGACGAGTTCCTATCTCAGACGTGGAAAAAGAAGGACGGTACAGAGCTGTCCCTCCGCTCTGTCTGCATGGACAGCGGCGGACATTTCCCGGATCAGGTCATTCGATTCTGCAAAGAGCGGGAAGACCGCCACATCTGGGCAATCAAAGGCCGCGGCGGTATGGATGTTCCGTACATCCGCAACCCGACCAAGAACAACCGGGTCAAAGGTGAGCTGTTCACGCTGGGCGTTGACACCGGCAAGAACCATGTCCTTGCCCGGCTCAAAGTGCTTATCAAGGGGCCGAACTACTGCCACTTTCCGGCGGCAGAGGATGCAGGCTATGACGAGGCTTATTTCAAGATGCTGACCGCAGAGCATAAAGTGACCCGCTGGAAAGGCGGGCGCAAGGTGGAACGGTGGGAACTGAAAGACCCGGCGCAAAAGCGCAATGAGGCTTTCGACGTTCGGAACTATGCGACGGCGGCACTGGAAATCTCGAACCCGCAAGGTCTGGAAGTGCCCGGCGAGGAAACCGCCCGCCCTGCAAAGCAGCAGCACCAGTACCGAAGAAGAAGATCGGGAGGGATTTAACCGATGGCAATTATTTCAAAAGAGGTCGCACAGCGGCATTTGGAAATGTGGCTGGAAGCGGAAGCAGCTGTTTCCACAGGCCAGAGCTACCAGATCGAGCAGATGCAGCTTAACCGGGCCAGCTTAAAGCAGATTCGGGAAACTATCATCTTCTGGGAAAACAAGGTGGCCGAGGCAGAGCGGGAAGAGCGTAACCGGGGCAGGAACCGTATGTATCACTTCTCGCCCCATGACGTGTAAGGCGGTGAAACCATGGCAAATATTCTGGATAAAGTAATCGCGGCAATCTCTCCTGAAAAGGGGTATCGCCGCGCCGTGGCCCGTACTGCCATGTCCGTCTTGAACAACGGCACGGGATATGGAAACTATGGTGCATCCCGCACATCCCGCTCTATGCGAAGCTGGCGCGTCGGCGGCGGCAGCGCAAAGGAAGACATTGAGGACAACCTCGAAACCCTGCGCAAACGGAGCCGGGATGCTTACATGGGCATTCCGCTTGCCACGGGTGCCATCAAGACGCTGCGCACCAATGTGGTGGGCAGCGGGCTGGTGCCAACGCCGCAGGTAGATGCCGACTATCTCCATCTGACCGAAGAAAAGGCCGACCAGCTGCAGGCGCAGATTGCAAGAGAGTTTAGTCTCTGGGCAGATAGCACGGCCTGCGATGCCAGCGGCATGGACAATTTCTGGCGTTTGCAGACCTTGGCATTTACCAGCTTCCTGATGAACGGAGATGTGTTTGCCGCAGTTCAGTTTCGGGAGCGTCCGCACTGGCCGTATGCGCTGCAGCTGCGCTTGATCGAAGCAGACCAGGTGTGCAGCCCTGACCGCACGGATCGTCTGGCTCCAGGCAAGGTAAACGGAAAGAGCGTGTTTCAGATCGTGCAGGGAGTGGAGACCAACGAGGCGGGAGAAATCGTTGCCTACTGGGTGGCCAATCGGCACCCGTTGGAATACGAAAACCCGGTGCCGCTGCAGTGGACCCGAGTGGAAGCGCATGACCCGGAGACCGGGGAACCGAACATTCTGTGTGTTACACAGAGAGAACGTGCCGGGCAGCGGCGCGGAGTTCCGCTGCTGGCTCCCGCACTGCCCACGTTGAAGCAGATGGGAAGATACACGGACGCAGAGCTTTCCGCTGCAATCGTTTCGTCCTGCGCTACTCTGTTCATCCAGAGAGATGGGCAAAGCGATATGGCTCCATTCGGAGAAGACCCGCCCGACAAAGCGGACAACCCGGATACTCCTGCCGATGAGCTGGCAATCAACCTCAGCCCGGCGGCGGTGTTTGACCTTGCCCCGGGCGAAAAGGCAAACCTGATCGACCCGAAGCACCCGACCACCACCTACGACGGTTTTATGATGGCGATGTCCAATCAGGTGGCGACGAGCGTAGAAATCCCGTCGGAGGTGCTGTACAAAAAGTTTTCGTCCAACTACTCCGCCAGCCGCGGAGCATTGAACGAGTTCTGGCGCACCTGCGGAACGCTGCGGGACAGCTTTGCAGACGATTTCTGCCAGCCGACCTACGAAAAGTGGTTTGCCGAGGCGGTGGCCCGCGGGCGTATCAATGCCCCGGGATTCTTTGATGATCCGGCGGTGGCGAAAGCCTACATGGGCTGCACATGGAATGGTCCGGCCAGAACCAACTTGGACGCAAAGAAAGAAATCGAGGCGGCGATCCTGCGCATGGACAAGGGCATCAGCACTGCCGAGCAGGAAACGGCGCAGATGACCGGCGGAAGCTGGCGGGCAAATATGCGCCAGCGCAAGTCCGAAATGGAGAAAATAAAGGAGGTAGGGTGCGATGGGCAAACCCGGTTCCAAGATGACCCAGAAGACGACAAATAACAAGTTCTGGAAGTTCTGCAATCTGGCTGACAGTCAGAAAGCGGAGCTTTTTCTTTACGGCGACATTTCCGAAACAAGCTGGTGGGGCGATGAAGTCACCCCGAAACAGTTTGCGGACGATCTCGACGCTCTGGGTGATGTGACCGAGATCACCGTGTACATCAACTCCGGCGGCGGTGATGTGTTTGCGGCTCAGGCCATTGGCAATCAGCTGGAACGCAATGCTGCCACTGTGACCGCACACATCGACGGCCTGTGCGCCAGTGCCGCCACCATCGTTGCCTGCCACGCCGACAAGGTGGTGGCAGCAGCGGACAGCACCTACATGGTCCACCCGGTGAGTATGGGAATCTGTGGGTATCTGACGGCGGCTGAGATGCGGGATTATCTGAAAGCATTGGACACTACCAGAGAGAGCATTGTTTCCCTGTACGCCAAGAAGACCGGCCACGATGCAGACGAGTGCGCAAAGTGGATGGATGAAACAAACTGGTGGACGGCAGATGAAGCCAAGGAAAACGGCTTTGTGGACGAGGTGGACGACGCTGAGGAAGACGCTGTGGTGGAGAACCGCAACGGCATCCTGTTCGTCAACAGCGTCGGCACCCACCTGCCTTTCAACGAGGTACCCGAATTTGTCAGAAACCGAGCAAAGGCAAAAAAGCCTGCTGCACGGCCTGAAAATAAAACCCCGGCGGAGCTGCCGGGACACAACGACCATGGGGAGGTAAAAGACATGGAAATCAAGACCGTTGATGATCTCCGCAAGACGTACCCCGATATGGTGGCGCAGATCGAGAATGACGCTGCCACTGCAGAGCGTACCCGCATCAAGGAGATCGAGGACAGCACCCTGCCTGGTGCTGAGGACGAGGCAAACGAGGCAAAGTTTGTGAAGCCTGTGGATTCTGCGGCATTTGCCAAGGCGGTGATTGCCAACATGAAGGCAAAGCAGAACGCTCAGGGCAAGGACTATCTGGACAAGGCGAAGAAGTCTGCCCAGAACTCCGGCGCAAACGACATCCAGAATCCGCCCCCTGCGGACCCGAAGCCGGAAGACGCACAGGAAAAGGGCCTGATGAACGCAATCCACAAGATGAACGGTGTGAAGTAAGGAGGACAAGGTTATGAGCATGGATCTGGAAAGAAAGACCTATTCCACAGCCCCGGAGTATTTCATTGCCGGCACGGACATCGGAATCGCCAAGGCTACCAAAAAGGCCAGCGAAGCAGTTGAGGCACACGCCCCGGTGCTGCTGGCCGATGGCAAGGTGAAGCCCGTCGCCAAGGTGGACGGAAGTCATCCTCTGTCCGTTACCGGGCTGTACGGCATCACCGCAGACAGCGCAGCGGCAGACGAGGAAGTGCCCATCTATCTGACGGGTGAGTTTTTCGCCGGCGGTCTGGCACTGCCCGAGGGCGTGAAAGCAGCAGACGTGGAAGTTGCCCTGCGCAATCTGGGCATCTTCCTGAAGTGATAGGAGGTAACAACTATGGCTAACGAAATCAGCATCTATGAGCCTCGGTGTCTGGCCGAGGTCGTGCGCACCACTCCCCCGGTGCGCACTTTCTTCCTGGACAACTATTTCACCAACGTCAAGACCTTTGCCACCAAGAGCGTGGACATCGACGTGGTGAAGGGCGACCGCCGCATGGCTTCCTTCGTGCATCCTCTGGTCGGCGGCCAGGTGCTCAAGAATGAGGGCTATCAGACCGAGAGCTTTACTCCGCCCCTGATTAACCCTCTGACTGTCACCACCGCAAACGATGCCCTGGAGCGTATGCCCGGCGAGGACCTGTATTCCGGCATGACCCCCGAAGAGCGTGCTGCCAAGCAGCTGATCGAAGACTACCAGCGTCTGAACGATGCCGCTACCCGCCGCGAAGAGTGGATGGCAGTGCGCACCATCATGGACGGCCAGATTCCTGTTGTCGGCCCCGGAGTGAACAAGGTGATCGACTTCGGCTTCACCAACAAGGTGAAGCTGGAAGGTACGAAGAAGTGGGGTGCATCTGCCGCCAAGCCTCTGGATGATCTGGAAGACTGGGTGGATCAGGTGCTGGAAAACGGCTTTGCCAATGTGGATCACGTTGTCATGGGCAAGACCGCACTGCGCAACTTCCTGGCCGACACCAATGTGCAGAGTATGCTGGACAACCGCCGCATCGAACTGGGCATCATCAACCCCAAGGACCTGCCCAATGGCGCACGTTACATCGGCCACCTGAGCAAGCCCAGTCTGGACATCTACACCTACGGTGAGGTTTATCTGGATGACTGGACTGATCCTTCTGCCCCCGTTACCAAGCGGCTGGTTGATGACAACAAGATCGCTCTGCTGCCCTCCAACCCGAACTTCATGCGTGCTTACGGCCTGACCTCCTACATCGACGACGCCAAGCGCACCATCACCGCCCAGACCAACCGTCTGCTGCGCACCTACGTGAAGCACGGCCCTGACCGCATGATCCTCGAACTGCAGACCCGCCCCCTGACCATCCCTGACAAGGTGGACAGCTGGCTGGTTGCCGAGGTGTGCTAAGACTATGCTGAACGTGGATGAAGAGTACGGTACGCCGAGCACCCCGAAGCCGCTGCCGACGTTCAAAGACCGGGTGGCACTGGATGTGCAGAACGTCTTCTTTAACCTGAACGAGTTCGCAGAAAAGCGATTTGTGGACAGCAAAGAGATGGTCTGCATTACACAGCACCCGGGCGTTGGTGAACGTGCAGCACACTGGGAGGGCGGCGCAAAGCAGAGCTTCGACCAAGGTATGTACAAGGCCGATCTGCTCCTGTTCGTCAAACAGGAGGACTACGGCCCCATGCCGAAGAATGACAAGCTCATAACGCTGGACAAGAAGCGGGATTACAAAATCAAATCCTGCTCCCTGAAAGCTGGCGTGTACCGCATGGAGCTTGAGAGGGTGAGGTAAATGGCGTATTTCAAAACTGGGTACGATGCTTCCACCATGACGGTTTCCGTCAACGATGAGGAAGTTTACCGGGCACTCGGCGTTCTAGCAGATAAGGCTCCGGCGGCGTTGAAGGTGGCGGTCAATACCACAGCACGTCAGACGAGAAAGCTCATGCTGCAGGAAGTTAAGAACCGATACGACCTCAATGCTGCCGGAAAGCGCATGATCGAAGACCTGCGCCAGCGTCAGAAAGCGACCAACCGTCGCCCTGCGGCGATCCTTGCCATTATGAAGAACGATCCCGGCGCATTCCGGGCAGACTTGGGCTATTTCCGAACCAGCCCCACGAAACCCTACATGGGACCGTCTGTCCACAATGCGCCACCGTTCTTTCAGGCGCACGTCCTGAAAGGCGGCCCGATGATAGACCTCGGCGGAACCAGCGAAAAGAGCAAAGGTTTCCTTGTGAAGTTTAAGTCGGAGCACGTCGGCATGGTGCAGCGTCAGCTCGGTGTACCTGCGGATAAGGACTACACGGAGAGCGGAAAGAAACGCTGGAAACCAAACGAGAAGCTGGCAACGCTGTCCAGTCCTTCCGGCTCTGCCATGCACCATACCGTGTGGGAGATGCAGGAGCAGACGGTGGAGCAGATGCTGCAGCAGAACACGGAACGCCGTGTGCGGCAGCTGATCGCCAATGCCAAGAGAAAGGGCGTGATCTGATATGGCGGAGAAAATCGCTGGCTATACCAGCGAGATGTGCCAGCAGGCCATGATCGATGAACTGAAAGAACTGTTTCGGGATATGAGGTTCAACGGGCAGGAAAGCCCGAAGCCCTTGCAGATTTTCAAACAGTTTCTTCCCATCCAGACCAATGACGACGATGATGTGGACACAAACGATTCCATGTACCCCTGCATCATCGTGATCGAGACTAGCGGTGAGCAGAACAATGAGCAGGACCCGCAGCTTGTGCTGATCCAGCTCGTGATCTGCTGCTATGACCGCGGGATAGACCGACAGGGGTATGTAGACACCGTGAACATCAAGGAGGAAATTATGCAGCACTTCAAGCGCAAGCCTGTCTTTGGCGGTGCGTTTGAAGTGACGTATCCCCGAAAGTGGGAGCTTTCCGACGATGACATGGATTACTACTACTGGGGAATCGTGAATCTCGTTTGCAAGACCCCCAACGGTCTGAGAAACGAAGAAGTGGAGGCTCTGATATGAGTGACGAAAAGAAAACCCCCGCCGCAGTGGACAAGACCCCGGCGGCGCAGGCGGTTGCCTACTGCGGCCCGACCATCAAGGGCGTTGCGCCGCAGTATACCGTTTTTGTGGACGGCATCCCCGAAAAGCTGGCCGAGATCGCAGAGGAACACCCGGTCGTAAAAGCTCTGATCGTTCCTCGTGAAAAGCTCGCAGAGATGCGGGTGAAAGTGGAGCAGGGCGGCACCCGGGAGAACCTTCTCTACCAGAACGCCGTTTCTGTGCTGTGATAGGAGGATGAAACAATATGGCTACTTCTCATGGCTTTAACCTGACCGAAGCGACCACGAGCGTTTCTGCGCCGGTACAGGTAAGCTCCGGCCTGCAGGTTATCGTGGGCACTGCGCCCGTCAACCAGCTGGCAGACCCGGAAGCGGCGGTGAATACCCCGCTGTACCTCAGCACCTACAAGGAGGCTGTGGCTGCTGTGGGTTGGTCTGACGACTTTGCAAAGTACACTCTGTGCGAGGCAATCAGCGCAAACTTTCAGGTGATGGGCACGTCTCCCATTGTCGTTATCAACGTGCTGGACCCCGGGAAGCATACAACCACGCTGGATGCTACCACCGTTCAGGTCAACGACGGCGTGGCGCAGATCGACAAGACGGGCCTGCTGCTGAAAAAGCTGGTCGTCAAGAAGGACAACACGGCTCTGACCGAGGGAACGGATTACATCGCCACCTTCAACGACGACGGTACTGTGAACATCGCCCTGCTCGACGATGGCAAGGGCAAGGATGCAACCACGCTGAGCGTTTCCGGCTCCATTCTGGACCCGACCAAGGTGACCGCCGCAGACATCGTGGGCGGCGTAAGTGCTGCCACCGGGGAGGAAACTGGACTTGAGGTGATCCGTCAGGTCTACCCGAAGTTTGGCAAAGTGCCCGGCATCCTGCTGGCACCCCGCTTCTCCAAGGATGCACTGGTGTGCGCTGCACTGCAGGCCAAGTGCCGGAAGATCAACGGCGTTTTCAATGCCGTCTGCTACATCGACCTCGATTGCGGCACTTCCGGCGCAAAGAAGTACACCGACGTGGCGGGACAGAAGACGAAGCAGACCGCAACCTCCCGTGAGGCATACGCTCTGTGGCTTTTCTGCAAGGTGGGCGATACCGTGTACAGCGGCAGCACCATGGCGGCAGCGGCCACCGTGTATAACGACGGCCAGAACAATGACTGCCCCAATGCAAGCCCCTCCAACGTAACCGTGCCCATCTCTGCCGCCTGTCTGGAAGATGGCACCGAGATGCTGCTGGATCAGGAGCAGGGCACCTTCCTGAACGATCAGGGAATCGCAACCTTTATCCGTTCCGGCAGCGACTTCGTAATCTGGGGCAACGAGACGGCCTGCTACCCGAAGAACACGGACCCCAAGGATATGTTCCTGTGTGTCCGCCGCTTCTTCAACCATGCGTGGACCAGCTTTGTACTGGACAACATGGGCAAGCTGGACAAGCCCATGAACCCGAAGCGGCTGCAGAGCATCATCGACAGCGAGAACATGAAGGGCAGCACCTATGTCTCCAACGGGGTCTGCGCCAGCTACCGCATGGTGGCAGACACGGAGAAGAACACCGAAGCAGAGCTGGTGGCAGGCCACTACCACTTCTGGATGTACTGCACTCCGTTCCCGCCCATGAAGCAGGTCAACAACACGATGGAGTATGAATCTTCCTCCCTCGTGACCGCTCTGAACCTGTGATAGGAGGATATGAACTATGAGCCTGAACATTTCGAGCGATCTTGTCCCGCAGGTCGTTAATAACTATAACGCCTACACTGGGGACGACAAGATGATCGGTCTGGCAGATGAAGTCACTCTGCCCAAGATCAAGAACAAAACCACTACTGTGAACGGCATGGGCATCGGCGGCGACGTTGACAGCCCTGTGCCGGGCCAGTTCGAGAGCATGGAGGCAACGCTGACCTGGAACACCCTGTACAGCTACGCCACCAAAATGCTGCACCCCGGAAAGTCTGTCCAGATCACCCTGCGTGCAGCCATGCAGAACGAGAACAAAAACGGAGGCTATTCCTATAAGGGCCTGCGCATCGTGCTGGGCGGCAAGCCGAAAGAACTTGACCCCGGCAAGCTGAAGCGGGCATCTACCATGGATAGCTCCACCACGCTGGAAGTGACCCGCTATCTGGTGGAGATCGACGGCGTGACTGTCATTGACATCGACAAGTACGCCGGCAGATACTATGTGGACGGCGAGGACATCCTTGCCGAAGTGAACGCTCTGATTTGATAAGAGGATGATTTCAGCCGCTCCGTGTGGGGCGGCTGATTTTTTTAAGGAAAGGAAACATCAAGATGGGTAATCTTACTGTGAAATTCGCAAAGCCTTATAAGTTCGAGGGAACCGAGTACGACGAAGTGAATCTGTCCGGCATGGACGGCATGACGATTCAGGATATGATCGACATCCAGAAGAAACTGGCGGGCGAGATTGCAACGCTGGCAGCAGTGGAAGCTACCACCTCTTTTGCGCAGGAAGTGGCGACCAAGGCCAGTGGCAAGCCTGTGGAGTTTTTCAAGCTCATGCCACGCGCGAAGATCAAGCAGGTGCAGACGGCGATCCTGAACAATCTGAATGCAAAGGTCAAGAACGACCCTAAGACCCACATTGTGAAGTTCGACAACGCCTACACCTACAACGGTGACAGCAAAGAGGACATCAAGGGCAAGACCTTTGAATCCGTGGACCTTTCCGGCGTGGGAGAGCTGAACACCATGAGTGAATCTATGGCGGAAAACCGCATGGTGGCAGGAGGCTTTTCCCCGGTGAATACCGGCCGCAACTACCTGTACGTCTGCATCATCGCCAGCATGGGCACCGGCTACCCGGAGGATTTCTTCGCCGGGCTGCCGCTGTGCGAAGCCGCAAAGCTGCGTGACGCTGTGGACGCTGATTTTTTCGAGTAAAAGGCGGAGCAAAGGCACTGCGAAAAGCAGCGATCCAGCTGTCCATTGCGACGCACTCTAACCTGACGGACTATCTTTCCATGCCAAGGAAAGATTTGATCGAACTGTGCCAGGAGGTGTCAGACGTATGGCAGGAAATGGGGCACTAGACCTCAGCATCCGAATCATGGGCAAGGTCGATCCTTCGCTGGCACGAAGCATCAGCCAAGTAAAAGGATTGACAGGCTCCCTGACAGATGGGCTGAAAAGCACAAATTCTCTGGCGGGTACGGTGGCAAAAACACTGGGTGTAGTCGGAAAGACTGGCCTTGCGCTCGGCGCAACGCTGACAGGCAGCGTATTGGTTGGCGTGAAGCAGGTCACGAACGAGGCGGCAAAACTGGAAGCACAGATGGCCCCGGTCATGCGCTATGTGGATGGTCTGGCGGACGCTTCCGGAAAGGCATCCAATGCGATAGCACAGAACGGAAAGACATTCGCCCAGAACTATGCCGACATGAAAAATTACATCCAAGACCTGAGTACGGAAATTCCCCGTACCACGGAACAGATTACGACCATGAGTGCCGCTCTGGGTCAGTCTGGCAAGGATGTAACGGAGCAGCTGCAAAGCGGCATTCTGCGTGATACGGCTGTTGCCGCCACCGCTATGGATTTGGACGACCAGACCGCAGGCGACTACATGGCAAAGTGGGAGGTTGCTTTCACCAAGAGAGACACTGAGGGAAACAAGACCAACTACAGCCACGATGACGTTATGCGCCTGATGAACCAGATCAACTATCTGGGAGCCAATAACGCTACCACTGCGGCGGAGATTGCATCCAGCGTGAACAAGTCAGCCTCCATCGGCCAGCTGGCTGGCGTTGATCCTTCGACCACGGCGGCCATTGCAACGGCAATGCAGGCCACAGGCGTTGATACGGAACGCACGGGCACCACGATTTCCAGAATCTATACCAACATCTCCAAGGGCAGCAGTGCAACCAAAGCCCAACAGGAAATGTGGGAGGAACTGGGATTCACGGCCACGGGCGTTGCATCCTCCATGCAGAAAGACGGAACGGGGACCTTGATGAAGGTCTTCGGAGCCATCAACCAGCTGCCGGACGAACGGAAAATTGCCGCACTGAATACGCTGTTTAACCAGTGGGCGATTGAAGGTGGCGCAAAGGTCACAAACAACCTTGACCTGCTGATGAAAACGCTGTCCGAAGTGAGCGATGAATCTGCTTACTCCGGCAGTATGGAGCGAGAGTTTGCCATCAATACGGGAACGGAAGAAAGCCTGCGTACCATGCGGGATAACGCCAAGACGGTGCTGATGCAGGACCTCGGCGATTCTTTCCTGCCGGCGCAGAAAGAATTGACCCGGTTGCAGCTGGACATCTACAAGGGCATCGACGAAAACCTGCCCGACCTGTCCAATCTGGCAAACTCCATCCTGCCGCTGCTGCGCACGGCGGTTGAGGGCATCGGGGCGGCAGCACAGTGGGCATTGCCGTGGATTCAAAAGGGCGTGGACTACCTTGCGAACAACGGGCCGCAGGCGGCTGGTGCCATTGCTGCAATTATTGCAGCGTTTGGAGCCATGAGCATGGCTCCTGCTGCATATAGCGCAGGAAGCACCGCACTGAGCGTGGTGAAGAACCTGACAATCGGCGGCAAGACCAGCGGCGCACCCGGCGGACGATTCGGCGGAATCACCGTCGGCAACCTGATGGGGCTACTCAGTCCGACCAGCCTTTTCCGGAACACCGTTTCCGGCGGAAAGGGGCTGTGGAGCAACCGGGGAAATATCCTGCGATCTGCAAAAATGGGCGCATGGATGGCAAACAGCTCTGGACAGGGCGGCATTTCCGGACGGCTGAGTTCTTTGGCGGGCGGCGTGATCGGTGCTTTGAACTCAGATGCGTTGACGAGTGGGAAGAAGAAGCCGATGCAGGCTGTTGCTGGGAAAATCTTCGGGGCGGCTGGCTACATCAACAACGTGGCGAACATTCCGACCAATGCGGTGAACGCCATGATCGCAGCGGCGAACCCGGCGGGTACGGCGACGGCAACTATCGGAAATGTCCTTGGTGCTGGCGCAAAGGCCATCTTTGGCAAAGGTGGATTGAACCTGACGGGCGGCATTGGTGCTGTGGCTGGAAAGCTGGGCGGTGGCTTTGCGTCACTGCTTGGAACCTTCGGCCCGGCGATTACGAGCCTTGGAACCATGGTTGCGGTGGTCTCCCTGCTGGGCGACCATTTTGAAGATGTGCGGAACATCGTCGGCCAGATATTTGGCGAGGGCGGGCTTGCTGTCTTTGATGCGTTCACAGGGAAAATCTCTGGCATTGGAAACACAATCAAACAGGTCTTCGGTCAGCTCACCACCCCAGAAGGGCTACAGAGCATCCAGCAGAAATTGTCTGGCTTCAACATCGGCGGCCTGAATCTGAGCGACGTGTTCTCGGCGGCAATGCCTGCCATCCAGACGGTCATGCCGCTGATCCAGTCCTTTGCCGGGGTGTTCGGCCAGATCGTAGACCTTGGCGTGAACCACATCAAACCGCTGCTGGTTGAGGTGTTCGGCTTTGTTGTGAACCAGGGCATCCCGGCGGTCATGCCGCTGCTCTCTACGGTCGTCAGCTTGGTGGGAACCATTTTGGTGAACGCCATCAAGACGGTGGTTGACATTGTGGGCAAGCTGCTGCCTGTGGTAGAGCCTGTGGTGCTGGGCATCATCGGGCTGGTGAAGGGCATTGTCGGCGTTGTGGTGAACGTGGTGAACGCAATCATCCGCACACTGAACAAGATCAACTTCACGGTTCCCGATTGGGTGCCCGCTCTGGGCGGAAAGCAGTTCGGCTTCAACCTGACCGAAGTGACCCTGCCGAAGTTTGCGGACGGCGGCTTTACCAATGGGCCGTCTCTGGCTGGCGAAGCAGGCACCGAAGCAATCATCAGTTTCCGCCGCTCTCAGCGCGAGCAGAACATTGACACATGGATGCAGGCTGGCAAGATGCTGGGCGTTCCCATTGCATCGGCTATGATCCAAGGCTCTGACTTCGGTGTGGCGTTCCGGCGCACGACGGAACTTGCCAACTATGCGGCGGATGCACTGGAAGGCGCAGCAGCGTCGGGCAATGCAACGGCGCAGAAGGTGCTGGATAATTCCAGAGTGCAGCAGGCGTTGAGCCTTGTCCGCAGGGCGGATGTGGCGCAGGCACAGCTTGAGCGGCTGTCCAATCTGGATAACTACGACCTGAGCAATGTGTCCCTGTTCCCGACGGCGGGCGATCCTGAGCTGACAAGGCAGAACCTTGCCATGATGGAGAATCTGCAGAACCGGCAGCAGGAAGTGAGCGTGCCGAACATTGGTGGTTCTGGCTCTTCCGGGCAGGGCGAAAGCTCCGGCGGCGGTGGCTACCAGAGAAGCTACACCAGTTCCAGCGGCAACACCTACGTTTACGCGCCGAACTTTGTGATCTACGGCAGCATGGATGCAAACGACCTGCGCTCTCTGCTGGATGAGGGCTACGAGAAGTTCTGCGAGTATGTGGAACGGTACGAACGTGAAAAGAGGCGCACACAATATGGCACTTGATTACACAACGAAGTCCGGCGACACATGGGACCAGATCGCCTACAACGTGTACGGCAGCGAGCTGAAAACCGATTGGCTGATGCAGGCAAACCCTGAGTATATCGAGATTACCCGGTTCGATTCCGGGCTGATACTGTCAACACCAGACCTCCCCACTGAAAAGAGCGGCACCCTGCCGCCATGGAAAGCAGGTGCCTGATATGTTGTTGACAGCAGCGAGACCCAAAGGAAGACAGGCAGCAATCCTGCTGAAATATGAGAACAAAGATATTTCGGCAGAGATTGCCCCTGACATTGAAAGTTTTCGGTATACGGATGTGGCTGCATCCCAGAGCGACAGCGTAAGCATCACGGTAAACGCCCGGGCCAAGAAGTGGAAAAACGACTGGATGCCGGAGAAAGGCGTGAAACTCTACCCGACCATTGCCGTCAAGGACTGGAACATCGGTGGCTACCGGGATTACAGTGCCGAGTGCGGTACTTTTGTGCTGGACGATCTGAGCTTTTCCAGCACCCCGGACACGCTGACGATGGGCGGCGTAGCAAAGCCGAACGACACCAGTTTCAGCGAACGAAACCGCACCTTCACATGGAAGAAAACCAGTGTGAAGAAGATCGCGGAGGAAATCGCCGGACGGTACGGGCTGGAATTGAAGTTCGACGGCGACGACCACGACATTGATGCAAAGGAGCAGGATGCCACTGACAGCGCGTTCCTGCAAGACCTCTGCGACACCTATGCGCTGGTTATCAAGGTGTACACGGAAAAGCTGTGGGTGTATGACCGGGAAAAGTACAAGGCCAAGGATGCCGTGTGGACGGTATACGAGGTAGCTCCGCTCACAGACCCGACCGCTCTATGCGTGGAAGAGGGCAGCTTTAAGTGGAGCACAAAGCTGACCGGGACATACACCGGCGGCGTGTACACCTACACAAACAAGCGAAAGAAGATCGACATCAACGTCAAGGTTGGTACCGAGGAACGGCAGTTGAAGCTATCTGGCAAGGTAAGCAGTGAGGCGGATGCAAAAGCTCGGCTGATCGCAAAGCTGAAAAACGCCAACCACGGCGCAACGACCATCAGCTTTACTGTTCCGGGCTACCCGGCGGGAGCATCTGCCCAGTGCATCAATGTGGTGGGCTTTGGGAAAATGGCCGGAAAATATTTCATCGACGAGATGGAGCACAGCTATTCTCCCTCCGGCGGCTACAAAACGCAGATCAAGGCCAGCAAGGTAGAACAGGAGGAATTTGCATGAGCGAGTTCAGAATTGGCTATGTGAGTTCCATCGACTACGAGAATGGTTTGTGTGAAGTCCACTACCCGGATCGGGATGATACCGTGACCGAGAAAGTGCCGTTCATTTCCAATCGGGAATACCGTATGCCGGAGGTGGAAGACCTCGTGGCGGTTCTGCACCCGGGAGACAGCCCGGAAGATGCTGTTGTGCTGGGCACGATCTGGAACGAAAAAAACAAACCGACAGAGGGCAAGAAGGGAACCTACCGCAAGGAGTATTCCAACAAGAACGGACAGGCGTACCGAAAGTTCGATGCAGACGCAAAGGAACTGACGGATAAGGTGAAGGGAAAGAAAATCCTCGAAGCCGAAAGTCTGGAAATAAAAGTGGGCGGTGCAACGGTAACGGTGAGCAAAAGCGGGGCGGTTACGATCAACTCCCCGGCGGGGATCACCATCAAGGCCGCAGGAACCATGGAACTGTCCGCCAGCACCATCACGGCCAGTGCAGGAACGGTGAACATCACCGGCGGTGGTGGCGATGTGGTGGTGTCCGGCAAGTCCTTAGTGAACCACACGCACAAGGATAGCCTCTCCGGCGACACTACTCCGCCCGTGTAAGGAGGTGCTGATATGTATGTGGGAATTTTCGGAGACGTGATATTCTCCGTGGGACGCCTACGGACGCTGACGCTCTCCAACTTCAAGGGGACTTCCGGCGCAAAGTGGGTGGACCATGAAGTGATCGGCGGAAAGGCAAAGTCGGAGTACATCGCTCCAAAGCTCATGGAGTACACCTGCGACATTCTGCTTGATGCCGACCACGGCGTGAATCCGAGGAAGATGCTGAATCGGTTGAAGCAGATGACGGAAAACGGAGAAGTTCATTATTTCATCATCGGTTTTGCCCCGTTGTCAAAAAACAGATTCACCATTACCAGCATGAGCGACAGCTGGGATGCTGTGATAAAGCATGGCCTGCTGGTGCAGTGTAAGGTGAACCTGACGATAAAGGAGTATGTGGGATGATCGACATCAGCAGCACGGTGCTTGCTCTGTCCGAAGACAGTGCAGCGCGGGAAGAAGTACAGGATGTTACCAGATGCTTGCGCACGCTGTACTCAACCCCTCTTGGAAGTCAGGAGGGAGACCGAAGCCTTGGCATTGACCAAGGTGTTTTTCTTGATAAGCCCATGGAAGTGGCAAAGGCCCTGTATGTGCGGGAGGTAACGGAACGCACAGCAGAATTTGAACCCCGGGCACAGGTGGTGCGGGTGGACTGGCTGGAAAGCAAACTGAAACAGGGCGAAGTGATCCCGAAGGTGGTGTACGAGCTTGTCTAAAATCAAAGAGTTTGAAAACATTCCCGAGATCGACATTGACGGGGCGGAAACGCTGGAAGAAGCGGTCGAGGACTGCAAAGCCCTATATGCAAAGTTCGACAAGGAGCTTGACGGAACGGAAAGCACCCCGCTGGCGCGATGCAATGAGGCGCGGCTTCTCCTGCTGACGCTGGCGCACCGCTCCCACCATGTGATCGAGTATGCGACGGCAGCCCTGAAAGCACAGCTGCTCCCTACCAGCACGGGCACCAATCTGGACAACGTGGCTGCTCTGGTTGGCACGGAACGGCTGCAGGCTGGATGTGCCACGACGGTGCTGCGGTTTACCCTGTCCGCTGAAAGAACCAGTGTCACCAGCATCCCGGAAGGGGTGCAGGTGCGCACGGCGGACAAACGGTATTTCTACACGTCGGAGTATGCAGAGATTCCGGCGGGTGAGCTGACAGTGGACGTTCCGGCGGTGGCGGCAGATGCAGGCGCAGACAGCACCGGAATTGCGGCTGGTGAAGTCAACGTGCTGGTAGACCCGATCCCGTATGTTGCATCTGTGGCGAACACGTCCGCTACCAGCGGAGGCACTGAAACGGAAAGCGACGATTCCCTCACCGAGCGGGCATATCTCGCACCGTCCAACACGTCGGTGGCCGGGCCGCCCGATCTGTATGAGTATTTCACTAAGAGCTGGCGCAGCGATATTTCGGATACGAAGATCATCTGCGAGGATGGCTATACCATCTACATCTATTTCCTGCTGGCGAATGGCCGCCTGCCCACCGCGGAGGAATGCCGGGAGCTGGAACGATACTTTGCAGAGGTAAAGAAGCCGATGGGTGATCTGGTGGTCGGAACGCCCCCGGCGGAAGTGCCGTACAACATCGACCTGACCTATTACATTGCATCCAGCAATACGAAGAACGCTTCCACGATCCAGGCAAATGTAAAGCAGGCCGTGGAGGACTACCAGACATGGCAGAGGAAGATCGGAAGGGATATTGACCCGGCAGAGCTTATCATGCGTGTCCGGGAGGCGGGAGCCAAACGCCCACGCCTGACGGCCCCGGTGGATACAAAAGTATCTGAAATCCAAGTAGCGAAGATGGCGAGCTGCAACATTGTCTACGGAGGAATCGAAGATGATTAAACTCCAAGATACGGGCCTGATCGAGGGCCTGCCGCCCGGCATTGCAGAGCAGCATTGGGTAAAGGTGCTGGATGCTGTGTTTCGGGAACGGCAAAAGAAGGAACTGGAAGCGGTCCGCAAAGTCTTTGTCTACACGGCTATTGATTCAGCCCCGGAGAACATTCTGGATATTCTGGCGGTGCAGTTCAAGGTGGACTGGTACAGGGATGATTACCCCATCGACACCAAGCGCAGAGTTATCAAGACGGCCATGGAGGTACGGCGGTATTGCGGCACCGAGTGGGCGGTGAAGCAGGCAATCTCCGCAATCTATCCGAACTCAGAGATCGTGGAGTGGTACGACTACAACGGCACACCGGGACACTGGTGGCTCCGAGTGAATATCACAGAGAATGCCGACATTGCCTATTACACCATCAAGAGGATGGAAAGCCTGCTGGGGTATGCCCGCCGCTGCACGGCGCATCTGGAAGGAATAAGCTATCTGATCTTCAACAGCGACGCTCACTCATACATCGGCACCGGCTACCACGGCACGGCGCAGCGAGTATCTGCCAGGATCACCGGCACCCTGCGGCCAAAAGACCACAAGGCCACCACATACGCCCCGGTGGGCTGTGCTGCGTACCGTGTGCAGATGGCAGCCCGCATCAAGGGCGATATTCGCCCGGTAGACCATACGGCAACAGCCCCGGCCCCGGTAGGCGTGGCAGCGGTACGGCAACAAATTGAAATCAAAATTGGAGGCATGAACACATGAGTTGGAACAACAGTCTGTACACCAACGTCGGCACGAACATGATGAGCGAAGTGCTTTCCGGCGCAACCATGACGATCACCAAAGCCGTGGGCGGCTCCGGCACCACGGCGGCGGAATCTCTGGCAGCCCTGACCGACGTGAAGGAACAGAAGCAGACCCTTAAAATCCTTGGCATCGAGGATGCAACCGACAGCAGCGGCAATGATGCTGGAAAGCGCATCAAAATCCAGATCACCAATGAGAGCGTGGAAACCGGGTACATCCTGCATCAGGTCGGTATCTATGCAAAGCTGGCAGACGGCGAGGAAACCCTGCTCATCATCATGCAGGATGACCGCGGCGTGGAAATCCCGTCCCACACGGAAAACAGCGACTTCGAGATCGAGCTTTACGGCATCATGGCAATCTCGAACCTTGCCAACATCAGCGTGACCGTTGACCCGAGCGCTGTTGCGTCTGTGAAGATGGTGAACCAGCAGATCGCGCAGGTCAACACCAAGATTGACAAGACCAAAGAGGACTTGCAGAAAGAAGCGCAGCAGACCTATTTGCCCCTGTCCGGCGGTACGCTGACGGGTCCTATCATCATGCCAGGCGGCGGCTCTGCCCTCAGCATCGAGGACAATGCCGCAACCCACAACATGGTCTATCGGGGCAAGGCACTGGGCGGCAGCGTCACGAGCGAGCAGTGGGCAGCCATCAAAGCGGGCACGTTCAAAGACCTGTACCTTGGTGACTACTGGTCTATCGGTGGCATGGACTACATCATCGCAGCCTTTGACTACTGGTATAAGTGTGGCGACACGGCCTGCAATACCCATCACGCCGTAGTCATTCCCCGCAGACAGCTGTACACCTACAAGTTCAACCCCACCAACACGACCGAGGGCGGCTACGTCGGTTCTGACCTGTACAAGAACGGTCTGACGCAGGCAAAGACCACGTTCAACACTGCTTTTGGCTCTGCCCACATTCTGAGCCACCGCGAATATCTGGTCAACGCCGTTACCAACGGCAAGCCTACCGGCTCCGACTGGTACGACAGTACCGTTGACCTGATGAACGAGAACATGGTCTATGGTGGGCGGCAATTCTCGCCCATGCCGGACGGTTCTGACCCGTGGAACACCTGCCGCAACTACACGATCGACAAATCCCAGTTGCCCCTTTTCCGGCTGGCTCCGTGGATGAGCTTCGTTCGTGACCAGTGGTGCTGGCTGCGAGACGTTGTCTCGGCGGCCGATTTCGCGAATGTCAACAGCAACGGCGTGGCGGACTGCGCCAAGGCCGGCTACGCCGGTGGCGTCTGGCCTGCTGTCGGGCTGATCGGCTGATC
>UMIB01001629.1_pt1 | contig 27467 bp, 29 predicted proteins | sample 1965641 | NCBI WGS metagenome assembly UMIB01 (sample SAMEA4836110, study PRJEB28245) | human gut metagenome | biome: gut microbiome; material: fecal sample | place: Denmark | collected 2008
TGGAGAAAAACGCCATGGCAAAGACGAAGGCTGAAGAAAAAGCCCTCAACCTTGATCAGATTTTGTTTAACTGCCGGGATTATCTGCGCGCTGCGCACAACTCCGTCATGTCATGGCAATTTCACAGAAAGACTTTTTCATCTCTATCCGAAACACATCAGCACCCGTAGTAATTCTGAACGGTTCTATTCCAACAACAAAGCCAGAGCCACAGTTGCATGGTTTTGGACTTGCCAACATCCAGCTAATCCTTGAAAAATATCATGGGGAACATACAATGTTCTATGAAAACGGATGGTTCCAGTTCACTGCTGACATACCGCTCACTCCAGTTTCGTGACAAAAAAAGTCCATTTCGTTACATTATTGTGGAAATTTCAGCTCAGAACGTGTATTCTTTCGTTTAAGAAAATTCTCTGGATAAGGATTATAGTAATGCATGACCTTGCAATGCGGTTGACACAAACGTGTCTGTCTATGGGGTTAATCGATGAATCATATGCCGAATGGCTGACATATAGCATCGAAAAACGCTTGACAACATTATTGACCTTGTTCGTACTATGTTTGATTGGCTTTTTCGGCTTCGGTTGGAAATTAACCCTATCCTTTTCGGTATTTTTTCTCTTAATTCGGAAATACACAAATGGTTATCATGCTGCTACCTATAACAAATGCCTTTTTCTCTCGCTTCTAATGGAGGTTTTTATTCTTGCTGTAATCTCCAATATTTACCATATTGAATGGTCGTTGCCTCTCATTATTGCTGTCTCTGATGTTTTGATCTGGTATATTGCCCCAGTAAACACCACAGGTATTCATTGGTCTGATCGTGAACTCAGAAGTATGGAACGACATCAATCAAGACAAAACTTTAATCCTTAATAAAAAATTGCGACAAACTCTCAACAACATTTATTATGCTTCGAATCGGTCTCACAATCAAAGATGCTAAAAAATCAATTTTTATCAAAATAGCATCCTTACTTTGCTAGGATAAGTGTCATTCTATTTTGCTTTATCGTTGACTCCGCTTTCGTTACGATTTTTCTCCATTTTGCCACAAAAGTGTAGACAATATTGTTCGATACATATATAGTGTATACAAACTGTAGCGTATTCCCATAAAGTGAAAGGAGTTATTCCAATGCAGCAATGTACATACCCCAAAAATTTATTTGCAAATATGTTCTTGCATATTTGGTTAAGGAAACCTTTCATTATCTGAATACACAAGAGGAATTTTGTTATGAATAAAAAATCTGTGCTCGCTCAAAGAACTCTTTTGACTTCAATAATTTTTCTTCTAATCGCAGCCTTATGTGTTGTAGCCTTTGCAGATTATACTGAATTGAACATCTCGCCTGTCAAGCAAGAAAAAAGTAACTGGTGCTGGGTCGCTGCCGGTCAAATGGCTGGAAGCTATATAAATCCTTCCGTGCATCGGAGTCAATCTGAAATCTGCTCGCATGTTAAGGGAAACACAAATGATTCGACTGGTTCCTATTTAGAAGCGGCATCGGCAATGGCATATGCAGCAGGGAACTCACGCAGGGCAGGCGGTTCATTGGTAAGATGGAGCTGGTCGAAGGTTATTGAAGCCATTAACAAAGGATACCCGGTTGTTCTTTTAGCAAGCGACAATCTTATCGATGGTCATTTTTATCTGATGCGTGGATATGAACCATTAAAAAAATATGCTGCACTTAACGATCCAGCAACTGGCAATCGTCAAGTCTGCAACTGGAGCGATTTTAATGCCGGAAGATGGGCTTATGATAGTCGCCGCTATGCTGCAACCTGTTATTTTGAAATGAACTAAAAGGAGGTTTACATCCATGAAGAAAAGAATCTTCATCGGCATCTTCACATTGATTCTTGTTGCTTTATGCGAAATGGCCGCATTTGCAGCAGCACCTTATAGTTCCAATCTCGATTCTCTTTCATCTTCTTCTGATAACCTTGATGTATTATCACAGGAGCAAACCATTTTGGATATGATGGCCTTTAGCGATGAAGCTCAGCCTTATGCTGCAGCCAGTCTTGATTTCAGCAAGGCTCAAAAGCAGTATATCATGAATTCTGTCTCTTTTTATGACATTCTTTCCCTCAGCCCTTCTTCGGCAGAGGCTTTTGTGAAAGATGATTACGCATGGACGGTTCCACTGGAAGAAACAGACGAAAATTATGAGTATGCAGTAGTGCGGAAATTGGAAGATGGCGAGTTTGGCAGTAGCGTAATAACGACACTTGACAAAACTACTTCTTCTGTAGCGTACATCTTTCATCCAGAGATGCTTGATGAAGAATTGGCGGATTATCAGGTAGATAGCATTATCACTGTTGCCATTGGAGATATAAACACCCATGTGGTCATTGCAAACACCACTGAAGGACTTCTCTACATTCCATTTTCTGATCGCCCTGAGTTCCTTGATATAATCAATGGAAAAATTTATAGTGGCTCTGATTTCTTGAGTATATTGGAAGTTTATATTCAAACACGAGACCCTTCGATTGCATCTGGCGGTGGTTCAGCATCTGCTTCTGGACACTCTTGGTTTTTGCTGTCCGTTTCACTGCTTTGCACAGCATGCATTCTGCTAATTATCTACATTAAAAAATATAAATTCAAACAACATCTATAATATTAGGTTACACAACCCAAGTTTTCAAAAGTCGATTGGATAAAGCGAACTGCACCCCATTTCCTAGAACAGTACATCATACTGTCTAAACAATGGGGTGCAGTTTACAGCTATATTTCCAATCGGCTTTTTTCTTTTTTAGGCAGGTTTCTTTGCGTCCAGTTCTTTTACTTCCTCAATTGAAAGCCCCGCATACTTTGCCACTTTCTCATAGGGCAACCCGTCTTCCAACATCGTCAAAGCATTCTTGATCGAAGTTTCATGTGCGGTTTCATCTCTCATTTTTTCCATTGCTCTGCACATAGTTGCCACTCCTTTCGCACCCTGTTTGAAATACTGTACCCGATTTGCCAGAATGGGATATTACATTTTGCTGGAATCGGTACAGAAAAAGTCGTGCATCAGTTTTCCCAACGCTGTTTCGTCCTTGATTTGTGAGTTTACATACTGACATCAGCTCACCAGCTTTCAAACCACCTTTTCAAAGTAATCGTATCATAAATCCGTATTTTTTACAAGAGAACCCTCTCCCCTTGCGCCAGATCTTGATGAACCTTCTATCTACCTTAAGCGATGCAATCGCGCAGCCTGCATCCAACGGATGCAGAACACAAGGGGTTTGGGCACAGCCCAACAAGCATTTTGCAACGCAAAAATGGCGTTTGTATAGACAAAAGCCCTGCTTGCGCAAGCTAAACGAATTAGGATTGACTACTTGCCTTCTCAGAAGATTTCACATCACCTTTATTGAGATAACTGTTTTCCAACTTCATCGTTTTTTTATAATAATTATTTAGAAGATTGAAATGGGCTAAATCTGATGCGATTGCCATTGTCAAAAAGCCAACAACAGTTAACATCGTTATTTTCCACCCACAATGATACTTTATAACTGCGTAAGTACACACAATCAACATTGCAAACGAATTTAACGCTGTAGACCGCATTAAACGTATCCTTGACAATGTAAAAGTGGCAAATGCATCTTGCTTGAAGTGTTCCCAAACGATGATACTAGTTTCTGCTTCAATAGGATATTTTTCTTTGATATGCATCTTCCTTTTGTCATATATGATATCTGCAATCCTATCAACGATCAATCCTAAAATATAACACCACCCTAGCATAATAATCGATGGCACTATATTTTTTATGCAATACTTAATAATTGGTAAAAATGCGTCTCCTATAATAATAAATATAACTAAGAAGATGATTGCAAGTGTTTCCATACCAACGACAATATACTCTACATATAATTTGGTTGTTTCCATACGATACTCCTATTTATTTCGATAACGACGACTTTTCCATCTTTTTCCTATACTGTGCTGAGCTGACCCCATATTCTTTTCGGAACACCCGACTGAAGTAAAGCTGGTTGTCGTAACCCACGATTTCTGCAATCTCGCCGATTTTATAATCGGTATTCTCCAACAAGCTCTGCGCATTGACCATCCGAAGCGACAGGATGTACTGCGCAGGGCTTATTTTCATATACTGCTTGAAGTTTCGGATGAACCAGTTTGTGATGATGTGCAGCGATTCTGCATAGTCCTCCACGCTGATTTTGGTGTTATAGTTCTCGTTAAAGTAGGCAACGGCGGCTTCGATTTCTTCCGGAATGTTGATCTCCACATTTTCACCTTCCTGCTGCTGGCGGCTGACAAGAAGCAGGATCGTGTTGAACATCGAGGCAATATAGTCCTCATAGCCATACTTGCACTGCTGCAGTTCCCGGATGATTTTTCGGAACAGCATCTTATACTCCGGCAGTGTTCCGCTGTAAAAGACGTGCTGATCCAGTGGGATGCCGTGATAGGTCAGAATGTTCTTTACATCATAGCCAGTGAAATGAATCACCTGATCGTCGGTCAGTTCTCCCGGACAGACCAGAAAGCATTCCAGCACGGGTGCAAAGGCGATGCACACGCTCTCTCCGGTTCGGCTCTGACATTTGGCGTTCAAGGATTTTCTCCCGGTGCTGGCAAGAGCGCAGCTTCTGTTCTGCTTTGGCTTTTTCGTTGCGGAGATAGGCAAGGTCGGTTTTAGGTTGGGTCATGGCATCACGCTACTTTTCAGAAAATAAAAAGCCAAACAATCAGACCTGCTTTGCAACTGATTGTTTGGCGAGGAAAAGCGTATATGGTTTTGGCTGTTTAATCAAACAATGATAACGTGAACAGCGCGCTCATAATCAGCTTTGCGAACGTATATTGTGTAAATCGTTTGACAATTGACCTTTTGAAATGCGGTTCCAGCTCTTTCACGGGTTCCCATCGAAAACAAAGACGGCGATGATAAATCGCGTACTTTTGTTCGATATCCGATTCCCTCTTTTTCTAAAAGAGATGTGTATTTTTGGTATTGTGATTGATTTGAGCAAACCACCAACTCTTTTTGGTTAAAAAACGGTAGCATAAAAAACTCCTTGCTCAAAAACGGTTATCGGATATTATTTGAAATTTCAACATACCAAGTCTTTCCGGTCTTTGCAGCAATATTGACAACATAGTAGCAGCCAACGCGATTTGTTGCATCTACCAGAACACCAGCCCAAGAGGAATCAGGGTATTTTGTCCAGTCTTTCTGAGATGCAGGAATGTCAAAATCCTTGGTCTGCTCTCGATATCCGTTACTCGTCCATCCAGTTTGACCAATTCTTAGAGTTTGGCTCGTAATTTTTGTTGCAGAGTTATTGCAATAGTACTTTCCAGTAACCTTTGTCAACTTATAATACGAACGATCGCCGGAGTCTTTAACAATATCATAATAAATTGTAGTATATGCTCGTACGGTGTTGCTTGAGTCCCAAGAATCTTGGTTGATGCTTCCATCTGCACAGGGGCTTATAGATGTTGGAAATTCGCTAGGCAGAATGGTTGCGACATCTTTTCGATAGGAAGTAAGGGACGAACCATCATCCAAATGTTGAACATCCAGAACGGTTTTTTCCTCGAACTGAATCATTTCATCGGTTGCCTTAACAATATTGGATTGGGTAATCAAATCTTTTTCCGGCGATTCAGAAGCCATTTTAGCAAAGAGCGAAGAATGAACGGTGACACTGCCGATTCTCATAGAAGGTTCCATTGCAACGCTAGAAACGCAAAGCATCGCAATCATCAAGAAAGAAAGCGAAGCAGCTAAAAGCTGTGATACTTTTTTATGTTTCATAATAAGCAATCCTTTCTCATTAAATGGATAAGTTTGAATTCCATTCAAAGCTATATTGCTGCATCGGAGTAACTCCTTTCGATTTGTGCATTGTGCCATCCTTTCTTACACTGTATACCCAGCAAGCAATATTGTCTACATTTCTGTAATAAGATGGAGAAAATTCGTAACGAAATCGGAGTCACCAACAAAGAAAAATGGCATAGTGCTTTTTGCTGTTGAAACAGGAAAGCGACCATGCCATCTCAGGATTGAACTTATTTTCGTTTTTCTTGCAGATGCTTCTCAGGTACATAGGGACGCTTCGGCTGATACATCCAGCCTGCACAACCCGGAGGCCACTCCTGCATATCCTTCTTCACCAGAGCTTCAATTTTCTTTTTGGCGAACTGTTTGACTTGAATTTTCATTTGTATGCCCTCCTTTCAATTTTGACAGCGTGAAATGGATAATGTTATTGCATCAGCAGTCAATGCTGCGACCAACCCTTGTAGTATGGAAGGAGCGATTTGAGTTCCCACCAACAAAATTGCGAAAATATTTAGAATCAATAATAACCAACGAACAGCTATTTTTGCAGCCTTAAATTCATTTGTTGACCAGTGAATGCTTTTATTGTTAACTGGTGCAATATACAAAATTGTAATATCAGAAACTATAGTTAAGAAAAGCAACGCCAAGCCTGTACGGAAAACGTAGGAGATTGAAGCAAGAAGAACTACTTCTAATAAAATGGAACAGAACAGGCATTTACTATAAGTAGCAGCATGATAACCGTTTGTGTATTTCCGAATTAAGAGGAAGAACACAGAAAATGAAATCGTTAAGGTCCAGCCAAAGCAAAAACCGCCAATCAGACACTGCACAAGCCAAGTGAATAAGGTTGTCACTCTTTTTTCGATGCTATATGCAAACCATTCAGAATAAGATTCATCAAGCAATCCCATCGACACGCACTTTTGCGTTAATTGCATTGCAAAATCTTTCATTGCGACAATCCTCATTAAAAGAACTTTCTTGAAAGAAAGAATACACAAGTTGAGCTACAATTTCCACAATAATGTAACGAAATGGACTTTTTTTGTCACGAAATCGGAGTGAGCGGTATATCAGCGGTGAACTGGAACCACCCATTTTCATAGAACATGGTATACTCGCCGCTGTATTTTTCAAGAATCAGTCGGATGTTCGCAAGTCCAAAACCATGCAGCTGTGGCTCTGGTTTTGTAGTTGGAATGGAACTGTTTATAATTGTAACAGGTTCTGATGTGTTTCGGACAGAGATAAAAAAGTCTTGTTGCGCAACCGCCATGACATGAATCGTTTTGTCACCTTTATCGTACCGTTGACACGCTTCAATGGCATTATCCAAGAGGTTTGATAGAAGCACTACTATATCAGAGGCATCAAATGGAAGATTTGATAGATCATTCACTTCAAAATCAATACTGATCTTCTTTTGAGTTGCTTCGGCAGCTTTTGTGTTGAAAAGTGCATCCAAGATAGGATGGTGTGTGTTGACAAGGAATAGTCGATCTGTTTGCTGTTCGGTGATTTTTCCAAGATATTCTTCAGCAGCAGAATACTCTTGGCTTTTCATTAGTTGATTTAGAACATTCAGGTGCGCCCGAAAGTCATGAACTTTCTTCCTTTGAGCTGAATAAAGTTCGCTTGCTGAGGTCATGTTTTTCGATTGCAGCTGAATCTGCTGATTAAGTGTCAACAGCTGTTCTCTTTCCGATGCGGCATATTCCATTCGCTCCAATAAGAAGAGGACTGCGACGTTTGAAATAAAAATGAGAATACAACAGCCAGCAGAAACAAACTCTTCTATATTGTGACCACTTGTAACGTAAAGTAGGATCACAAGCATTACAAATGATGCACATGGAAATAGAAAGTACAGAATCAGCTGCGAATGTTGAGCATGGCTTCTTGGTCTGTTTGCCGTGCGCTGAAGCATTATTTTACGAAACAGTGCAATAATAAATAATTCAGCAGAATAATAAGAGATTCCATAGATTAGAGATAAAGTCTTATTGGCTTGAAACGTCTGAGCATCCATCCCACAAACCGAAGTTGCAAGCATTCCGACTGCAAAAGATAAACTATAAGTCAAGAGATATTCTACAACAATAAGAAATAATAAAAACCTTCCTGAGATATTCCCATATAGAGTTCTGGCAACAATAAAGCAGGATAGTAGAATTAAAAAAATTTTGACGATTTGGTTTCGATTTAAGACAATAACACTGAATTCAATGGATGCATACATTAAAATAGTTTGAACTATTACACCGACAAGAAATCTATGATCCCTCCAACGGTGCGAAGCAAAAGCGTCTAAAAACAGACATACGCAGACTGAATCTATGATTGTGTAAACCAACCTGATTAAAGCATCCATCTACTTTTACCTCGCCAATGTAAATATTTCTGTTTTAGCTCATTATAATTCTTTTCGCTTGGAGCCAGACAAAGACCACCGCGCAATTGGACTTTATTGTATTGAAAGATTTCGACATAGTGCATATTGACAAGATAGCTTTTTTGAATACGAAGGAAACCGAGTGGCTCGATTTTTTCGGATAGTTCCGTTATGTTGCCGTAAAATTGGTATGCTGGGCGTTTTTCGTCCAACAAGTGCATAACAATGATTCTTCGATGAGATTCTAAATACAGAATGTCATTTACAGGTACATCAATAATTTCAGAGTTTATCGAAATTGTAACAAGCTGTTTCCGTTGAAGCACTTCTTGGACGGCTGAATCAAAGTAGGAATCAAGTTTAGCAGAGAAATCTGCTTTTAGTAAGTATCGAAAGGCTTGAACCTCAAATCCCTCTGGAGCATACTGAATGAAATTCGTAATGAAGATAATCACAATGTTTCCATTTTCTGCTCGTAACTTTCTGGCAAGCTCAATTCCATTTGTTTCGCCCATATCAATATCCAGAAGCGCAATATCATACGGAAGTGATAAGTCTATTTGACTTGGTTGAGAAAAACCATAAAATCTTAATGCTACATGCGTTTCATCGCTTTTCTTTTTGAGTTCTTCAATAATAGAATCAACGATCTGCTGGTCATCATCACAAACCAAGACATTCATTTTGAAATCCCTCCATTGCACATGGGAATGCTTTTTATCACACAACATACAGCCCTGCTCCTCACAAGTCAATCAAATTTCAACATAATCGAACATTATATGTAGTATAGTACGATTATGTTGAAATTTCAAATAGTACACTTTATATAAGATGGGAGTGTACGGGAATGGAGCATTATTTAGGAGAAAAGTTAAAAAAGCTGAGGGAAAGTCGTGGCTGGACGCAGGCAGATTTGGCTAAACGGTTAAATAAGGCTGTATCCACGATCAGTGGATATGAAAGTGATGCACATGCAATTCCGTTGGATGTTCTTGCAAGCATTTCATCCTTATTTAGCATTTCAACAGATGAACTCCTAGGACTGGATGCGCCAGAAGTACTATCTCTTTCTGGATTGACCGGTGCGCAAAAGAAAACTTTAATTAAACTCCGTAATGAATTTCTTTCACCAAGTCAAAAAGGGAATGATCTTTCACCACAGCAGATGGAAATTCTTCATGACATGATAAAAGCCTTCGGGTAACGATTGACTTGCAATACGGTGCGAGTACAATGCAAAAGATTACTTGTATATGACCCTCAATGCTGAATGCCCAGTGTTGAGGGTTATATTATTTGCAGCCACACCGATTTCATTACAAGTTTTCTCTATTTTGATACAAAATCGTGGACTTTGACGGGTTCTTGTGCTTTGATATAATTGATAATAGCTAGAGTGAAATTTGAGATGAAAGCGGTGATTGCGACAAATTTCAACAAAGAAAAGTGCGCCCTATAATCGACATGTATCTTATAGTTGCTACTTGTAATTCTAAAATATGAAAGGGAGATTCCAATGCAGAACTTAAAGCAACAATGAACATAAGTCACACACAACTAATTGCAATGGTTAATAAAAGGAGAAAATCGTCATGAAGAAGATGACTCGTAATGAATTTCTCAAAATTGCTGGAGCGAGTGCCGCACTAGTTGCTTTCAATACTGTTTTAACACCTGCCGCTTTTGCGGCAACACCTAAGCGAGTTATTACCAAAGACGTGAACAAGACCGTTCAGGAACCTGCACCCTTGAGCTTCTACGGGGTTAAACCCTCCATCGTCACATATTCTTCCAGACTTTCGGGTGTGAAAACCCAGACTAAAAACGCCTATTTGAGCATTGCTGGAGATTACTTGGGCACAGTAACCTTGCAATATCAGACAACCATTTCTGGTGGACGTCCACAATTTGCATATGATACTGTTAAGCTTGGGTATGATTTTAGCTCTAGCAAGAGCCATTATGCCGTTGGTTCTCCGAGCGTGAGCTATACAGGAGATAAGATCACGGTCAATTTCCCAGCTCAGTTTGGTATCTTGGTGGACGAAGCAGTTGTTGAGTTCACTCCATAATAAAGGATTGTATGTAAAATGATTTGCAAAAATTGTGGTTATGAAAACAAGCTGGGTGTTCGATATTGCCAACGGTGCGGTCAATACATTGAGCCCAAACGGACATTGGCACAAGAAGTTAAATCGTGGGATTTTAGAAGTCTCGCTGGTGTTGGTCGTAGAGATGTAAATATTGCACCGCTATTTACTTCACCAGAAAACAAATCTCAGATGAAAAAAAGTCAAACACCTTCGCCAGTTGATCCGCTACCGGATGGAAGATGGTATTGCCCAGACTGTGGGAACTTAAATGATTCTTCCGAACGGTTTTGCAAAAGCTGTGGAAAAGTCCGATAACTACTAACAAACCGACAGCCCTCTATTTGCAACGACTGCAAGTAGAGGGCTGCTATTTTGCTTTGGATATTTTAATTAAAGGTTAGTCTTTCAGTCTGCCGTGATTGCAGCCAAGTGAGAAATAATGCTCAATCTCACCACTCAGCACAAACTGGACGTACTCCAAGGGCTTGTTGTATAGTAGCCAGTCCAGTTCTGCCCGCTGCGCCGGAGTGTTGCTGTACTCGTCCTCTATGGCGATACAATCAATGGAAAGGGTGGTGCCATCTTCAAATCGGGCTTCCACCCGGTTGGTGTCCATGTTGTAGCGGCAGGAAAACACTTTTTGAGAGTGATTATGGTCGAAATTCTGATTTCGTTTCATTTGAATGACTCCTTTAATAATTTTCTGGTTGATTTTTGACGAAATGAGATTCATTTTTGCTTGAGCCGCCCAACCACACTACGATGTAGCTTTGTTCAGCTCTTGCGGTTGCATGATTGATACCAGCACAGCACTGGGATTCACCGTACAGAGCGAGTGAATCCCTGATGCTGTGCTTTTTTATTTGACACGAGGTGAAATTTTATGCGTCAGCCTGATCATGAGTACGAAGAACGGAGCTTTGGAGATATTCAACGTGCAATTGATTTTGAGAACAGTATGAATGACCTTGAATCGCAATTGTATTACCAGCATCTTTCCCCGAAAGAAGTTGCCCAGCAGGTGCTGAAAGCCACTTGCCAATTCTACGATGCTGACTGGTGCGGTTTAATTCAGGTCGATCTTGATTTGAATTTGTGGACACCATTCTGGTGGTTCAACGCTGGCGCAACAGACAAGACGATGCTTTTAACCGAAGAATATGAATCCGCTGAATTTCTTGATCGGTGGGTACAAACTGTCCGCAAGGGAATTCCAATGGTCGTCCCGGACGCCGAAGCAACAAAAGAAGCCTATCCTGCGGAGTATAACCTGTACCAGCGGCTTGGCATCCGGTCTGTTATTGCCGTTTCCTTGGAGCCGCGCCCAGTCGCTCTGCTTGCCGTCCGGAATCCTAAGCGGTATATTCAGCAGACCAGTATGCTGCGGATTCTGGCCTATGTGCTGCTTGCGTCGTACAACGAACAGAAGATGCTGAACCGGCTCCAGATGGCGTATATTCCCACTTCGATTCAAAGCAGCAAGGACATCTATGTCAGTCTGTTTGGCGAACTGAGCATCAGTACGTCCAAAGGCGTTCTGAAAGAAGCTGACTTTAGCTCTCCAAGCATCAACCGACTGATTTCTTACCTGCTGATTTCCCGTAAAAATGCCATTTCTCCGCAGGAAATCACCCAAACGCTCTGGTCGGATGATTCAGACAATCCAGCCAAGAACGTCAAAGGGCTGGTTTACCGTTTACGCCAGAAGTTCAGTATTATTTCGGATGAACCATTGGTTTTATCCTCCGCATCCGGATATCAGCTCAACCCGGAGCTTCACATTATGACAGATTATCAGCGTTTTGATGAACTTGTATCTTCCGCTGTCAGAGCGTCCTCCGTAATCAACAAAGTGGACATTCTCAAAAATGCTCTTGACCTCTATCATGGGAAGGTCTTGTCCTCCGCAGATGGGGAGCATTGGCTCATTCAGTTTTCCACAAAATACCATCTTTCCTATATGGGTGCTGTCAGTGAACTGCTGAAGCAGCTGGATTCGCTGCATTCTTATGACTTGCTCAATCAGTACGCCATGAAGTCTCTGACCATCGCTCCGGATAATCCGAAAGCATACTGCTGGCTGATCCGCTCCCTGAAAGCACAGGGAATGAATGAACTTGCAACCAACGAGCTGGCCGCAGCAAAGGAACATCTGACCACGGAAGAATACGAGGAAATCCTTGCATTTGGAGCCAATTGGTAAGAATGATTCCTATAACACTTTCGCAACACCTTCATGTGACTTTCATAACACCTAAAATTTTTCAGAAAGGGGCAAAAATGGCTCCATAACACTTTCATAACACCGCCAGATGACTTTCATAACACCGTCGTGTGATATGCTTATAGGGCACGAATCGATGCCCTGTAAGCTGATCGCACGGCGGTTTTCTTTTTTATAGGCTTCGATGCGTCGGAACAAAAATATATCGAAGCCTGAGATGCATTAAAGGCCGAGGATACTTATACCGCTTTCCATTCTCGGATGGAAAACAGTGTCGGTACCCTTTTCTTTAGTGCATCTCTTTTTTGTTGCCAAGAAAAGCCCGCAAGCTGTCATACAGTGAAGTGTCCTCAACCTCCGCATCCGGCGGAAAGGACACTTCATGTTTCTTTTTGCCCATTTTTCGTGGCTGGAACTGGCCGCACGGTATCCCTAGCAACTCCAAGTTTTCGATTTTTTACGATTTATCGAAAATTTGGAGGTTTGCGATGGCTTTTAATAAGGGCTATGAGTTAAAAAAGTTTGAAGCGCACTGGGAAAAGTTGCGAATCGAGTACGCAGCGGCAGGAATGGCTGAGGATGCCATTCAGAAGATGTACGACTATGACCGTCAGCAGTTCAATTCCGAACGCACCCGCATTGAGCGAACGCAGGAGTTCACTGCACCTGCGTATGAAAGCACCGAGGAAGAAGCCTCACCTCTAATGCTGCGCTATCAGGAAGCCATTACCACAACAGATACATACCACGAAACCAAGCGCAGCTTTGCATGGATTGGTGAAATCGAGGATGAGAATCTACTTGCTGCACTTGAGCAACTCTCGGATTCTGACTTAGAACTTATAACTTTGTACGCCTATGAAGAGTATGACACTGTTGAAATTTCTAAACTGTTTGGCACAACAAAGCAAAATATAAGTAAGAAAATCCGTAGAATTACTAATTTTATCAAGAACTTTCAAATCAGGGTTGTCTAAACGGCATTTTCGTCGGCTACCAAGTGAGGGGACAATTTCAAAAAGCGGCTCTTACCGCTGGCAAAACGTCCGCACTCACGAACCTTGAAAATTGAAGAGTTCAGTTGTTCGGTACTCAGATAATGATACTTCCGTAATTCGCGGCCCGGTCAGAATGTAGGCGGGGTGGCTGAGATGCCAATGAAGCGGTACAAATCCGCTGCCGAATGATTCCCCACTCGCAGGGAGCCGAGGGCGAATATGCGAGACCTGAACATATTTTATCAGGAGTGACCGGATGCTGTTTTCGGTCTCCGGTCACTCCTGTTCTTTTACATATTTATCCGCCATTCACTTTTCTAACACGGAGGACTGCTCAAATGGACGAGTTGAATCCTACGGTGCGCGAACAGGAGATCTACGAGGAGATGGAACTGACCCCGGAAATGATTAAGTCCATCCGAACCCTCTGTGCGACCTGTCTGCGGCATTTCGTAGAAGCCAAGGCTTTCAAAATCGCTCTCGTGCCGAGCGCAGACAGGAGTATGGACACCTGCACCGTCTGCCAGACCCGGCGCGGTCACGATTATGTTGTCATGCACCGCTGATGCCGGTGCTTCATTCCAATCATGGGAGGTGATGCTCGTACCGTATAAATAAAACAGCTTTCATATTTTAACAGAAGTCTGCTGCCTAGGAGGTACAGCGGGCTTCTTACATATCCAGATGGAGGTTTCGCAATTGGAATCCACTCTGAAATTCCAACGCGGAGACATCTACTTCGTCCGACTTGACAGCAGCACAGGTTCCGAACAAAACGGAACCCGCCCTGCGGTCATCCTGCAAAACGATGTAGGAAACACCCATTCACCGACTTTGATCGTTGCGACTTTGACAAGTAAGACAGAAAAGAAAGCTGCACAGCCGACTCATTGTCTGGTGGAACCGGAAAAGCTGGAGCCATCCATTGTTCAGGCCGAACAGATCTTCACCATCGACAAGAGCCGTGTCCAGAATTTTGTTGGGCACCTCACCCCGGAAGAAATGAGCCGGGTCGATGATGCCGTAAAGATCAGCCTTGCCCTGAACCCGATGGGGAGTATCCAGAAGCTCAAACCTATCATCCGCTCTGCAGCGGCTTACGCGCCGCCTGAAGTGGTTGACGGTAAGCCGCCCGTTTATCCCTATACGCCCATCAAATCCGATTTTGAGGACGCAGAGACGGTCGAAGAAATGATGTTATACACCGAACTGCAATCCGCTGTTCATGCCATGATCCAGCGGCTCGAATACAGCTTCACCTTTAATCCCAGCCTGCTCACCAGCCCGAAGCGTAAGAAGCAGGTGGCTGAGATTCTGACTGAAGCCGAAAAATACATTTGGCGAATCAAGGAGGAAATGCGATGCGCCTGAAAAACGACACGAACAATTTTGCCGCTTCTTTCAATATCACCCCGCCTTACCAGATGCTGGTGCTTCACAGCAAGATGCTGATTTATCCCCGTGAACTTTATCAGCGGGGCGTACAGCGCAAACGGGTGGAAATGATTGCTGCGGACTTCAACGAATATGTTGCGAACGAACCGAAGGTCAGTTTCCGCAACGGTAAGTATTATGTGGTGGACGGTCAGCACACTATCGAGGGGCGCATCCTCCGTAACGGCGGCAAAGACCTGCCGATTCTCTGTAAGGTCTACACCGGCCTGACGATGGAGCAGGAAGCCCTGTTCTTTGCTGAACAGAACGGTCACTCCGCACCGCTTACTGCTGGCATCAAGCTGCGCGCCAAGGTCGTGGGCGGCGATGCACCTTCCAAAGCATTTCTCGCAGCCACCAACCGGGTTGGTCTGGCGTTCAACTATGACAGCCTGCAGCTGAGCGACTACCGCATCAGCTGTGTGGGCACCGCTCTCAAGCTGTACAACCAGATGGGCGAAAAAATCTACTGCGAATCCCTGCGGCTGATCGTCGCCGCATGGGAGGGTAAGCCTGATTCATTCCGGGCATCTGTCCTGCGGGGCGTGATGCACTTCGTAGAACTGTATCACGGTGAGTTCAGCGAGGAACGGCTCATCCGTGCGCTGGGCAACGTCCATCCTATGGAGATCTACCGTGTCGGCAAGGATAATCCCGCCAAGCTGCCCGGATGGAAGAAATACGTTTTCCCCATCTACATGGCCTACAACGGCAAAGGTCGCAAGGACGCTCTGTCGATGAAGTTCTAAAACATATTCTCTCTGCCAAGGGGCATCTGCAAGCTACGGATGTCCCTTGTTACATATTGAAAATTACAATATATAGGAGTGATGATACAATGGTCGATAAGTTTTCGCAGGTCGCTGGCAACGTTCCGGTGACCAATAACGACCCGAATCGCCGATATACCGTTATCAATGGCTATCCTGTCGTCCTCAATTTTGCAAAAGAACCCAATCCGGGTGTCTTTGAGCGTGTCCGTGACATCCTGCTCGCCACCAGCTATACCAAAAAGACCAGCTGACATCGTGGACGAGGACAAAAGAACGCGCTATACTGAGGATGGCAGTGGTATTCGGAGCAATCCATGAACCACGACCAACCGTTCTTTGATAACCGAATATCGTTCATCCTCGCTTTTATAGCGAAAGTGAGGAACCCCTATGACTGAAAATAAAAACCGTGTCTGCTGCCTGTACCGTGTTTCCACCGATAAGCAGGTGGATTTCAACTCGAACCATGAAGCAGACCTTCCCATGCAGCGCAAGGCGTGTCACAAATTTGCCGAAGCAAAGGGCTGGGTCATCGTCCATGAAGAACAAGAAGAAGGCGTGTCTGGCCACAAAGTCCGCGCAGAAGCCCGTGACAAGCTGCAAATCATCAAGGAATACGCCCGAAAGGGCAAATTTGATATTCTGCTGGTGTTCATGTTCGACCGTATCGGACGCATCGCAGATGAAACGCCATTTGTCGTAGAATGGTTTGTACGAAACGGCATCCGGGTATGGAGTACCCAAGAGGGTGAGCAGCGATTCGACAACCACACTGACAAATTGCTGAACTATATCCGCTTCTGGCAGGCAGACGGCGAAAGCGAAAAAACTTCTGTCCGTACCCGTACCAGCCTGCGGCAGCTTGTGGAAGAAGGACACTTCAAGGGCGGCAGTGCGCCGTATGGTTATGACCTTGTGAAAAGTGGCCGCATCAACAAGCGCAAGCACGAACTCTACGAACTGCATATCAACGAGCAGGAAGCCGAAATCGTTCGGCTGATCTTCGATAAATATGTATACGAGGGTTACGGCGCACAGCGGATTGCCACCTATCTGAACAATGCTGGATACCGTGCCCGCTCTGGAAAGTGCTGGCATCCGGGCAGCTTGCGAGGAATGGTCGGCAACCTGACCTACATGGGCGTTCTCCGCTGCGGAGATGCCCGCTCCGAATTGATGCCCGAACTCCAGATCATCCCGCAGGAGGAGTTTGAAGCTGCACAGCGTATCCGGGAAGATCGCTCTGCCCACGCAGCGGAAGAAGCCGAACACCATGTTCCTCTTCGTACCCGTGGACAGGCATTGCTTTCCAATAACGTTTACTGCGGCCACTGTGGTGCAAGGCTCGCCCTGACGACCAGCCGGAAGTGGCGTAAGCTCTCCGATGGTACTCTGGACGATACGCTCCGCATTCGCTACACCTGCTACGGAAAACTCCGCAAGCAGACGGATTGCACCGGGCAGACCGGCTACACTATGCACATTCTGGATGAGATCATCGACAAGATGGTTCGCCAGATTTTCTCCCGCTTGAGAGGTATCCCAAAAGAGCAGCTTATCACCAGCCGCTATGCGAAGGAAACTGCGGAGCGCAAGAACCATCTGCAAGCCCTTCAAGCAGAACGCGACAAGGCCGAAAAAGACTTGCTCGCCTTAAAAACTGAGATTCTGGCTGTAATCAAAGGGGAGAGTGCTTTTCCGAAAGACACTCTTGCCGAGATGATCGCAGCACAGGAAAAGAAGCACACGGAGTTGGAAACTCTGTGTGAAGAAGCCAGTGCAGAACTGGAGCGAAACGCTGAATTGATGGCAAATGTATCGCAGCTGTACGAAGAATTGATCTCTTACGCAGACCTGTACGATAGTGCCAGCTTTGAAGCAAAAAAGATGATCGTCAGCCAGCTTATCCGCAGGGTAGAAGTTTATCGCGGATACCAAATCCATGTGGACTTCAACTTTGATCTTGCACAGTATTTGGAGAATAGCGATGAACTTGCTTGCTGACAAACACAAAAACACCGTTGACTTCGATTTGAAATCAACGGTGTTTGTAACTCTTATTTGAGCCAATGGTGGAGAATACCGGGATCGAACCGGTGACCTCTTGCATGCCATGCAAGCGCTCTCCCAGCTGAGCTAATCCCCCATAATTTTCCAGAAGTGGAAACCTCTGGAAAAGAGATGCTCAAACAAGAAACGTTTTATGAAGTTCAGTCGTGGGGGTGCGCGAGCGCACTGCTTGGGCTCCCAGCTGAGCTAAACCCCCAGATGTTTGTCCTCGTGCCTGACGACGTGTGTAATTATACCAGCCGGAGGGGCGCTTGTCAACAGTTTTTTGAAAATTTTTTGCAGCAAAAGATCCCCGCAGGGCGTGTGCCCGGCGGGGATCGAAAAAGCGGGGGAGTGCTCTTTTGGGAAAAACTACACCTTAGCGTGCCTGACGGTCAAAGATCTGCGGAGCCACGCGGCACAGCAGCACAGCGGCCACCATGGTGAGCAGGGTCTCGGGCAGCATATAACTGCCATTGTAGGTCAGGCTGTAAGTCCATGCGGCCAGACCATCGTTCAGGTTGCCCCACACCAGCACACCGGACAAAAAGCTGCACATAAAGCGCAGGAAACCGGCGGCAAAGGTGCCTACGGCCACACCCACGGTGCGGTTCTTGAAGGGGCGGGCGAACAACTCGGCCAGACCCAGTGCCATAAAGGCCAGCACATAGTCCAGCAGCACCTCACCGAGGAAGTAGAGGAAGGTGGAAGCGGGAGGAGGGTAGAAGCCCATGATCATTTGCAGGCAGGCGTTGACAAAGCCGGTGAACAGGCCCCACTTTGCGCCGTGGCGGAAGGACACCAGCACAAAGGGCAGCATACTCAGCAGGGTAATGCTGCCGCCGTTGGGCATGGTGAAGAACTTGATGTTGGAAAGCACCGTGCCAATAGCGATCATCAGGGCGCATTCCACCAGAATACGGGTCTTGGAATAGGTTTTGGACATGATGAAAAGATTCCTCTCTCATAGTAGTACACAAAAACAAAATGCGCCTGCTGGCAGCAGACGCATGAAGGTTTGTTGAACGTACCGGACGGTTCCGCAAACCCCCTACGCCGGCATTGCCCGGATCAGGTAAAGGGTACTCCGCGCTATGCGGATCTCAGCCTTACGGCGCCCCTGTTTTTATGTCCGCCCACAGTATACGCGCCGTGGGACAAAAAGTCAAGTCCGCAGACATAATCCGCCCCGGCAGCGCGTATGTTATACCATTGCAAAGCTGGAACGCAGGGAGGCGGGATATGAAAGCCGATCCGGAACAGCGCGCCGTGCAGCTGGGGGAGTACATTGCCGCCCACAACGCCACGGTGCGGGCAGCGGCGGCTGCGTTCGGGTGCAGCAAGTCCACCGTGCACAAGGACGTTGCCGTGCGGCTGCGCAGCATCAGCCCGGCGCTGTACGGGCAGGTGCGCGCCGTGCTGGCCCGCAACAAGGCCGAGCGCCACCTGCGGGGCGGGGCTGCCACCCGGCGCAGATACAGCCGCCGCTGAAGCCCAAAAAAGACCGCTGCACTGCGCAGCGGTCTTTTTTGCTGAGAGGGTTTTCAGGCGGCTGCTTTCATCCCCCGGTGTGAAACTGCTGTAATGCGCCTTTTTCCAGCCGGCTTACCTGCGCCTGACTGATGCCGATCTCCTGCGCCACCTCCATCTGGGTCTTACCGCGCAGATACCGCAGCTCCATGATGCGCTTTTCCCGGGGCGAAAGGGCGGCTACCGTATCGCGGAACTGCAACCCGCTGATCCAGCTCTCCTCGCTGTCCGGGTCCCGCACCTGGTCGATCACATACATGGCATCGCCGCCGTCGGTGTACACCGGCTCGTCAAGGCTGAGCGGCTCCACCACCGATTCCAGCGCGGCGGTCACCTCGCGCCGGGCAAGCCCGGCTGCGGCGGCGATCTCGTCCATGGTTGGCTCTCGCCCCAGCTGCTTTTCCAGCGTTTCCCGCGCCTGCATGGCGCGGTAGGCGGTGTCCCGCAGGGTGCGGCTTACCCGCAGGGCGTTGTTGTCCCGCAGAAACCGCCGGATCTCCCCGATGATCATGGGCACGCCGTAGGTAGAAAACCGCACCGGCTGTGCGGGGTCAAAGTTGTCGATGGCCTTGATCAGCCCGATGCACCCCACCTGAAACAGATCGTCCAGATTTTCGCCCCGCTGGGCAAACCGCTGCACTACGCTGAGCACCAGCCGCAGGTTGCCCTCCACCATCCGCGCCCGGGCAGCTTTGTCCCCGGCGTGGGCAAGGGTGAGCAGCTGCCGCTTTTCCGCCTCGGTCAGTACAGGCAGCTGCCCTGTGTTCACACCGCATAGCTCCACCTTGTTGTACATCCAAACGCCCCCGGTCTTTTAGCTTTACCGGAAGTATGGCTCTGCGCGCCGGGCGCTATGCGTGGAAAAAATTGAGCGCCCCTCCGCAAAAGAGGGGCGCATTATAGACAAACCTGATACACGTTCCCACGCGGAATGTCAAGCGCTGCGCCCGCTGCTACTCGCTTTCAAGGCGGGCTTTCAGGGTGCGGATGATGCGCTTTTCCAGCCGGGAGATGTAACTCTGGCTGATGCCAAGGGCATCGGCGGCTTCCTTCTGGGTGCGCTCCACGCCGTCGGTAAGGCCGAAACGCAGTTCCATGATCTGCCGTTCCCGTGCCGAGAGTGCCGCTACGGCGCTGCGCAGCACCGCACGCTCGGCGTCCTGCTCCAGCTGCTGGCTTACCGCGTTGGCGTCGCTGCCAAGAATGTCCGAGAGCAGCAGCTCGTTGCCGTCGCCGTCCACGTTCAAGGGCTCGTCGATGCTGGCCTCCTGCCGGCGGTTGGAGCTTTTGCGCAGGTACATCAGGATCTCGTTGCCGATGCAGCGGCTGGCGTAGGTGGCCAGCTTGATGCTGCGGGCAGGGGTGAAGGTGTTTACCGCCTTGATCAGCCCGATGGTGCCAATGCTTACCAAGTCCTCAGCGGGCACACCGCTGTTTTCGTACTTTTTGGCCAGATACACCACCAGCCGCAGGTTGTGGGTGATCAGTTCCTCGCGGGCGGCAGCGTCCCCGGCAGCCATGCGGTCAAGCAGGGCTTTTTCCTGCTCGGGGGTAAGGGGCGGGGGCAGGCTTGGCCCGCCCGCCAGATAATGCACCGCGCCGCAGTAGCGCAAACGCCCCCACAGCCGCTGCCAGACCTTGCGGAAAAACTGCAACATGGATATCCCTCCTGTGCACTATTTATTATATGTATTATAAGGAAACTGCATCAGGGAGGGCTGAACCCTCTCAGTCACGGCTTACGCCGTGCCGGCTCCCCCAAAGGGGAGCTTTTTTGCCATGACGGAAAAAGTATCGGATGAATGATAAAAGATTACGGCAATGCTATAAGCTCTCCCTCCGGGAGCGCCTGAGAGGGCGGAAAACTCCTACACCCCCACCTCCTCCGCCACGTCGTCCCCCAACAGCAGCGTCCATGCGCCGGTGGGGTCGTCCGGGGCGCAAAAGGCCGCCAGCAGGCCGGGCACGCGGCGCTGCCCACGGCACAGCGCGGCAGGCACGGCGGGCAGCAGGCAATGGCCGGTAACGGCGGCGCAGGGTACAAACTGCACCCTCAGCCCCGGAGGCGGGGCAGCGCCGGAGGCAAACCAGCTGTCTAAGTAGGCGCGCAGCGGTGCGGGCAGCCGGCTGCTCACCGGCGGGTACTGCACCAGCACCACCCGCCGCCCGGCAAGGGGGTCTTGCAGGGTAAAGCCGGTGTCGTGGTAGGCCTGTACCGGCACTGTTGCCCCCGCAATTTGCAGCACAGCGGCAAAGCAGCCCCGCTGCGGGCGGCCAAACACCGCCAGCAGCCCGCGCAGCAGCCCGTACACCCCGGCACAGCAGAGCAAAAGCTGCCCCGGGCGCACCGGCAAAAGCACGCTCAGGTTGTTGGCCTGTACTCCGGGCAGCACCACCGCACCGCACAGCAGGCCGTTCAGCGCCGCATACCATCCGCACAGCCGGGCAAAGCTGCGCACCCCGGCCACGCCGTAGCACACCGCCACCACCCCGCAGCAGCTGGCGATTTTATATAGTACCGCCAGCGGGGCGGGCCACGGAGGGGCCAGCAGGACAAGGGTGCTGACCGCAGCCGCCGCGCTGCCCGCGCACAGCCGCAGCCCGGTGCAGCTGCGCCCGCATAAAAGCCCCGCGCCCAGCAGCAGCGCGGCGGCTGCGGCAAAGTTTACCAGCAGCAATTCGTCCACAAAAACAACTGTTTTCATTGCAAAGCACCGCCTTATGGTTCTGGTAGTCTATTTTTCACAAATTTGCGAAAAAACTTGTCACACCAGAAAAACCCGCATGAACAGTGCAGTTTTGCTACAAAAGCCGGGACGATGTTTCACAGTTTTTACACTTTTTTCAAAAAAGTACTTGAACATTTCTGGAAAGTGTGGTATATTATTGCCATCCTAATAAGGATTGAGCCGGAAACACCGGTTCGAAAATATTTTTTCTATTTTTGAAGGGAGTAATTCATTATGATGATGCCTGCAAATTTCTCTGCTGTGTCTGAGAACGAGATGACCTACGTTATGGGTGGTAGCATTGCTGACTACCTGGCACCCGCTATGGGCGCTGCTCAGTGGCAGAACTTCCACAAGAACCTGGTGACCATCGTTGGTAACAAGTACGTTCAGGGCTTCCTGGACAACACCGTCGGCGCTGTGTTCAGCGGCACCTGGACCCCCGGCGACGGCCTGACCGGCTTCGGCGGCCAGTTCAGCACCATTTGGAAGAAGAACTACACCGATAATGTGACCGATGAGTCCACTGGCGCTCAGAAGTTCGGCTACGGCGCTCTGGGCGTTGTGAACAGCATCCTGAACGTTGCTGGCAACCTGGCTGCTATCTACAACCTGGGCTTCGGCACCGCTAAGAACATCGTTGGCGAGGGCGTCTACAAAGCTTAAGTAATCAGCTTGACTGATAGGCTCATGCTTGCGTGACTGTACCCCTAGGGGTGCAGGGAACATACTAGCATAATAACACCCCCGTAGGCTTATGCCTGCGGGGGTGTTTTTTTATCCCTTCCGTCTCGCTGCGCTCGCCAGCTCCTCCAATAGGGACGCCTTTTGCACTGCCGGAAAGTTTGCTATCACCGCCCAAAGCCGTCCCCTTGGACAGACTCTCCCCGGCCGGGGAGAGATGTCGCGTTGGCGACAGAGTGGGGAGCGGGTGGCTGCGAACGAAGTGAGCAGACGGAAGGGGTGCACTCCGGGAAGTCGCTAACTGGAAAAACGAGACTGAGAGGGTTTTCCCACGTTCACACTTCTTTTACCAGTCTGTTACTTTCCGTTTTATGCGGTTTGTGGTATACTATGGTCAACATGGGTCACCATGGCAACATTGAAACAGACAGGATGTGAAATCCTCTTATGAAAGATGGTTTTTTAAAGGCAGCTGCTTTTTCGCCCGCCTTGCGGGTGGCAGACTGCACCTATAATGCGCAGCAGATTCTGACACAGCTGCAAACTGCCGCGCAGCGGGGGGTAAAGCTGGCGGTTTTCCCGGAGTTTTGCCTTACCGGCTACACCTGCGGCGATTTGTTTTTGCAGCGCACCTTGCAGCAGGGCGCACTGGATGCACTGGAGTGGCTGCTTGCGCAGACCCGCGCACTGGACACCGTAGTGCTGGTTGGCTTGCCGCTGCTGGTGCACGGCAAGCTGTACAACTGCGCTGCCGTGCTGTGCCGGGGGCAGCTGCTGGGTATTGTGCCCAAGACCTACCTGCCCAACTACGGCGAGTTTTACGAGAAACGGCAGTTCACCCCCGGCAGCACCGAGGTGCAGACGGTGACCGTCTGCGGGCAGCAGGTGCCCTTTGGCACGTCGCTGCTGTTCCGCTGCCGCCAGATGCCCAGTTTTGTACTGGGCGTAGAGCTGTGCGAGGATCTGTGGAGCGCGTTGCCGCCCTCTACATTCCACGCACTGGCGGGCGCTACCGTCATTGCAAACCTTTCTGCCAGCGATGAGACCGTGGGCAAGGCCGAGTACCGCCGCGCACTGGTGGCAAACCAGTCTGCCCGGCTGCTGTGCGGCTACCTGTACGCCTCGGCGGGGCACGGCGAAAGCACCACCGACATGGTGTTTGCCGGGCATGACCTCATCGCCGAGGACGGCAGCATTCTGGCGGAGACTGCGCCCTTTGCGGGCGACCACGCCGAGACCGAGCTGGACTGCCAGCGCATGGAGGCCGAGCGTGCCCGCAACACCAGCTTTGAGCACACTGCCGAGGGCTACGTCACGGTGGAATTTGACCTTGCACCGGAAGAAACGGTGCTCACCCGCCGCATTGACCCCGCACCCTTTGTGCCCGGTGACCCGCAGCGCCGCGCCGCCCGCTGCGAGCTGATTTTGAAGATGCAGGCCGACGGCCTTGCCAAGCGGTTGGAGCACGCCCACGCAAAAACAGCGGTCATTGGCATTTCCGGCGGGCTGGACAGCTGCCTTGCCTTGCTGGTGGCAGTGCGCGCCATGAAGCAGCTGCACCGCCCCGCCGCCGATGTGCTGGCGGTGACCATGCCCTGCTTTGGCACCACCAAGCGCACCCGCAGCAACGCCGAAATTTTGTGCGGGGAGCTGGGCGTAAGCTTTCAGGAAATTCGCATCGCCGACACCGTGCGCAGCCACTTTGCGGATATCGGGCAGGACGAGACTGCGCTGGACGTCACCTTTGAGAACGGGCAGGCACGGGTGCGCACGCTGGAGCTGATGGATCTTGCCAACCGCACCGGCGGCCTTGTGGTGGGCACGGGCGACCTTTCGGAGCTGGCGCTGGGCTGGGCAACCTACAACGGCGACCACATGAGCATGTACGGCGTAAACGCTGGTGTGCCCAAAACGCTGGTGCGCTATCTGGTGCAGTACGAAGCTGAGACTGCTGCCACTGCTGCTTTGCACGATGTGCTGCTGGATATTCTGGCCACCCCGGTGTCGCCGGAGCTGCTGCCCGCCAAGGACGGCGAGATCGCACAGATCACTGAGGACTTGGTGGGCCCCTACGAGCTGCACGATTTTTACCTGTATTATGTGTTGCGCTGCGGCTTTGGCCCGGCAAAGATCTACCGGCTGGCAAAGGTGGCCTTTGCAGGCAGGGCAGAGTACACGGACGCTGTGCTGTACAAGTGGCTGCGCAACTTTTACTGGCGCTTTTTTGCCCAGCAGTTCAAGCGCAGCTGCCTGCCGGACGGCCCCAAGGTGGGCAGCGTGACCCTTTCGCCCCGGGGCGACTGGCGGATGCCCAGCGACGCCTGTGCCACCCTTTGGCTGGCAGAGCTGGAGCAGCTCAAGCCCGGGGAGCAGTAAGCCATGAAGAACAAAAAGCTTTGCACCAATATCCTGTTTGCAGTGGTAGTGCTGGCCATCGCAGCGGTGCTGCTGGCCGTGCGCAGCCACAACGCCACCGGCGGAAAACTGACTGCCCAGCTGATTTACGGCGACGCGAACGCCGTGCTGGACATTCCGCTGGAAAAGGACGAAACTTACAGTGTGGACACCGGTTATTATACGGTGCATATAGAGGTAAAGGACGGCAGGGCGCGGTTTATTGAATCGCCCTGCCCGGATCACATCTGCGAGGGCTTTGGCTGGCTGTCGGCGGAGGATCAGACCGCCACCTGTCTGCCTGCCCGCGCCGTGCTGACCATCGTTCCGGTGGGCTGAAAAAAGGAGTATTCTCATGTTGGACGAAAACGAGCATTCCCGCAAGGAGGACGGTCGTTCCCTGCATCGTCTTTTGCACAAGGCTGAGCAGCAGGACGCTACTGTGGTGGTGGACAGCGCCGCGTTTTTCTCGGAGCTGCCGCCGGAGCAGGCTGCGCCGCCCCGCCGCCCGCAGCAAAACACCCCCCGCAGCACTGTGCCCGGGGCAAATGGGGCGTACCAGCCCCCGAAACGAGGGAAGATCTTGCTGATCGTACAGGCAATTTTAAGCGTTCTGGCGCTGGTGCAGCTGTGGCGCACCCAGATGCTGCCGGTGCTGTATCTGGTGGTGCTGGCGGCGCTGCTGGTGCTGCTGTGGCTGCTGGTCAAGCGCTGTCAGGAGTACAAAACTGCAGGCACAGTGTCCCGGGCGTTCTCGGTGGTGCTGTGCGCCGCCATGGCGGTGGGCTGCGTGTGGGCGCAGCAGGGCCTCGACGCGCTGGGCAATATGACCAACGGCTTTTTGAGCAACGCCGAGGCCAATAAGATCACCAAAGAGCCTTTTGTGCTGTACCTGAGCGGTGTGGATACCCGCGGTGATCTGACGGAAAAAGCGCGCAGCGATGTGAATATCATTGCCGCAGTGAACCCCGTTACCAAGCAGGTGGTGCTGATCAACACCCCGCGCGATTATTATGTGGACCTTGCCGGAACAAACAGCAAGGATAAGCTGACCCACGCCGGGCTTTACGGTGTGCAGACCAGCATGGACACCCTCGGCAACCTGTACGGTGTGAACGTGGAGCACTATATCCGCATCAATTTTGCAGGGTTTATCGACATTGTTGATGCGCTGGGCGGTGTGGACGTGTATTCCGATCAGGCGTTCACCTCGGTGGGCAGCCCCGGTTACTACGATCCCACCACCTTTGTGGAGGGCTGGAACCATCTGGATGGCAAGGCTGCGCTGGCTTTTGCCCGCGAGCGCCACGCTTTCAAGACCGGCGATGTGCAGCGCGGCATCAACCAGATGAAGGTGATCGACGCCATGCTGAACAAGATCAAGTCCCCGGCGCTGCTGATGGGCTTTACCAAAATTCTGGACGCTGTTGCCGACAGCTTTGTCACCAGCCTTTCTACCAACCAGATCAGCGCGCTGGTGCGCATGCAGCTGAGCGATTTTGCAGAGTGGAATATTGAACGCTACACCGTTACTGGCACCTCCGGCAGCAGCACCAAGTGCTACTCTGCCAAGGGGCAGAAGCTCTATGTCATGAAACCGGACGAAGCCTCTGTGGCAAAGGCCAAAGAGATGATCGCGGCGGTGATGGGCGGCGAAGGCACGGTAAGTTCCACCACCCAGACCCCGGAAAAGACGGATGTGTACACCCCCACCACCGACCCCGATGCCGCTGTCTCGGTGCCCGAGACGCCCGCCGACAGCGTGATCGTGGAAGTACCGGCGGAAAGCGTGCCGGAGCAGGCTGCAGAGCAGCCCGCTGAGCAGCCGGCAGAGCAGCCCGCGGAAACGCCCGCCGAGCAGCCCGCTGCCACCGAGACGCCCCAGCCGGAAACGACTGCTCCCGCCGAGGGCGGCAGCACCGAGACGCCCGCCGTCAGCCTGCCCACGCAGGAGCAGGTGGAGCAGGCCGCAGGCTCGCTGTACAGCGCCGCCTCCACCGTGCTGGACGCCATCTTGGGCGCAAGCGGGAACTGAGCAACCCCTTTCCGTGAAAAGGCAACCCGGGAAAATCCGTAGATTTTCCCGGGTTGCAATTAAAAATGATTATTCCGCTGAAAATGCCCAAAGCGCACGCGGCGGGCATTTTCAATAGTCTTGCATGCAACAAAGAGGTCACTGCGCAAATCCTGTGCGGTGGCCTCTTTTTACGTTGCTGCAACAAAAAAGCTGCCTGCAGCAGGCAGCGCAAAAACACAAAAGGGAAAACGAGATAGACCGTAAGCCGGGTTCTGTATTAAACGAC
>UMIB01017290.1_pt1 | contig 26718 bp, 29 predicted proteins | sample 1965641 | NCBI WGS metagenome assembly UMIB01 (sample SAMEA4836110, study PRJEB28245) | human gut metagenome | biome: gut microbiome; material: fecal sample | place: Denmark | collected 2008
TAGAAAAGCCCGGCTTTTGCCGGGACTTTGTCTACAGTCTGAAGCGGAACTTAGTTCCGCTTTTTTTATTTCGAACAAGTACAAAAAAATACATTTTTTTATTTTAATGAAATTCATTTCAAAAATCTCTCATATTGTTTATGTGATTCAAAAAAGAACTGCTGTTACTTAGACAGAAAAATCACAATTAGGATAAAGGAGAAGATAATATGAGAGATCCGCCACGGAATGAACGATTTTACGAACCTTGACAATTTTATATTATAAGAAAGGACTGATGTAATTGAGTAAGAATTTAAAAACAACAATTTCTTATCTTATGGCGTTTGTAATGATATTGACATCCATCATGCCAACATCTATTCCAGTATTTGCGGCTGGAGGGGCAACCTTAAAGGAAGCAATCGCAAATTCCGGATCGGATGTCGTTGAAACAATGAATGCAAAAGAAGTAAACAAGCTTTCAATGAACATTACTGATGATACAGTAGTAACATACTCCAGTAAGTTATCCACGTCCGGATCGGCAGTTAACTGGGTTGAGGATGACCTTAAACCTGCTGAAAAAGAGCGTCTTGGTAAACCAATTGCAGGAACTTTAGACGCGTCGGCCATCAATGGGTCGGATAACGCATATTGGATTAAGTATTCAAACCTGGAAATGGGTGAAAAGACTTATGACCTTACCGTTTCAGTAGAAAGCGCACATGGAAAAATCAGTGGTGCAGACGGCCCATATATTTCATTCTTTAAGAAGTCTCCGTCCAGTATCAGATATTCGGGATATAAAAATATCACTGTAGTATACACGATCACAGACAGTGGCCAAAATTCCTTGTCTTCAAACTGGGTTGGAAACATGACTTTTTGGGATATCGATTCTTATCAGGCTTTAGAAATTAGAAATCCTGGTAAAATTATATGGGCAGGTCTTGGGAAGGACTCGCAGTTGAAGTTCAACATGCCAGAAAGCCGGATTCCTGATGACAGTGTAAAAAACAATATTGTTTATTGTCCAGTCGGAAACGATGCGCCAGATGGAGCTTCAGGTCCAGTCGCACAGCAATATGCTTTATACACCAGAGTAAAACTTACACCTTCCAGCAATGCAATCAAGATCCGTTATTTTGCAGGCGGAGCTACCGGTGAACAAACAAATGGAATCTTTTTATCTTTTGATGGGAAATTGCCAGAAGATCGGCCAAATCTTGTTATCGAACCGAATATTACGAAAAAAGTAAATGGTCAAGACGACATCACTCTTGCAACACCAGCGGATGCATTTGAGTACACCTTGTCAAGTACAAATGGTAATGGAATTGGAAGTGCAATTGAAGTGTTTGGTTGGAAAGATACATTAGAATCAGCGCTCGAGTTTGCAGGAACTCCATCCGTTACCAGAACGCTTGGTGGAGAAACATCAGATGTTACTGGCTGGTTTGATATTTCCTCTTCCGGGCAAAATATCTCAGCGTATGTAAGATCAGAGCATCTCACTGATGAAGATATGAATGGAACGTTCACCCTTCATTTTAATGCAAAAGTAAAAGATGGATCTGATTTATCCAAGTATTATGACACTGGCAGAAATTACGCTGTTATTCCAAATAGTGGATCTGTTGAAATGACCCAGGTTGGCAGAGAAAAACGTACTGTATCGTCCAACGTCGTTAACGTCCGTATCCCTCTTGCCGAACTTACTGTAGACAAGATTGCAGACAAGTACGAGTACAAAGTAGGAGATACCGTTAATTACACGATCACTGTAAAAGATGTGACAGCAAATGCGACAGCTTATAAAGTAGCACTGAACGATACCATTCCATCTGGACTGCAGATTAAAAACGTATCTGTTTCCGGCATTACGGCAACCCATAACGTGTCCGGACAGGATATTGCCGTGAGTGCTGCAAGCCTTGCACCTGGACAGGCGATGACAGTGAATGTTTCCTGTACAGCCCTGGAGGATGGTAATGCAAAAGAGCTTTACAATGCAGCTCAGGCAACCTGCTGGAACATTAAGAATGCATCCGGACATGCAGACGATGATGCAGAGACCTATGTAAACAGCACCTCTCTTTCCGTTGATAAGACAATGGACAAGTATGAGTACGAGATCGGTGAAAAAGCAACCTTTACGATCAAAGTTCGCAATACCGGAAAGGGTATCGCAAACGACGTAGTCGTAACCGATGATGTTCCGGAAGGAATGACGCTCGATTATGATTCCGTAACAATCTCCGGACTTTCTAAGACGATCGAGTATTCGGTAGCTGGTACGGCTGACCCAACCAATCAGCTGAACGGCAAGGCACAGAAGTCACAGAATCTGGATTACACAGAGGAAAAAGAGACCAGAAACATCACCACCAAAAAAGAAAAGAGTGGCGAGAATGGCTGGCAGTACACCATCAACCACATCCCAGCTGGGGAAGAAGCAACCATCACCTTTACCGCAACAGCTAATGAAAAAGGCAATGGTAAGGAAAGCCAGAACGTGGTAACAGCAGCATGTAACAATGCAGAGACGGTAAAAGATGATGCAGAATTTTACATCAACAGCGCAGATCTTTCTATCACGAAAAAATACGTGAACCCGTATAAGGAGGAAAAGAAAGACAACCGTGTTGATAACGAATTCCGTGTTTACGAAGAAGCAACTGGAAATGAACTTGTGAAATATGTAGTTGAAGTGACATCAAGCGGTGTAGAAGGCACTGTTGCAAAAGATGTTCTCATTAATGACCTGACACTTCCGGACGGCATGATCTTAAATTATGATGATATTAAGATCGTAGAAACCGCAAAAGACGGAAGCAAGATCGAGTTCACCACAGATGGCGGCGACGGTAAAACATTCAAATACCATGTTGCCGGCACACCGGATGTGACAAACCAGTTAAATGAAGATAAATACAATGAAACAGAAGACCGTACTCCAGTGATCACACTTTCTAAAGTGGGTAATGGCTGGAAACTGACCGATTCTTATATGGAAGATGGCAGCAAGCTGACCATTACATATACTGCGAAAGCAACAGAAGATGTCAACGGTATGGAAGTGGTAAACACAGCAAAAGCAACTGCTGCAAACATCGTCAAAGAAAACGGTGCTGCAAAAGTGGTAAAAGCAGACGCGCTTGTTTACATCAACTCTCCTCGTCTTGTGATCACAAAGAAAGCAGACAGTGACAAATATGCAGTCGGCGACACCGTGACTTATACGATCGATGTTTCCAACCGCCAGACCGGTACCATCGCAAGAAACTTAGTTTTCACCGATGATATCCTGACAGAAGGCGTGAAACTGCAAAAGACAACCATTGCTCTCCTTGATTCCGACGGCAGAGTGATCAAAGAAACAGAAGAAAATTATGATTCCGATATCCAGAACAACCAGTTCAAGCTGACAACGAAGAAACATCTGGTAAAACCGGAAAACTACAGCCAGTGGGATATCGCAAACGGCAAGACACCGGAAGTACAGGGTTCCTGGAATCCGCAGTACATCGGTGTGACAAAAGAGACTTCCATGCGGATCGAATATCAGATGATCATCACCGATAAAGATCTTGCTGGAAAACAGATCGATAACGTAGCAACCGCAGTTTCTGATGAAGCTCTGGAAGTAACGACTGATGAATCCATCACTCCAAACCCTCCAAATCTGAAACCGGATAAGACAGCGGATAAGAAAGTTTACTACTACGGTGAGGAAGTTTCTTACCATATCAGTGTGAACCAGACAAGAGAGAGTGTGACAGCAAAAGATGTCCAGATCAAAGACCAGTTTGCTGTATCTGATTACATGAAGATCAAGGAAGATTCTTTTGTGGTAAAACTGAACGACCAGGATATCACAAAAGACGTCACTCTGGAATTAAACGAGGCAAAAGACGGCTTCTTAATTAAGACCGGAGTAGACATGGAAGATTCCGATGTGATCACCGTTGATTATGTGGCAATCCCTCGCACCGATGCGATCGGACAGGATGTGACAAACACCGTTCTTACATGGGGCAGCAATGCACCACAAAAACAGGCAACAGAAGTCATCAAAGTAAAAGATCCTGCACCGGAATTAAAGATTGAAAAAACATCCGACAAAGATGTCTACAGCTTAGGCGAAACCGGACATTACACTGTAACAGTGACCCAGACAGCAGACAATGCAACAGCAAGAAACGTTGTCATCAAAGATGCGATGGAGATCCCTGGAACATTAACGAAAATGATTCCATTGTAACCGATGAGATTTCAGTGGGAGATAATGACACGCTGGCAGCGATTGTTGCAAAAAAGGTAGGGGCAGACTTATTGATTGTATTAAGTGATATTGATGGGCTGTACACCGCGAATCCAAGAGTGGATCCTAATGCGGAAATTATCGATGTGGTCTTTTCTATCACACCGGAAATTTATGATTTGGCTGGAACAAAAGGAACAAAGCTTGGCACAGGTGGTATGGTCACAAAAATAAAAGCGGCGGAAATTGCCATGGAAGCAGGTATTGATATGATTATTGCCAACGGAACACAGCCACAGAATCTATATCGTATTCTGGACGGAGAGAAGGTTGGTACAAAATTTCGCGGGAAAAGATAGGCAAAAAAACAGGGGAGGTAAGAAATCATGACTACGATGGAAATACTGGAACAGGCCAGACAGGCAAAGACGACTGTCAATGCGGCGGATGAATCAACAAAAAATCGTGCTTTACATTTGATGGCAGACCATCTGGAAGCGGATGCAGACCGGATTCTGGCGGCCAATCAGGAAGATATGGAGCAGGCAAAAGGCAAAATATCAGATGTAATGTTGGATCGTCTTCTTTTAACCAGAGAGCGCATTGCTGGAATGGCACAGGGAATTCGGGAACTGATTGAACTGCCGGATCCGGCAGGCCGTGTTATAAAATCTATCACTAGACCAAATGGTATGATCATTGAAAAGACAGCAATACCATTGGGGGTTATCGCTATCATCTATGAGAGTCGTCCAAATGTGACCAGTGATGCGGCAGCGCTTTGTATCAAAAGTGGAAATGCCTGTGTGCTTCGAAGTGGAAAAGAAGCATGGAAGAGTGCCCGGGCAGTAGTGGATGCATTGCAAAAAGGACTGGAGGAGGCAGGACTTCCAAAGACAGGAGTCAGTCTCATCGAAGATACCACACGGGCCAGTTCCACAGAATTAATGAAAGCCGTCGGCTATGTAGATTTACTCATACCAAGAGGCGGAGCCGGATTGATTCAGGCATGTGTTGATCAGGCAAAAGTACCATGTATACAGACGGGAACGGGTATTTGCCATGTTTATGTGGATAAAGAGGCAGATTTTACCAAAGCATTAAATATTATTGAAAATGCAAAAACCAGCCGTCCGAGTGTATGCAATGCAGAGGAAGTGTGTCTGGTGCAAAAAGACATTGCAGAAGAATTTCTGCCAATGCTGAAGAAACGTCTGGTTGATGATCGGATTGAAAATGGCCTTGTTCCGGTAGAACTTCGCCTGTGTGAAAAAGCGGCAGCAATAATTACTGGTACTCCGGCAGGTGAACAGGATTTTGATACAGAGTTTTTGGACTATATTCTGGCTGTGAAAGTGGTGGAAAATGTGGAAGATGCAGTGGAGCATATCGCTATTCATTCCAGTGGTCACAGTGAGGCCATTGTCACAGAAAATCAACAAGCAGCTGATTACTTTACAAGACGGGTAGATAGTGCTGCTGTTTACGTCAATGTCACAACCCGTTTTACCGATGGCGGAGAATTTGGTCTGGGATGTGAGATGGGTATTTCCACACAAAAACTCCATGCCAGGGGTCCAATGGGATTAGAAGAATTATGCAGCTATAAATATATTATCCGTGGAAACGGACAGATTCGATAGAAATATATAATGATATTATAACAAAAGATCCGATACATGATTGTGAAATAGCACAAAATGTATCGGATCTTTTTATTCTGCTATTTTTACAGAGATACCCAAGTCCTCATATTTTTTTATTTGTTGAGGTGATATTCCATTATCAGTAATTAAAATATCACCTGCTCGTAATTGTCCTACTTTGACAAAACTTTTTTGTCCTAATTTACTGGAATCAGCTAAAAGTACAAGTTGTTTTGATTGTTGTGGTAAATGTTTGTAGATGCTATGTTCTGCAAAACTTCTATGATAAAAGAAACCATTACAATCTATGGATGTAGAAGAGATGTATGCCGTATCAAATTGAAGATCTTGAATCATAGATTCGGCATAACTACCAGTTGTAGTTAAAGTATGGTTTGTTAATTCACCACCAATTACAAAGACAGATACATTATTTCGGCTAGATAATTCAGCAGCACTGTTGATTGCATCGGTAATTATCCAAAGTCTTTTGGAATTGTCAATAGTTTTTGAAAAATAATATAAAGTAGAACCAGAACCAACAAAAATATGTTCCCCTTGTCTAATAAAACTGTGGGCAAGCCTCGCAATTTTTATTTTTTGCTCAGCATTTGTTTTTATTCGTGAATCAAAAGGCTTTTCGTGCATAATATCAGATTGATTTAGTATGGCTTTTCCACGACTACGTGTTAATTTTCCGGTAGATTCAAGAATATCTAAATCTCGTCGAATAGTAATTGGATTTACATTAAAAAGAGAAGCCAGTTCTGAGACTTGAAGTTCTCCTTTTGCATTTAATAATTGAAGAATTTGTTCTTGTCGATTGTGATTTGTCATTTGAAGCTCCATTTCATTGAAAAAAGATAAATACATTTTAACATATAAAAAAAAGGATAACAATAAAATATTCTTTTAATAATCGTTGACATGATGTTCATAATGTGCTATTATTCGAACAAATAGAACATAGCGCTATTGTTCTTTGGGAGAAAAGGGTTAATGTAAGAAGTCATATATTATATGTTGATGAGGAGGGTAATTGAAATGAAACAATACTTATTAGGAGTAGATAGTGGGACAACAGGAGTGAAAGCTAAACTATATGATTTAGAAGGAAATGTACAGGCAGAAAGTTATATAGCATATGATTGTGTATATTTGAAACCTGGATGGGTAGAGCAAAGTGTAGAAATATTAACGGAAAGTTTATATGATTGTATTTGTATGACGGTAAAAAAGGCCGCTGCGAAAGGAATTTCCAAAGAAGAAATTATATCAATTGGTTTTTCTACACAACGAAATACTCATATGTATATGGATAAGAATGGTAATATTTTAAGAAATGGTATGGCAATATCTTGGCAAGATGGACGTTCTACAAAACAGGAACGTTGGATGAAAACATTTGAAGAAAAATATTTTTCTATTAGTGGTCTTCCTGTTTCAACCGCGTTTGCTAGTTGTAAGATTAAATGGGTGATGGAAAATGAACCAGAAGTATTTGAAAAAACAGACAAAATTCTTTCTACACAAGAATACTTTTTGCATGAATTTGGAGCACAAGATGGATGGTTTCAAGATTGGTCTAATGCGTCGCAATTTGGATTTATGGATATCAATACAATGGAAATCAGTTCAGAATTATGTTCCATATGGGGAATTGATCGTTCAAAATTTCCAGAAATGATTGGATCCGGTTGGAAAATGGGAACACTAAATCGTAAAACAGCTGAACGGACAGGGTTAAAAGAAGGAATGGCAGTGTGTAGTGGTGGTGGAGATCAGCAATGTGCAGGAATTGGAGCAGGTGTTTTGAAGGAAGGACAAACAGAAATTACGCTTGGAACGGCAGGAATTAGTTTAACAGCGTTGGATTCGGTGAAATATGATGTAAATCGGAAATTAAGTACTTCTGCCCATGCGATGCCAGAGAAAAAATGGGAATCAGAAGGATTGCAAAATGCAGCAGCTAGTTCTTATAAATGGTTGAGGGATAACATGGTTCCATATGCACAATCTATTGCTAATTTTGCAGATAAAGATGTTTATGAAGTGTTAAACTCTTATGCTGCAAAAGCACCAATTGGAAGTCATGGGGTAATTTTCTCTCCTTATTTGGCAGGATCTGCTTGTCCAAATTTTAATTCACAAGCTAGAGGATCTTTTGTGGGATTATCTTTTAAGACAGATTTTGGATGTATAGTGCGGGCAGTTTTGGAAGGTGTTGCTCTCGAAACAAAGGCCGTTTTGCAAGCTTTTGAAAATTTCGTTGAAATTGATGAGATTAGTTTAAGTGGTGGTGCTACCAAATCAGATTTGTGGTGTCAAATTCAATCAGATATTTATGACAGAAAGGTGAATGTTTTGTTAGATGGAGATTGCAGTGTGTTGGGAGCAGCTATTTTGGGAGGCTATGGAGCTGGCGTATTTTCCAGTATGCAAGAAGCAGTGGATCGAATGGTAAAGAAAGTTAGAAGTTATGAGCCAATACCGGAAAATGCAAAACAATATAAAGAAATTTTTGATATTTATGAAAATATTTATAAAGCAATAAACGAAAAAAATTTATATAGTAAGATTGCAGAATTTCAAGAAAAGCAGTGAATTAGCACATACAAAATAAAGAAGGAGGAGACATATAATGAATAATCGCATCCAAAGGCTTAGAGATAAAATGGCAGAAACAATTCCTTCCATTTGCACGGATAGAGCGAAGATTGTTACAGAATGTTATAAAAAATACGAAGCTGCTCCGCCGCTTATAAAAAGAGCATATGCTTTGAAAGAAACTTTACAGAAAATGAAAATATATATTGACGAAGAGGAATTAATTGTTGGAAATCAAGCATCTGTTCCTCGGGCTGCACCTATTTTTCCAGAATATGCATTTGAATATATTTTGGATGAATTGGATACATTTGAAGCCAGAGAATCCGATCAATTTTATATTAGTAAAGATAATAAAGAAATTCTGCGAAAAATACTTCCATGGTGGAAGGGAAAAACTTTAAAAGAAAGAGCTGAGGCGACACAAAATGAAGATGTATTAAAAGATAGACAGATAGGTGTTCTTGGATGGTCTGGGAATGTATCATCAGGTGAAGGTCATATTGTTCCAGATTATGAAATGTTACTTCAATATGGATTTTCAGGCTTGCTAAATCAAGTAAAAAAGATACTTGAACAATTAGATCAATCTAATATTGAAGATTTAAAAAAAGTGAGATTTTACAAAGCTTGTATTATTGTTTTGGAAGGCTGTATAGCATATATAGAGAGATATAAACAATTAGCATTTATTCAAATGGAAAACTGCAATGATATAGAACGAAAAAACGAGTTGCAGATGATTGAGAATAATTGTCATAGATTATTGAAAAGTGCTCCCAATACCTTTTATGAGGCGCTACAATGTACTTGGTTTTTACATGTAATTTTGCATGTCGAAACTAATGGGCATTCCATTTCATTTGGAAGGCTTGATCAGTATTTATATCCGTTTTTAGAAAAAGATTTAAAAGAAAAGATAATTTCAGAAGAAAAAGCTAGAGAATTGATGGCGTGCTTCTTTATTAAAATTTATGGAAATAATAAATTGCGTTCATGGAGCACAAGTAGAACACAAATTGGTTCACCAACTTATCAAAATATATGTTTAGGTGGACAAACAAAACAGGGAAAGGATGCATCTAATTTATTAACGTACATTTGTCTGGATACCATTGGGATAGTGAAACTTCCTGAACCTAATGTATATTTTAGAATTCATAAAAATACACCAGAAAAATTGTTAAAAAAAGTAGTGACAGTACTTAAATTGGGATTAGGAAGTCCAGCGTTGGTCAATGATCAAGTAGTTATTCCAACAATGCGTCGTTTAGGTTGTACAAAAGAAGATTCGTATAATTATACATCTTTAGGGTGCACAGAAGTTCAAATTCCCGGAAAGTGGTCGTATCGCCCGAACGGAAAGAGTAAAATAAATGTGGGGAAAATATTAAGTTTGGCTCTTAATGGTGGCGTAGATGAAAAAAGTGGTATACAGATTATGTGTTTGAAACCACTAAAGGAATGTTTACATTTTGAAGAAGTATTGGAAAATTATAAAAGATTACTATTATATTATTTGAAATTGGAGGTTATAGCAGATAATATTAATGAAATAGCCATGGAGGAAATTGTGCCGGATGCGTTAATGAGTCTGTTTGTGCATGATTGCCTAAAAAGAGGAAAAACGATAAAAGAAGGAGGTGTTATTTACGATATAATCAGTGGAACATTGGTAGGGATACCAACAGTTGGAAATGCGCTTTATGCAGTAAAAAAATTGGTTTATGTGGATAAACGGATTTCAGCAGAAAAATTACAAAATGCTTTGAAAAATAATTTTGAAGGAAAAGAAGGAATTTACATACAGCAAATGTTGTTGAATTGTGTACCTAAATATGGAAATGATAATGATGAAGTAGATCAATTTGTAGTAGATATTACTAACTGGTTTGCAATGGAGATAGAGAAATACAAAACGCCTCGTTATAATAGAGGACCAATAGGTTGCCATTATACAAGTTCTACTATAACTGTAACAGCCCATATTCCGTCAGGGGCTATTGTAGGGGCTACACCAGACGGAAGAAAAGCTGGAATGCCATTAGCGGATGGGGCTTCGCCTGCTAATGGAACGGCAGTGAAAGGGCCAACAGCAGTATTGAAATCTTTAAGTAAGTTTCCAACAGAATTGTTTGCAGGTGGACAAATGCTAAACATGCGAATAGATCCTGCAAGTATTGCGGATAACGAAGGTGAGAAAAAATTTGTCGCATTATTACGTACGTTTAGCAATTTGAAATGTTGGCATGTGCAATTTAATTTAGTAAATGGAGAAACATTGAGGGATGCACAAAAACATCCAGAAATGTATAAAGATTTAATTGTCCGTGTTGCTGGATACTGTGCACTATTTACAACATTAAATAAAGAACTGCAAAATGATATTATCAGAAGAACGGAGTTTATATTATGAGTATAATAGCGAATATTTTTGAAATTCAACGGTATTGCATTCATGATGGTCCGGGAATTAGAACAACTGTTTTCTTTAAAGGATGTCCTTTGTCATGTGTATGGTGCTGTAATCCGGAATCCCAGAATTTGTATACAGAAATAGGTTTTTTTAAAGAAAAATGTATTGGGTGTAAGAAGTGTAAAGAAGTATGTCCAAAAGACAATATAATTATTTCTGACATAGTACATTTTAAAGATATAAAACAATGTCGATTATGTACAGAAAAAAATTGTGTTTCTTTTTGTCCCTCATGTGCACTAACAGTATATGGCAAAAGATGGACGGTTAATGAAGTAACAGAAGAAGTGATAAAAGACAAAATGTTTTATGAGGAGTCTGGAGGAGGAGTAACTGTTTCTGGAGGAGAAGCATTATTACAGGCAGACTTTGTTAAAGAATTATTTCTACAGTGTAAAGACTATAATATAAATACTGCTATTGAAACATGCGGATATGTTTCATGGGATGCTTTTGAAAAAGTAGTTCCTTTAACAGATTATATTATTATGGATATTAAACATGTTAATAAAAAAAATTTTTTTGATGGAACAGGAGGTGATAGTAAAATCGTTATGGATAATTTTGAAAAATTATTGGATATGGGAAAACAGATAGAAGTACGTATTCCATTAATTCCAAATTTTAATAGTGATTTTTTATCTTTTCAACAGATTTGTACATATTTAAAAAAGTGTAATGTGAAGAATATAACGATACTTCCATTTCATAAACTAGCTAAAGAAAAATATAATAGTCTAGGTAGAAAATACGCATATAAAGACACCAGTATTCTCTCAGATGAATATCTGGAAAAAATCAAAAAAATAGCATTATCCTATGGCATAAAAAGTTGTTTTTTTGGAATTTGAAAAAGATATATAGTTATAAAATATGTTTATATTTTAGAAAAAACCGATATCCGAAAGTTAGAATAAAAAATAACGATTGGAAATCGGTTTTTTTATAATAAACTATTAACAGAAAAAAGAGAAATAGCTTTATTATTATAAAATAAAAAGCATAAAAAGACAAAGGAGAAAAAGATGGAATATACAGGATACGAGATACTCTGGCTCTTTTTTATTTACAGTTTTTTGGGTTGGGTGTTGGAGACCGTTTCGGCTGCCTTTCGGCATAAAAAATTTGTAAACCGAGGGCTTGTAAATGCACCTTTGTGTGTGATTTATGGTATTTCTGCCGCTGGAATGGCGGTTTTTTATGGGGAACTGCATGGCATTTGGCTGTTTATGGCGTGTTTTATTTTGTCTACATTGATCGAATGGACAGCAGGACATCTGATAGAAAAAATGTACCATGAAAGATGGTGGGACTATTCAAACATGAAATGGAATTTGGATGGTTACATTTGTCTTCCTATTTCTATTTTTTGGGGTATTCTTTCTTTGGCGGCAATGGAATGGGGTAATGCGATATTCGTAGACCTTTTTCATCTGATTCCTTCTCTTCCGGGAAAAATTTTGCTTGGTGTATTGTCCGCGATGTTAGCATTGGATATTGTGGCAACCCTTTGTATTTTATCTGGAAGAAGTCGTCGTATCGAACAGTGGGAAGAAGTGGATTCCTGGCTTTCCGATATCAGTTCTCATCTGGGGCGTGTGATTTATGGTCTCACTGACCGAAGGATTCGAAGAGCATATCCCAATGTTATTCATAAAAAAAGAGAAGATGTAAAGAATGATGCAGACGTATTTGCAGCCGGATGCGGTTTTTATAAGCTGGTTTGGCTTTTAATCATAGGTGCTTTTCTCGGGGATATTGTTGAAACAATATTTTGTCGGTTGACAGCAGGAATCTGGATGAGTCGAAGCAGCCTAGTGTGGGGACCGTTCAGTCTGGTATGGGGAATGGCGATTGCTGCGGCATCGTTGCTCCTCTATAAATACAAAGATCGGTCAGATCGATTTCTCTTTTTAGCAGGAACTTTTCTCGGCGGAGCATATGAATATATATGCAGCGTTCTTTCTGAGCTGGTATTTGGTAAAGTGTTTTGGGATTATAGCCATATGTTATTTAATCTGGGAGGAAGGATCAATTTATTATATTGTTTTTTCTGGGGAATTGCGGCAGTGGTCTGGATGAAAGGATTGTATCCTGTTTTTTCCGGTTGGATTGAGAAAATCCCTGTACGAACAGGAAAAATACTGACCTGGATTATGGTTGCTTTTTTCGTTGTCAATATGGCTGTGTCGGGATTGGCACTGATTCGAAGTAACCAGCGTGCAGAGCAGATTCCTGCAACACATCAATGGCAGAAACTGATGGATACGCATTTTGATGATGCAAAATTAAAACAGATTTATCCAAATGCGATTGATGTGAAATAAAATCGGAGGATGAATTTAATGACTTCATTACAAATTGCTTCGCTGGTTGGTCTACTTATCTATTTTGCGGTATTGCTTTTTGCTGTATCAAAAGATAAGAAAAACACAAATGTTTTAGATTATTTTTTTGCTGGGCGATCCCTTCCGTTTTGGGCGTTGTCCATTACCTTTATTGCATCATGGTGGGGAGCCGGCTCGGCGATTTCTACAGCAGACCTTGCCTATACAGATGGTCTTGGGGCATTTTGGTATTATGGTGTACCTGTCCTGCTTTCCACCTTTTTGATGATAATTGGAGCGAAGGCCATCCGTCGAGTCGGATATCTGACACAGGGAAAAATGATGGCTGCCCGGTATTCTGAAGGAGTATCTAAGATTCTTTCTGTGATGATTCTGATATTTATGACCTTTTCAGCTGCATCACAAATGGTTGGAATCGGTAATTTTTTTGGTACTTATTTAGGTCTGAATTATGAATTAGCAGTATTGGTCGGAACAGGAATTGTCCTTATCTACTCCTTGTTTGGAGGTTTTCGAGGTGTAGTCTTGACAGATATTATCCAGTTTGTTCTGTTGCTTCTTTCTGCGATTGCTGTGTTTATCATTGCTTTTACGAAAGCAGGTGGTTTTGCAAATATTAGTGCGGCTGCTGCCCTGGCGGGGAAAGACGGCTATATGAGTTTGACATCAGGTGCTTCAAAATATATTGTGTATGTGTTAACTTTTGGCTGTGCGTGGATGATACAAGCAAATGTTTGGCAGCGGATTTCCGCTGCAAGATGTGATAAAGATGCTCGTAAAATGACAGTGCTTAGTTTCTTTGCCTATATTCCCCTTTATCTAATTGTTGTTTTTACTGGAATGGCAGGGCTTGTATTGTTTGACACTCTTCCAGAGGGCGGTATCGTAACAGCAATTGTTAAAGACTATATGCCTCCTTTGCTTGGAGCGATTGCTTTTGTCGGAATTTCGGCAGCAATTATGTCCACAATGGATTCTTTGATTAATACAGGCGCTATGACACTTGCCATTGATTTGAATACAAGAGAACAGGATGAAAATAAGAAGCTCAGATTTTCTCGTACCGCAACGTTGATAGTGACTGCTGTTGCGCTGCTTATTTCCTTGGGAATCCGTTCTATTCTTCAAATATCCTGGATGGCATCGGATGTCATAACTACAGGTGTTTTCGTTCCTTTGGTAGCGGGATTTATTTGGCGTAGAGGAAACGCCAAAGGTGCAATGGCCTCCATGATTGTTGGTCTTGCTTATTGTATCTATAACTTGCTTATAATGATAGGTATGAAACTGCCTTCTTTCTGGGAAGCGCAATCTGCAGAACAGGTGATATTGGGCGTTACTATATCAGTTGCGGTTTATATTATTGTAAGTCTTTGTACAAAGCCAGAGTATGAAAAGGCGGATAATTTTATTGCCATGGCAAATCTTTTTGGCAGGAGAAGAAATCCTTCCGATGAAAATATAAAATAGATAAACAATCAGGAAAATATCCGCAAAGAAGAGGATATTCTCTTGATTGTTCTATAAAAAGAGAAAAGGTGTTGCAAAATCATCAAATCAGATGATCAAGCAACACCTTTTTAATTTGTAACACCTTTACTCAATGGTGATATCCAATGGCTCATCCAGATGTTCCGATACATATTTGCCGTTTTTCTTTCGTTGTTTGACACATTCTGTCAGCAAATATTCGATTTGTCCATTCACAGAACGGAAATCGTCTTCTGCCCATGCAGCAATATCATTGTATAATTTTTCTGATAAACGAAGCGGAACCTGTTTTTTCTTTTTTTCGTTCATATTGCAAAATCACATCCTCTGTTAGTAGAGGGAGCCGGCATTCACAATTGGTTGTGCTTCATGGTGTCCGCAAAGAACAACTAAGAGGTTTGAGACCATAGCAGCTTTTCTTTCTTCGTCCAGATCTACAATATGGCTTTCGTTTAAATGATCCAAAGCCATTTCAACCATACCCACAGCACCATCTACAATCATTTTTCTTGCATCTACAATAGCAGAAGCCTGCTGTCTTTGCAACATAACAGCGGCAATTTCCGGCGCATAAGCCAGATAAGTGATACGTGCTTCTATGATTTCCAAGCCTGCATCCGCTACTTTTTCCTGTAGCTGCTCTTTGATACGACGTACAACGACTTCACTGGAACCTCGCAAAGAACCGTCATCTGCCTGGCCATCACCAGTAGTATCCACATTTGGGGCAACATCATAAGGATAAATTCTCACGATATCCCGGACAGCACTGTCGCATTGCAAAGAAAGATATTCTTTATAATTATCCACATGAAATACGGCTTTGGCAGTATCTGTTACTTTCCACATAACGGCAATGCCGATTTCTACAGGATTTCCAAGGCAATCATTGATTTTCTGGCGAGAATTATTCAAAGTCATGACTTTCAAAGAAATTTTTTTACTGCTCAAGTCCATATTGGAAGAGACACCATCGTTATTGAGAGAAAGAGAAAGTCCATTTTTATGATTTCTTGCATCTACATCGCCACTTTGTCCAAGTTTAGTTTTTGCTGCCGGATTGACACTGGTGCAAAACGGATTGACAAAGTAAAAGCCTTCTCCCTTTAATGTACCAACATACTTACCAAAAAGTGTGAGAACAAGCGCTTCCTGTGGCTTTAATACTTTCAGTCCGCAAAAGAGAATCCATCCCAGTGCAATCCAGAGAACGCTTACGGTAATAAGAATGCCATTACCGCCAAAAGACAATCCTGCGATGCTGATCCCACAGTAAAAAATGGTGATAACATAAAGCAAAAGCGTCAGTAGTAATACAACCATTCCGTTCTTTTTTGTGCCTATGATTTTTTCTTTCATAATAAAGCCCTTCTTTGTTACAGATGGTACCTATAAAGTACTTCTGTGAAATAAAAGATTATCTTGATGTTTAAATGATATCATTTTGATATCTTAATGTCAAGACGGATGTAAAAAGAAGTGCATAAAAAAATCCGGTGCATAAAACACCGGATTTTGTGTCGAAATATAAGTTAAAAGAAAAAATATAATTGGGTTAATGCCATTTCAGCATGGAGAGCTACTTTGGCTGCCTGCTCAGGAGAGGTAATATTGGATTCTCGTATTTTTTGATCCAGTCGATCGGCATAATCCCGATAGTTATCAAGTGTGATGCCCTGAATTTCCTCGTCAGAAAGAATCTGTGGAGGGTAGAAACGGCGGAACATAGCTTTGAGATAAGTGAGGGTAGCTTCATCGGTAATTGTCTGATATAATGCGACGATTTTATCGGAATCTATATCTTTCAGTGCCTGATATAAAGACTGAAAATGTTCATTGTTAATATGCAGGGCTGTCAGTGTCTCTGTAACCATAGCTTCATCATTTTTAAAAAGAGAGATTCAACATTCAGAAATTATCAGCATAGACAACGAAATACCGATTTACGAAATGCCGGCGGAAATCCTGATCGGAAGGTGTGGAATATGGCAATAATTAACAAAAGACACTATCCTTTTAACCTTTGTTACACAGAGGTTTAACAAGGCGGCAGAGTTTTCTCTGCCGCCATCGTCCCTTATTACATGATTTCTTTAATTTTCCCTTCCTGTTCGGAATATACATAGTAATTCCCCTTTTCCGAAATAAAAGGCAGAAGCTGTCTGGTCTGGCTGTTTCTGATGTATACCACATGGGTAGGAAGAAGTTCCAGTAAGGCATATTCCTCATCAATGTCAGCAATCCATCGGAACAACTTGTTTTGTACTTCACCAGAATAAACCAGGTCTAAGCCCGGTTCAGAGTTTTCAATCCGGAAGAACACCTTATGCGGAAGAACAGTATTTTTAAAGACTGCTTTTGTGACATAGATCGTGAATTCGTCTTCTACTAATCTGCGAAAAGAATCCAGCGTCAGAATCTCACCGGTTTTCTCCAGACGGATTTTGTCCCCGCGTTTGATCCTCTCTTTGAGTGTTGTCAGGAGATCCACAACCATATTAATGGTTCCTCTGCTGCCATATCCGATCTCATCCACCAATTCGCTTAACAGCTCGTTATCTAATACATCAATTTTCAAAACTTTATCGTAGAGATTCATAAAAGACACCCCCTTTCTTTTGGTAAAATGTCATAAATCAAAAGCAAAAATACTTTGTTATTTTGTTGATTTTATAATAACACATTCAGAAAAAAGAGTCCATGTCCTGCAGATGAAAACCAGGGTTTTTGTATGATCTTTATTCGATTTTGGGGCGGAATATGTGATTTTATTCTTACATTTATTTTTAAAATCTCGTAAAAATCGCATAAAAATGACATATTAAATTTAATTATAATAAGCTGGACTGCTTTACTCCTCGTAAGAATTTATTCATTGTCTCATGTACATGGGGTTTACGAATCATGTTTGATATGGTGAAAGCGGAACGCTTTTGCCATATCTACACAGGAGTCGAAGACTCCTGTGAACGTGGGTCAAGGGATGAAATCCCTTGCGGGGTGTGGGGCAGGGCCCCGCTTATATAAAGAAAGAGGAAAGAAATGAATCGAATAATTAATACAGACCTTGCCGAGGAAGATGTTGCGGTGGAGGGCAGCCTCCGTCCAAAGCTGCTGCAGGACTATATCGGACAGGAGAAGGTAAAACAAAACTTAACAATTTTCATAAAAGCGGCAAAACAGAGGAAGGAGCCGCTGGACCATGTGCTGCTCTACGGGCCGCCCGGGCTGGGTAAAACCACACTCGCCGGTATCATCGCCAACGAGATGGGAACGCACTTTAAAGTCACCTCCGGACCAGCGATTGAAAAACCGGGAGAGATCGCTGCTGTCCTCAGTTCGCTTTCTGATGGGGATGTTCTTTTTATCGATGAGATCCACCGCTTGAACCGGCAGGTGGAAGAGGTGCTTTACCCGGCAATGGAAGATTTCTCAATCGACATCATGATTGGGAAAGACCAGGAGACAAAATCCATCCGGCTAGATCTTCCAAGATTTACCCTGATCGGAGCTACGACAAGAGCCGGCATGCTTACCGCGCCCCTGCGTGACCGGTTTGGGATCGTGAACCGGCTGGAGTATTACACCGATGAGGAGCTGGCAACAATCACGAGGCGTTCTGCCAGGCTTCTTGACGTATCAATTGACGAGGAGGGGGCAATGGAGATTGGAAGGCGAAGCCGGGGTACACCCAGGCTTGCAAACCGGCTTTTAAAGCGTGTCAGGGATTTTGCGCAGGTGCAGTTTTCAGGAACGATCACGCGTGAAGCGGCGAAAACCGCTCTCGATCTTCTGGAAATCGACCAGCTGGGGCTGGACGTCACGGACCGCAACCTGCTAGAGTCCATGGCGCTTAAATTTGCCGGCAAGCCAGTCGGGTTAGACACTCTGGCGGCCTCGATCGGAGAAGACGCCAGCACGATAGAGGACGTATGCGAGCCGTTCCTGCTACAAAAAGGCCTGATAAAACGAACGCCAAGAGGCCGGGTACTTACCCCGCTTGCATACGAACATCTGGGAATTGAAGCATGATTTAGAGAGATAGTTTGATTGTTTTTTTGATGGGACTCTGTCCCACACCCTGCAAGGGATTTCATCCCTTGACCCTTGTATTTTTCCTTTTCCGTGCCGGAAAAGAAAAAATTAAGGTCATGAGATGCATCTCTTTCAGAGTTGTGGCAGAACCCAATAAATAAACCAATTCAATCTCTAAAACCGGAACTTAGTTCCGGTTTTTTTTGTTTAAATATGCGGATGTGTCTCACTCCTCGTAAGAATTTATCCGTTGTCTCATGTACATGGGGTTTTCAAGTCGTGTTTGATATGGTAAAAGCGGAACGCTTTTGCCATATCTACACAGGAGTCGAAGACTCCTGTGAACATGGGTCAAGGGATGAAATCCCTTGCGGGGTGTGGGGCAGAGCCCCGCCTATTCAAATCAACAAAACTGTTTTTTTTCTGCAAAAAAATTTTCCATATTAAATTTGAAATAATCAATTTAAGGAGGAAATTTTACTATGAAGAATGAATTTACTTACACAGGAAAGGTGATCGCACCACTGCCACAGGACTTTCCATTGGAGGCGAAAAAGACGTTCCATTGCCGAAAACCGTGGTATGGACATCAGATGGGCGTCTTGATTGGTGAAGTTTGGGAGGATGGAAAAACAGTTTCCCTTTTTGAAAAAGACGATAAGGAAGGAAATACAAAGATCTTTGATGCGGCAAAAAATCTGGATGCCGTAAGGAAAGAAACGTTTACCGTGTATGAGGATAAACTGAAAAAGGTAGACCGCTATTTCCTGGTGTATCAGATCGAAGGCCATACCTCTGCACTGCCAACCGTTGCCGATAAACATATCGAGGACGCTTATAACGTGGATAATCACCTAACTGTCGAGTTTCTCTTTGTGTCAGATGAGGGATATAAACGGTATCTTGCCATGGACTACACTACACCGGGTAAGATGGCTACCTCTATGTATGACCTCATCTGTGACCTGAAGGACGAGCTTTGCGATATCGACGAAGAAGGCCATCCGACCTATCCGGGATTTTACATGACAAAAGATGGTCTGAACGTGACATTCTATAACGAAGTTGGTTTGGAAGAGGATATCTACTTTTCCTCTGTAAACGACCTGCTGCTTCACCTGAACTCCGTCCGCATCGTGGATCTGGAACACAAAATTGTTTAAAAAGTAAAAAACAATATTTTTTTAACAATATTTTTCAAGAAAGGAAAAAACAACTATGGAAAAAAACATGACATTGGAAGAACGCATGAACGAAGAACTTTTTGAAGAAGAACTCCTTGACGAGGAGATCGTTTTCCTTGACAAGAACAGAAGAAGAGGCATCCGCAGAAAAAAAGATGTGGCAAAAGCGCTTCGCAAGAAACGCATTAATAAAGAGACCCGGAATCCTGATGAAAAACCATGGTATAACAACCTGCATCAGTATTCCAAAAATAAGATCCATTGCTCCTGCCCGTTGTGTCGTTTTGAGGGTATCCCTCATTCCGACCAGAAAAAGATCGACGGCATGAATGCCCGTTATCACGACTTTTGCATGGGCGCACAGGAGGATTTGGAATGTCCAGATATTGCCCTCTAAAGGACGGTCCGGCATTGTATCCGGAATGTCAGGAATGCGAGCCGAAGATCTGCCAGCATAGTGACGTGTTCTACTGCCTCGTTGTAGGCAGCAGAACATTCACAGATTATGCATTTTTGAAACAAAAGCTCGATCATTTGCTTCAAAATTACAAAAAAATCGTGATCGTCTCCGGCGGTGCTGCCGGGGCCGATCGCCTGGCAGAACGGTATGCGACAGAGAAGGATTACTTTTTTGTCTGCTTCCCTGCTGACTGGAGTAAGGGCAGAACGGCCGGATACGAACGGAATGCAAAGATGCATCAGTACATCGCACAGTTTAAGCACCGTGGCGTTGTCGCATTCTGGGATGGGAAGTCGAAAGGGACTGCCCATTCCTTTTCGCTTTCAAAAAAGTACAAAAATCCAATGAAAACGATCATGGTAGGAGGAAAATAATGAAAATAGAGTATATTGCGGACGATGGGAAAAGGTTTTCAGACAAGTTGGAATGCCTGAAGTATGAGGAGAAAATCGAAGATGAAAGAGAAAGAGAAATTCAGCAGGAAATGAAGGACGTCGATGAGAAGCTCTGGCGCAGATACCACCCGGAATATGAGGGAGGTAATGAGCCACAGCTCAACATGGCGGCGGCTTATCTCGAAGCAGACATTTGCGACCTGCTTTGTGATTTTCCAAAAAGCGCGCCGGATATCGTTGCCACTATTAAAGAACTCCCTCATGGAGATGTGATTTTAAAATGTTACATCGACATAGAAGAGCTCCAAAAAAAAGCGGAAATCCGAAGAGACTTCGATTCCGCTCTCCGTAGTGTAAAGCATGGCACTGAATTATCCCGTCTCCTCGACTGGAGTTTCCGGGAAGAAGACATCACCGAGCTCGCAAGACTGCACAAGGAGGGAAAGCATCGAAAGAAGATCGAAGACCTTCTTACCGACTGCAATTTCCACTACGAATGTGGTCAGTTATGTGCCGGAGAGTACGAAGAATTTCTTAAGGAGGAATGAGCATGCAGTTAAGTGCGACAAATGGTACCAAAAAGACGATTGAGGACCTGGAAAAAGCCGCCCTTCATTTGAAGAGAGCAGTTAGAAGGATTCGAGAAATAAATATGGGAACTTACAACAAATCGGATCCAATCGTGTTCAATGGAAACACCTGTCCGGAACTGCAAGAGCTAGTAAACAAGATAAGCGAAGCAGCAAAAGCTCTTAACGACCCGGATACTTATGATAAGAATTCCGTTTGGAAACAGGTCAGAGAGCAGTTGGATCAGATTTCCAAAGAAAGTCTTTCTCTTCCCGAAAACTTCGGCGACAAGATTGCAGATGAAGTAACGGGTGTGATCACAGAGTGCAATTATGACGTTACCAAAGAGGTTGTTTTGGAAACAATGCTTTGGTGTTACATGGCAAAAATGCAATAACAGGAGGAACTATGGAAGCGGATATTTCAGGCGAAGAACTGAAAGAGCTTCTTATTTTCAGCGGACAGGAAAGCGGAGAAAGAGACAGCAAAAAGGCACATGAGATAATGAACAATATTATCGAAAGAGCAGAATTATCGGGAGAGACCTACATCGTCGGGAAAGACTGCGGCGGTGTGGAAGATTACGATAATCCAGAAAAAGAAATAAACTTTTTGTTTTGATTTTGCACCCGGTTTTATACCGGGTGTCAGACTGTAGACAAAAGCCCGGCTTTTGCCGGGACTTTGTCTACAGTCTGAAACCGGAACTTAGTTCCGGTTTTTTGTTTTTAGAAGACATCGGCCCAGCCACAAACCCTCCCACGCGGGAAGCCCGTTACGGGCCTTTCTTTCCCGCGAACAGGGGTGCAGGGGCGTGCTCAGTCCCTCGAAGAGGGTCCCTGCCGGGGTGTGGGCAGAGCCCCGCCTATTCAAATCAACGAAACAAGAATTTCAGTTTGGTGTTTTATACATATTGATGAGGAAAGACAATTCAAGAAAGGAGAAAGAAACAATGACAAAAAGAGAAGCAAAAATGATAGGACGATGTAAGGGATGCGGTCTTTGGGATCTGGAAGACGGTGGTTGTATTTACAGTCCCAAAAATGACGAATGCGCCAAAAGAGATAAGAAGTGCGAGAAAACGGGAATGATCTGCCTGTGCCTGGAGTGTAAGGAGAATCAGGCATTCCATCCAGACGGACATTGCTCGGGATGCAAAAGCTGCAAAAGCGAAGAAGATAGCGATTGCTATCTGTTTGAGTGAGAGGAAGAAGATTATGGCAAAGATTTACATTGAGGTTGCGGATGGCATTGTTCAGAATGTTTATACCGATGCGAAGAAGGATTTTACCGTCGTTGTTTGTGATCAGGATGACGCAGAGGCAGAAAAGGAATACGACGCTTTCGATGTCGCATCTGAGGCGTGTCAGGAACTGGATGAGAGAAGGGAACAATTACGTCAGATCTATTGATGAGAGTGCGAGTAAGAACTTGCTGGACAATGAATGATGTCAGGAATTAAAAACGAAAATGGAGGAATTATTATGAGTAAATGGTCGGAGATTCGATGTGATTTTTTCGATGAAGAAGAAGAAAAATACTTCGTTGATGCATGGAAAACCGATGATGGCAACGAAGAAGGTACTGTAATTGCAAAACTTGATTTGGCAGCCGGATCGGTTGAATATCTTGACGAAGATGCAAAAACAGATGAATATGCACAAGAAATAATAAAAGAAATGCTGGAAGAGGGGTATGTGTTAACAGAGTAAAACCGAAGTTCAGTCTGAAAATCCTTCAGAATGCGTATATTGATGCGGAGGACGATTTCACCGTCGCCTTCCGTAATCAAAAAAAGCACAGAGGAAAATTAAAAAGAATGAGGTACAAAAATATGTTTCGGAGAAAAGCAAAATGGATCTATTTTAGAGATGAGAAAGGATTCAAGCAGTGTAAATGCTCAAACTGTAAGACTTCCTATGGTTGTATGGATACGCCATTTTGCCCAAATTGCGGCAGGAAGATGAGCGGTTCCCAAAATACAGCCAAAAGGAATTGTTAGAAAGGAAAAAGAAAAATGCAAACACAAAAAATTAATTTCACCATGCTGTATGGGGTAGAAAGAAATTACAAAGGGACAGAGCAACGGCGCTACATTTATACTGGCGAACAGCTGGTACGACTGGAAAACAGGAATCGCAAAACCTTTGGTGTTTATAGCAGGGGGTTCCATCCAGAAAATATCCCTCAGGCAATGACTGAGGCTGATCTTGATGGATTGGAAAGTGGTTTCTGGAGCAACGATACTTATGTCATTCAAAAAATTAATTCAGAGGAAGAATTGAAAAAATTTTTGTTTGTGGCAAAAGAAGGCATTTGTGATTGTGAAGATCCATCACTTCGCGCTCTGGCAGATACATGGTCCACGCTTTGCACGGACTGTATGTATACCGGAGAAGAAAACGAAACGATGGCGTTGATTCTTGCAGTGTATGGAGATGGCGCAAGAAAAATCCGTGATCCCCGTTATCAGAAACTGTTAGATCTTGGCATGCCAGAGGAGGATTTTTGCTTCGACTGGCCAGATGGAGATGCGTATCGCTACTGCGCTATTTGCGAGAACTTGAAAAACGGAACTTATCACGAGTTAAGAGATAATTTGGATATAACTCGATAAATTTGGAGGAAAGTACAATGGGAATAGTAATGGATAACATGGATCTCAAAAATGATCACTGGATCCTGAAATACGGGTTCGAGTACACAAAAAACCTGGTATCCTCTCAGAAAAAAGCAAAAGGATACGAGCGTTTTTATACGCATGGAGAAGACAACGGGTACTGTGCCTGGGTCGGCGTTGATTTTGAAAAAGGAATCGTATATCTCGCAAACGAATACGATTGCGGCGGGTTCTGCGATGTGTTCGATTTTGAATGCTTTCCGTCCAACCTGGATAAAGACGATGAGCACGGATTTATCTATTGGCTGGATGATGTAGTGAGCAAATATGTAAAAAAATGCGACATGTGAAGCTTTTTTTGAAATTGGGAGTGTGGTTTTTCACTACACTCCTTTTTTCATAAATTCATCAAAAACATTTCTCCATATTGTTTTTAAAACAATTTCAAAAAAGGAGGAACCGAAAAATGTTAGTAAAAAAAAATGCTGGAAGAACTTCAAAAAATGGATCCGGAAGCGGAGGTGAAGCTGCATCATTATGCAGGAAACAATGCCCTTTTTGTACTGCGTGCAACCAACATTCCGGATAATGTCGTTTATATCGAGGACAAGGAAGACGTTGCCATGAGGGAAGAGCTGCAAGCGCAGTTTGAACATGCAGCAGAGGTGCAGATGGATGAGCTTGATTTTTTCACCGATCTGGTGGAAAGCGGGGTCACGCTGGAGGATCTGAAAGAATTTCTTCCTGAAAAATACGACTATGCAAAAGAATTTTTGGAGGAGCACGGGCTTATCTGATGCAATTCAAAAACAGAACTACACAAAATTATGAAAAACAGGAGGTATCATTATGAAGCACGAACTTATCATTGAAAAGGGAAATTATGCGGTGATCCGGCGAGGCAAAGATCTCAAAGAGTTTGCTGTGGTAAGTAATCTCGACAAAGAACACGGATGCTGGAGCGACACCTGCGGCATTTATCCGTACGAAAGCATGCTCTGTCATACACGAAGCGAAGCGGAAGCTCTTTCCGGGGCATTAAACGAGTTTCGCGAAAAGACAGAGGAGGATTATTATCCAATTAAGCAGCTTGAACTCCGCCGTGAGGACTGCTCTGAGGATTCTTTTTTGGAGATTTTAAATTTGCTGGGATTAGAAGAAGAGGACGTCGGAGATGAAATTAGCATCTTTGCGAGAGTAAACACAGATTCTTTACCACCAAAGAACGAAGGGAAATAGTTATGGAGAACATGACAAAATTAATGCGAGCAAACCAGGTCATGATGGAAAACATCATGAAAATTGTAAATGGTTTATGGAATGGTACAGTAAGACTGATCAGCAACCCAAATGATGGCTGTCTTGCCTGTGAAATTGGAGATTACTGGTTTTATTTCATAGGAACCGAAGACGAAAACTTAAAGCCGGAAGAAGTAAAACAGCGTTATAATGTTTTTACAATTGCATCAAAAATTCTGGATGCAATGTTGGAACTTGATGATAACGAATACGCCTATTACAGGTCTATTTTACATTTTGATTAAACGAAATCCGCGACTCGATCAGGTTTTGAGTTGCGGATTCCATATCCAACTCTTCAAAAAAATATAATAAACAGGAGAAAACTAAGATGGTAGTTTCAAAAATTTCGAAAGATGTCGATCATGCATTAGACGAACTCCAATCCGAAATATCAGAAAATAAGCGTCAAATTTCCTTCCTTCAGTCTTTCGACTGGACAAAACCTGTCACAGAAGAAGAGTGGCACAAAATATGTGATACTCCGCTTCGTTCCTCAAGGGAAGTTCTCCCGGTACTGGTCAAGAATCTGTTCCCCTCTGCGAGCAACATCGAAGTTGGATGCAATTTTGTTTTCTTTGAGCTATATGGGTACAAGATCCAGATCCCGACTTCTCGCAAGCGTGGTATTAACATCAGCACGGAATGGTACCGATACACTTCTCGTATGGAAGATTGCTACTATCATTCCGGAAGCATGGTGAGATTAAGAAGATTCTTTGATGCGAAAGACCAAAAACTGGGTTGGAAAGCAGAGGCGGCCGCCAGATACAATCGTGATCATGCAAACACGATCTATTTGTTTTTCTGGTGGTTTGGATGCCACAAATGGCAAAAAGTGGACAGAAAATTATTTGAAACGAAATGGAAAGAGGAGGAAAATCGGGCCACGGAAAGGAAGAAAAAAACAGAACAAGAAAAAGAAGACAACAAAAAGCATCTTCTTTTTATCAGAAATACGCTTCTTCCTGAATTGGGTAAATTCTCTGCAGAACACGGTCCTTATGTGAGACAGGGTGCTGGACCACAAAAGAGTATCGATGAACTATTCGAAATGGAAAGAATGATTTAGTGACGCGGGGCTCTGGTATGCGGGGCTCTGCCCCACACCCCGCAAGGGGCTTAACCCCTTGACCCTTGTTACACAGGAGTCTTCGACTCCTGTGTGGATATGGCAAAAGCGTTCCGCTTTCACCATATCACATAGGGTTCAAAAACCGCCATGTACATGGGTTAAGGAGTTAACTCCTAACGGGATGAGGCACTCCCAGCATAATCAAATCCTAAAACCGGAACTTAGTTCCGGTTTCAGACTGTAGACAAAGTCCCGGCAAAAGCCGG